>JAEIGA010015438.1_pt1 | contig 11626 bp, 10 predicted proteins | sample 9270691 | NCBI WGS metagenome assembly JAEIGA01 (sample SAMN17057246, study PRJNA624740) | gut metagenome | biome: biome; isolation source: fecal sample | host: Bos grunniens | place: China: Xizang | collected 2019
AAAGGTCAATGATCCAGAACATCTTGCTAGAGAAGATCTTACCCAAATCAGACACATGGATCTCATCCTCTGGATCGTGCATATCAGTCGCCTCGCCAATAGCCACGAGTTGCTTGTCGAACTTAGTGTCCATGATGGTGAATACAAAGAAATTGAGCAAACCAACAACAAGCAAGAGGGCAGCGAAGAGGAGAGATGCTACTACAGATGGTTCGCCATTGACAGCAAAATGTTGGCTGATAGCAGGAGAGAACGCCATAGCAGCAAACACACCGATACGAGCAATAGCCATCTCAAGACCCATAGCAAGAGCCATCTCTTTGCCCTTGAACCACTTAGCAAGAATCTTACTAACGGTAGTACCTGCCATCTCGCAGCCGCAACCGAAGATCATAAAGCCAAAAGCGGCCATCTTAGCAGAACCTGGCATAGCAGTCCACCAAGAGTTGAGCCAAACGATATTATTGGCATCAAACCACTCAGAGATACCGATATACTTGATAGAGGCACCCAACACCATCAAGCCCGCAGAGAGCAGACCAGTGAAGCGAACACCCATCTTATCCAAGATGATACCTGCAAAAATCAGGAAGCCAAAAACACAAAGAATATATTCCGCGGAAGCGTAAGTACCGAAGACACCTTGATCCCAACCGAGTGTATCATTGAGCACTGACGCCAAAGGAGAGAGCATATCCACAAACATATAGGCAAAGAACATCATTGATGCCACGAGCACAAGGACAGTCCAACGCGCAAATGCAGAGTCGCGGAGAGTTTGTTGAAGAGTTTTTGTCATAATTATGAATTTTGAATTACACCATTTATAAGGCTTCGTCCTCTGGTCTTTCGACCAAGGGACGAGCTTGTTTCTTTTTGAGCCATGCTGCTTTACGTTGTTCGTATTCAGCATAGTGTGATTCTAAATATCCGTCAGCCATAAGTAGCTTTGCTCCAGGCTATAGGCAATAGGCTATAGGCGAGGAGGCAAGGAAATTATTTAATGCCGAGCTCCGCTTTTACAGCAGCTGTCAAATCAAGCGCATCAGGAGCGATATAGAGCATACCAGCTTGATCCATCACATATGTGCAAGCTTGAGCAGCACCTACCTTCTTGATAGCATTGAGCAATGCCTCACGAACAGGTTGGAGATACTCCACTTGCTTTGCTTGGAGGTCTTGTTGCACTGTTTGGTAGAACATTTGCATACGTTGCTCCATCTCAGCCAATTCTTGTTGACGGAACTCACGCACACCAGCAGTCATGGTAGCTTGTTGTTGTTGAAACTCAGTGAGTTTTTTATTAAACTCCTCTTGCATATTTGCCAATTGAGTCTCATAAGATGATTGCAAAGAATCCAACTTAGCACCCATCTGCTTTGTCTCTGGCATAAGAGCCATGATTTCTTGAGAATTAACGTGTCCAATCTTTTGTGCGCTTGCGAGGATAGGCAATACCATAGCAAGCATAAGAATCATTTTTTTCATTGTCTTGTATCTTTATTAAGTTATTATTTCTAGTTATTTCTAGCGTAAGGGTAGCGCAATCCTATGGTAAATATAGTTATTTGGCTCCTAATTTTTCCAGCACTTGATCGGAAATATCCAACTTGCTAGACATATAGATCAAGCTAGGTTCTGCAGAGCGGTCTTTTACGACATCATATCGTTTTTCGTTGGCAATATCTTGAATTGCAGTATAGATTTCATCCTGGATAGGTTTGAGTAGTGCCTCGCGCTTTTTGTACCACTCTCCATCTTGTCCGAAGTACTTGCGTTTGAGTTCAAGAACCTCTTGTTCCTTGGCAAGGATTTCCTCTTCGCGGCGTTGTTTCATGTCTGCCGAGAGGAAGATTTGCTCTGTTTGATAGTTGGTTGCCAAGATTTGTGCCTCTTGTTGCGCAGTCTCAATATCCTTTTGCCATCTGCGTGAGATCATATTGAGTTGCTCGTTGGCAGTCTCGTATTGTGGTAGGTTCTTGAGGATATATTGCATATCCACATACGCCACAGAGAACTTCTGCGCCGATGCAGGTGCAGTGGTAAACCAAGCAGCAAAGGCAAGGACTGCTATTAAAATATATCTTTTCATCATTCTCGAGATTATAATTCTTGTCCAAGTACAAAGTGGAATTGCGAACCACCATATTCTTTTGAGCCATTGATAGGATCGAATCCCCATCCCCAGTCGATACCCATGAGTCCGAACATTGGGAGGAAGAGGCGAACACCCACACCAGCAGAACGCTTGAGTTTGAATGGGTTGTAGTCTTTGATGTCCGCAAAACAGTTACCTGCCTCTACGAATGCGAGTGCCCAAATAGTGGCATTTTGTTCGAGTGAGATTGGGTAACGGAGTTCCATGGTGAATTTGTTGTACACATATCCCATGTTTCGTCCGACCGCAGGATCATATGGCGTGAGCGAACCTGATTGGTAACCACGCATAGAGACATACTCGGTGGAGTAACTAGAATAACTCGACATACCATCGCCACCCATATAGAAACTCTCGAATGGTGATTTGGCATTGCGATTGTAATGTCCAAGGTATCCGAACTCTGCGCGTGTCATCAAGACGAGTTTAGCATCTGGTGTAAGCGGCGTAAATACCTTGCCTGAAAATTTCCATTTATGGTACTCAAGCAAGTGATACTTTTCGGAGTTGGTCATTTGTGCAAACTCGGCATCGGTAGTACCCTTGATGAGCGAGTATGGAGGTGTGATCTTCAGTCCTAGGGTGAATTGTGAACCACGACGGGTATAGATTGGGTTGTCGATACTCGAGCGTGAGAGTTGGAGATTGAGCGCGAAGTTGTGGCTCGTACCGTCGGTTAGGATCATGTATGGCCAATCCTTCATCATATACATTTGATAACTCAATTCACCGTAGAACGAGAAGTAATCATCTGGCCAGCTGAGTCGCTTACCATATCCCAAACTCACACCGAAGGTACGGAGGTACTTCTCTGGATCGGCTTCGGATTCTTGCAATTGTTGGTAATAATCCGACTGACCAGAGTAGGAATAATAGTTGTAATACGTATTATAGAGATTCTGGTACGCTTGGTAATAGCGATCCGAATAGCCGGTTTGTGAAGCAAAGAACACACTAGCGCTCAATGAGTTAGGTCGTTTGCCACCCAGCCAAGGTTCGAGGAACGAAATAGATGCAGATGTATAGTACACACCATTGGTTCGAGCATTGATGCTGAAAGTCTGACCCTCGCCTTGAGGTACAATGCGGTAACTCTTAGGGTTAAATAGGTTTTGGATAGCAAAGTTGGTAAACTTAAGACCCAAAGAACCTACCAATCCAGTAGCACCCCAACCTAGCGAGAACTCGATTTGGTCGCTAGATTTGGTCTCTAGTTGGTAAGTGATGTCCACGGTACCATCTTCTGGATTAGGTTGGATATCTGGCACCAACTTCTCTTGGTCGAAGTGTCCCATTTGCGCCAACTCACGCAACGAACGCATGATGTCGGACTGGCTGTAGAGCTGACCTGGTTTGGTATAAAGTTCGCGGCGCACTACGTGCTCGTACACGCGCGTGTTACCTACTATATTAATTTCGTTGATTGTAGCAGGTTGTCCCTCGTACATACGCATCTCAAAATCAATCGAATCATTGTTGATACGCACTTCCACAGGGTCAACACTGAAGAAAAGATAACCTTGGTCTGTATATAACTTAGAGACCGCATCATCATCTTCGTTGAGACGTTTGTTGAGCTCTTTGAGGTTATATGTTTCACCTTTCTTGATTCCCAATACAGCATCCAAATACTCATAAGGATAGACCGTGTTACCCACCCAAGCGATATCGCCAAACACGTACTTATTTCCTTCATCTACAGTAAGATACACATCCACGCGGGTCGAGTCAATCGAAGATTGCACTACACTGTCGGCTACGATCATCGCATCTCGATAGCCAATCTCATTGTATTTTTCTATGACTGCTTTTTTGTCGTTTTCATACTCGCTAGCCACAAACTTTTTTGGTCTGAAGAGATTGACAATGTTATTGTCATTGGTCTTCTTCATGGCACGATTGATTTGTGTGGCAGTCAGGGCTTTGTTGCCAGTAACAATGATTTGTCCGACGCGTGTTTTTTCTTGCTTATTGACATTTACCGCCACCTTCACATATCCAGGATGCGCTAAATCATCAAACTGCAGCACTTGAACTTGTGTGTGGTAAAATCCTTTTTCCTCTAGGTATTTGGTAATGACTTTCTTCGCGCGGTCTGCCAAATCAGGGGTCATCTGTCCACCTTTTTGGATACCCACCTTCACCTCAACATCCTCTTGCTCAGCTTTGCGCAAGCCATTATAAACGATATCAGATACACGTGGACGTTGCTTTAAAGCAATCTCCAACCAAATTTTATCTCCTTCTATCTTTGTAGCTTTGAATTTTACATCCGAGAACAAGCCCTGCTTCCAGAAACGCTTGAGCGATTTGGTGATTTGGTCGCCAGGAATCTCAATTTTATCTCCTACCGCCAACCCAGAGAAACCAATCAACACAAAATCCTCGTAACTATCTGCTCCTGTGACAGATATATCTGCTATTTCGTAGGTTTTTCGCTGCATGGTGTACTCAATGACTGGCAACGTCGTTTGCGCTTGCAGCGCCAACGAGTCGGTCTGAGCAACCGACAAAGAATCCACTTGTGCCATCATAGGGATGGCAAACAAAAGGATTGATACTATGTTAAATAACTTGTTCACTGGTTTTTCCAAATCTACGTTCACGATGTTGATAATCTACTATCGCATGATAGAACTCTTCGTTGGTAAATTCTGGCCACAAGCAGTCTGTGAAATACAATTCTGCATATGCCAACTGCCACAAGAGGAAGTTACTAATGCGCAATTCACCACTAGTACGAATGAGCAGGTCTGGGTCAGGAATAGACGCTGTTGTCAAATGCGCAGAGATCGTCTCTTCGTTGATATCTTCAACAAGCATTTTCCCCTCTTTTACAGCCTCTGCAATGAGTCGAGTGGAACGAATCAACTCCCAGCGTGCGCTATAACTTAGCGCAATGACGAGTGTCAACCCGGTGTTTTTACTTGTTTCTTCAATACATGCAACAAACTTATCATGTGTCACCTGAGGCAAGCGACTGATATCGCCAATCGTCTGAAGACGAATATTATTCTTCATCAATGTAGGCGTTTCTTTGGCGATGGTATCCACCAACAACGCCATAAGTGCATCCACCTCTTCTTTTGGGCGATTCCAATTCTCAGTAGAGAATGTGTATAACGTCAGGTATTCAATACCCAAAGTCGCAGCCGCTTCGGTGATGGAATGCACAGTTTCTACACCCTGACGATGACCGAACATACGCGCCAATCCTTGGCGCTTAGCCCAACGACCATTGCCGTCCATGATGATAGCGACATGGCGAGGGATTCGGTTTTGCTGTATTTGTTCTTTGTATGTCATGTTTGGTGTTGCTTAATAATTACAAAATGGACAACCACTTGGATCAGGCGCAAATTCGAAGACGATACCAACAGTAAAGGTTGAAGTCACATCATTGTTCATTATGTTTGAGCCGTTTAGTTCGTACGAATTATTCAACAAATCTTCTTGATACCTATTGATAATTCCTTCTAGTCCGTCTCCGTTGAGTACGTATATATTATGTTGCCAAGCCAATTGCAATTGCCAACGCTTTGCGAACTTCCACTTCAGACCAACGCCAACCGGAAGATACAGCGCGTAGTCAACACGGCTACCTGTTTTAGTTTCTAGGACAGGATAAGAGAGAGTATCATTGGCGTATACATTATGCGCAGCAAATCCAATTCCTACAAACACAAATGGCGTAACAGCACGCATATGTATATTGTACGGATTGATGCCAAATCGAAAAAAATTAAATTCCCCAGTTGCATCAAAATGCCACAAAGGATTAACGTACGTACCAGCTCTCAATCCCCAATCATTTCCAGTCTTTATTGTATTGATCACTCGTTGGCGCTGTCCTTTCACTTGTATAGCCCACCGAGGATCTATCTTAACACGCAACTGTGCACCATAAACCTCCGAAGCATTCATAAAAGCATACGGTGCCAATTCTCCCATATAATATCCACCTCCAGCTTGCACCCCGGCCTCTAATCGATACATCGTCTCTTGTCCAATGGCAAATGTGGGTACGCAAAGTACCCACATAAATACCATACGCCAAATTATATTAGAGTATCGAATATTAGCCACTTACAAATTAGTAAGTAATCAGACGATCCTCGTACCACTTACCTAAGTTGGCAATCACGCTGAGAGAGAAGACACAGTCGTGATATACACCGGATGTCATTTGATCAAAAGTAGGACGACCTGCTGCGTTTAGATTAACGGGATCTTTGTATTTTTTGTCTCGCAACACTTTAACCCCATCCATGGTTTCACCTCCAATAGGGCAACCTCCCTCGAGATTACCTTTAGTGAGATAAATCTGATATTGGAAAGCACCCTTAATCTGCAAATAGTCGTTCACACGCCATTTTACACCAAACACAGCTGGGATATATGCTGCCACTCCAAGACTCTTTTCGCCTGTGAGTTTGTTTTTGCTACCAACAAGTGGATAGGTATTACTCTGCTCAAGATTGCTACCGCCAGGTATTGCACTGCGGATGGTAGCATCCTTGTTGTAGAAGGTCATACCGAGACCCAAACCTACGTAAGGAACTACGTTGTACATGCCAATCTCTGGTTGCATCATATTACCATAGTTCAAAATATTGAATTCAGCAATAGCATCCACATGACAAAGCGTGTTGTAATACGTATAGGTTTCGTTACAAGGATCTCCCTCGTATTGAGTATTAGTTTCGATAAAGTGTATGCGTTGCCCCATAGCTTGAGCACGAAGAGTCCAACGAGTATCAAAACGATAACCCACAGAACCACCAAACGTTTCAATACCAGGCCATTTAAAGGTATCACCATGTCCTTGTTTTAGATATAACGCATCATACGAATGGATGCGGAACAGAGCATCATTACCTGCAACAGGATTACGTGGAGCCACGTAAAAACCCACACCAGCAGACAATCCCAACTCAAAACGGTCCATTTGTTCACGAAAATCAGCAAACATCATAGTTGGAACACAAACAAATGCCAACAATACGACCAAAAAAGAACTTCTCTTCATAACTTTATTTTGTTTTTATATTTCTTCAATCTTGTTACTTGCCATAACTAGCCCGCAAAGGTACTACTTTTTTTTGAAATATGCAAATTATTTCTTAATTAAAATGCGAAAAGCATCCACAACACGATTAACCTCCACTACGCGTATGCGCAAATCGCGTGCGTTGTACTTCTGACCAGCAGGGATGATAATCTGCTCAAAACCAAGCTTTTCCGCCTCTCGAATGCGCTGATCTATGCGATTGACCGGACGTATCTCTCCTGCTAATCCTACCTCTCCTGTCATGCATATTTTTTCATCCAACGCAATATCCATATTCGAGGATAGCACGGCCGCCAAAACTGGCAAATCAATAGCAGGGTCATTCACACGGATACCACCCGCTATATTGACAAACACATCTTTTTGCAAAAGCTTAAAGCCGACTCTTTTTTCCAACACTGCAAGCAACATATTCAACCTTCTGCCATCAAACCCTGTGCTGCTCCGTTGAGGCGTACCATACGCAGCACTTGCCACCAATGCCTGCACTTCAATCAACAGCGGACGCACGCCTTCTACTGCAGCAGCAATTGCCACACCCGACAAACCATCGCGATTACCAGACAAAAGCAACTCACTCGGATTCAACACCTCACGCAAACCATCTTGCTGCATTTCGAAAATACCTAACTCACTCGTGCTACCAAAGCGATTTTTCTGAGCTCGCAAAATACGATAAACATAATGTTGATCTCCCTCAAACTGCAACACTGTATCCACAATATGCTCTAACACCTTTGGTCCTGCCAATGAGCCCTCTTTATTGATGTGCCCCACGATAATAAAAGGCACATTTTTCTCCTTGGCGTACTGCAAAATCCTCGCAGCACACTCCTTTACCTGACTCAAACTACCAATACTGGCCTCTATGGACTCTGTTCCTATTGTTTGAATACTATCCACCACCACAATATCAGGTTGAATCTCCGTCACGCTATCCAAGATGCGTTCTAGCGAAGTCTCTGCCAAGATATACAAATTTTCCGCATCACCCGCCAAACGTTCGGCTCTGAGTTTCAGCTGCTTAGCACTTTCTTCTCCACTTGCATACAGCGTTTTCTTATCCCCCATTTTCATCAGCACCTGCAATGCCAACGTAGATTTTCCTATTCCTGGTTCGCCACCCAATAGCACCAAACTGCCAGGCACCAGTCCACCACCTAATACGCGATTGAACTCAGAAGATTGCATATCCAATCGCATCTCCTCTCGCGCCTCCACCTCATACAATCGTTGCGCCTGTGCACCACGACGAAGCGAAGCTCCTCCTTTTTTGGTAGAGCTGACAGCACTCATTTCTTCCTCGTATGTCCCCCACTCTCCGCAGACTGGACAACGACCAATCATCTGCGGCGATTGAGCGCCACAATTCGAGCATACATATTTAGTAGAAGTCTTCGCCATTTCCGTACAATTATATCTCTATTCTCTCTTTTTCCACAGCCAACACCGTATTCTCAAAAACCTCCTTCGCTTCGTTCAAAAATACAGTATGATCATCTTCACGAGCACTAAAATGTCCAATGATCAATTTTCCAACCCCAGCCAACTTTGCAATCTGCGCCGCTTGCTTCGCTGTAGAATGCGTATGTTTCTTACATTTATCCACGTCTTTTTCGGTATAGGTCGCCTCATGGAACAATACGTCAACTCCTGCTATTTGCTCCACAATCTGTTCACGGTAGGCAGTATCCGAACAATAAGCATAGCGCTTACGAGGTTCTTTATCACGATGATATTCTGTAAACAAGAACCCACAAGTAGGAACCTTATGTTTCAACGGAATAGTCTCAATTGTCAGTGTACGATCTTCAAAAATCACCTCCTTCTTGCGCGGATTAATGGCATGAAACTCCACTTCATAAGGCAGGTCTTGACAATGATAATCCAATAGAGGACGGAGCAACTTCTCCAAATCAGCATGCGCATAAATATGCAATGGCTGTGTTCGCCCCATCATACCTAAGGTAGATATCAAACCTATCAACCCAAAACAATGATCGCCATGCAAATGCGAAATCAAAATAGTGTACAACCGTGCAGTCTTTACACCCAGTTGCCTCATCTTCAGTTGGGTCCCCTCTCCACAGTCCACCAAAAACGACTTGTCACACAATTCCACAATTTGCCCCGTGGGCGAATTCTGGAACGTTGGCATTGCACTGCCACAGCCTAATATGGTTACTTCGTTGTTCAAGCTCTTAAACTTAGATATACTCGCATAAACACAGCTTTGGTATATTGAGGAAAGTCGCCTTGCTGAATCCAACCGTGATACCCTGGATCACGACGAAAAACATCAGCTACACGCTGACCCTTGTATTTACCAAAGTTAAATATCTCCATTCCTTCTGCATCATATGCCACTCGGCCAGCAAAGTCTGCAAAACGTACCGCACCAGTCGTATAATCAGCCAGTTCCTCCACAGTATCAGGCAGTTCGTATTTCTCCAGCTGCGCTTTCAAGACCTCATAGGTGGCCATTGTATCAGCATCTGCAGCATGTGCATTGGTCAGATCTTTGCCGCAATAGAACTTATAGGCCGCCACTAGGTTTCGTGGCTCTTGACGTTGGAATATCGTAAACACATCTACCATGCGCATGCGCTTCAAATCAATATTCTGACCTACACGCAAAAACTCCTCCGCCAACAGCGGAACGTCAAAATGGTTGGAATTATAACCTGCCAAATCACTACCCTCGAGCACCTTAACCAGTTCTGGGGCGATTTCCTTGAACGTAGGACAATCTACCAAATCCTCGTCATGAATACCATGCACCGCAGTCGCTTCATCCGAGATATGCATTTGAATCTCTTGGCCCAACATCACCTGTGTAGGTTTAACGCGGAAAGTCTTCCCCTCGGCAGTGCCGTTAGGGAAGACCTTATAGTAACTAAGCTCTACTATTCTATCTTGAGCAATATTCAAACCCGTAGTCTCCAAATCAAAGAAAACCAACGGGCGAGTCAAATTCAACTTCATTCGCAGAACTACGACATTAATCGTTAAGCAACATTGGCATCAACAGAATCAACAAGTCTTGGTTTTCATCATTCTCAGAAGGCAAAATCAAACCAGCACGTGCAGGATCTGCCAAAGCCAATACTACATCTTGAGAAACAATCGAAGACAATATCTCAATCAAGAATGGAGCCTTAAATCCAATTGCCATTGGCATTCCTGTATAATCGCATGCGATTGTCTCCTCAGCTGAAGTAGAGAAGTCGATATCCTGCGCTGAAATCTTGATTTGATTCTCGCTCAACGCCAACTTGATCAAGCTTGTACCTGTATTAGCAAACACAGCCACACGCTTGCAGGCATTCACTATCGTTTGACGATCAACAATCACCTTGTTTTGGTTGTTTTGTGGAATAACCGCATTGTAGTTAGGGAAACGTCCTTCAATTTGACGGCAAACAATCACAGTCTGACCAAAAGTGAAGGTAGCATTCTTCGCACCAAAATTCACATTCACATTATCCGTACCTTTCAAGACCTGACGGAGCAATTGAGCTGGCTTCTTAGGCAAGATAAAGCTTACTGCTTGTGCGCCCTTCACGCTATCATTAGCATAACGAACCAAACGGTGAGCATCAGTTGCCACCAAAGTAATCTTCTCCTCATTCAAGTCGAAATAAATACCATTCATCACAGGACGAAGTTCGTCATCAGCAGTACAGAAGATTGTTTTATTCACAGCATCCAAAAGCACGTCTGCTGCAATATCAAAACTATTCTCTCCCATCTCAACTGGCATCTCTGGATACTCATTACCATTCGCGCCTACAAAACTATATGTACCATTCGCGCTCGTGATATTCAAGCCAAAGTTTTGATCATCAATATGGAATGTCAGTGGTTGCTCTGAGAACTCTTTCAAGGTTTCTAACAAAATCTTTGCAGCCACAGCTACCTTACCTTCGCCTTGAGCAGCATCCACTTGCATAGAAGTACGAAGAGTAGTCTCTCCATCCGACGCAGTCAAAGTCAGCTGATCACCTTGCAAATCAAACAACACGCACTCCAAAATCTGTAAACTATTCTTGGCCGCAATCACACGGCTGGCTGCTTGCAATTGTGCAAACAATTCCTTACTTGATACATTAAATTTCATATCGGTATTAATTTATTTAGTTCAACATTTATTTTGAGCATTCACAAAACACTCCTATTCGGCTGCAAAGTTACAAAAAAATCACGAATAATGCAAATTATTTGTGCATTTTATTTATTTTTTGTACCTTTGCACACAAATTCACTGCCTCTAAACACTAAACTCTAAACACTAAACAAAAAATGATTGGTATTTTTGACAGTGGTTATGGCGGTTTGACCATCCTGAGTGAGATTCGCCAATTGCTTCCTGAGTATGATTATCTCTACTTGGGTGA
>JAEIGA010015439.1_pt1 | contig 11626 bp, 7 predicted proteins | sample 9270691 | NCBI WGS metagenome assembly JAEIGA01 (sample SAMN17057246, study PRJNA624740) | gut metagenome | biome: biome; isolation source: fecal sample | host: Bos grunniens | place: China: Xizang | collected 2019
AGAAGAAATTACAGCAGAAGAAACTCCACAGGAAGAAAAATCAGAAAGCGAGCCTGAATATCAGACAAACAGTGCAGGAGTTAATTTTGTTTCACGAGTTTCAGCAGATGTTGATAATCCTTTCTATGAAGCTCCTAAATCAACTCCGAAGCCTCCGCCGACACAGCAGGATGGCTCACCGAATTTCGAGTCATATACAAATGAGCCACCAAAGCCGAGAACGCTTTTCAGCACTCCTACACCACAGGCTCAGCCGACATATAATAATTCACTGTTGCATTCACCAAGTAATATACAGCCTGTTTCACAGCAGGTATCACAGCCGACAACAGCTTATCAGGGGACATATACTGCAAATAGTGTAAATGCACCGCAGACAGTTCAGTCGGTTCAGTCACCACAGACTGCACAGCCACAGAACCAGTATGCAAGCTCATACAGTACAGGTTTCAGTGCATCAATTCAGTCTGTACAGCAACAGGCGGCGGCATATGGTTACGGACAGCCACAGGCAAATGCATACGCACAGCCTCAGAGTGTTAATATGTACGGAAATGCAGCACAGCCTGTTCAGCCACAGTCTGTAAATACTATGTATCCACAGCAGAATTCAAATCAGCAGGCTTATTATCAGGCGGCATACGGCCAGCAGTCAGTTCAGACTCCGAATGTACAGCCACAGGCTCAGAGCGGTCAGTTTGTACAGACACCTCAGACAGCACAGCCGCAGTCTGATTATATGTCAGCATATCAGGCTCCATATCAGCAGAATCCACAGCAGTCAATGGTATTCCAGGCACCATACGGCTCAACACCGAAGAATCCGTATTATGCTCAGTCAGCAAATACAAATATGGGAATGGTTGGCGGAAAAATGCTCAGCGGTATTCAGTCACCGCTTGCAACGGGAACAGGTATGGTTTCACCTGTTGCGTCATCCAATGCTGACAGCGAAGGAAGTTCAATTTATAAACAGCGTCTTAATGAGCTTCTTGGTGATTCAACAAGTACAGTAACTCCGCCGATTAATAACAGTAACAATAGTAATCAGGAATTACACAAGGAAAAGGAAAACACAGAACAGTTTGACAGCTCAAAGAGCGATTTATTCAAATCCGTTCAGGAAAAGAAAAGACTTGCAAAAATAGATGCTAAATTTGCCAAAAAGGTAAAGAAAAAAGGTTTCTGATTAAAAAGGTTATCGGACATAAATTCCGATAACCTTTTTTAGTTTATCAGTCGTTGTAGCTTTCGTTCTTCTTGTTCTGAGAATTCTGGTTGTTCTTGTTCTCAGCCTGCTGATTCTTCTTGTTTTCTGCGTTCTGGTTGTTCTTGTTCTGATTATTATTCTGATTACTCATAATAATTCACCTTTCAATAACATAAAAAATTGCTGTACCGATTTTCAGTACAGCAATATTATTACCTTTTAAACTAAAATTATTCATTGCAGAGAGTAAAACGTCTTACATCTCCTGCCATTCCTGTGAAGAGAGTTTTAGGTCTTACCCATACCTGACCTTCATCATAGAGAGCCTTGTAAACGACAAGCTCTTCAAGAGTTTCGCTGTGCTTTGCAAGAGCAATAACTTCATACATATTGCCTTTGAAATGACGATATTTAGCTCCGATTATGATTTCAGTTTCAGTCGGCTCTGAAATCACAGTTTCTGTTTTTTCAATTTCTGTGATGTTGTTTACTATATCATCAGCAACCATAATAAGTGATGAGAAAGGCTTAGCTTTGACATAAGCGTTATAGTTATCGACATTGATTTTTTCTCCGCTGATAACGTCAACAAGATGCGGTACATCTGAATGAAAGCTGAAATCAAAATCCCTGTCCTCAAGATTGAGCGCAACATAAATAATCTGCTCACCGAGCTGTTTTTTGAATAATACCTGCTGATTTCTTATAATAATTGTTGTATATACTCCCGTTCTGAGTGCAGGATAAGCTGTGTATATTCTGCCGAGCTTTATAATATGTTCAAGCAGTTCGCTGTTCTTATCAGGGATATTATTTATGTCAAGTGCAGGACGGAGATTATCATCGCTGTTATTTTCCTTGCGCCCCTGTATGCCGAATTCACTGCCATAGTAAATTGATGGAATACCAGGCATTGTATAGAGCATCGTGTATACATTTTTAAGGTGTGCAGGATTGTTGAGTGTGCTTGCGAGTCTGTTTACGTCATGGTTATCGACAAAGGTATAGAGATTTATATCTTTATAAATACCGCCGTTTCCTGACTGACGGTTGATTGAGTAGTCAATTTCAAAATAATTCTTGTCGTTATGTGAGGAGTAAAGTCCTTTGTAGCACTCATAGTTTGTAACGCTGTCGAGCATTTCGTTGTTTGCCCAGCGTTTGTAATCGCCGTGAATAATTTCGCCCATAAGCCAGAAATCATGCTTTTTGCCCTTGCAGAATGAGCGGATACGCTTGAAGAAGTCAAAGTCGATACAATCAGCGGCATCAAATCTTATACCGTCAATATCAAATTCATCAATCCAGTAATTAACGCTGTTTATGATATGATCTGAAACCTCTGGATTTCTGAGATTAAGCTTTACAAGGTTGTAATGCCCGTTCCAGCCCTCATACCAGAAATTATCACCGCAAGGACTGTTTCCGTCAAAGTTAAGATTCTGGAACCAGCCGCAGTAAGCGGAATTTCTGCCGCTTTGCTGAATATCCTTGAATTGCGGGAAATTTCTTCCTACATGATTGAAAACACCGTCAAGAATAATTCTTATGCCGTTTTCGTGGAGAGTGCGGCAGATTTTCTTGAATGATTCATTATCACCGAGTCGGCGGTCAATTTTAGTGTAATCAGTTGTATCGTAGCCGTGTTCTGCTGATTCGAAAACAGGTCCGAAGTATAAGGCTGAAATATTGAGTGATTTGAAGTGGTCAATCCAGTCATAGATTTTATCAAGTCGGTATTCTACCGCACCTCCGTCATTGAATTTTGGTGCACCGCAGAAACCGAGCGGATAAATGTGATAGATAATGGCGTTGTCATACCAGAACATAAAAAATATTTCCTCCTGAAATTATTTATTGCTTCCCTCAAGGTAATATGAAGCTTCCATATCGGCTACGCTGAGAGCAAAAGCAAGGGGGTACATTTCGAGTGCCTTTCCGATAGAGTTTTTATCTTCATTTCCTGAAAATCCCATATGATAGCGGATAGCGAATGCTTCTTCACGGGTAAGACGTGCTTCACCGTAAAGATAGCCCGAAATGATGTATACCGACTTTTCGCCATGTCCATACGGCATATTGTCGTTTATAGTGTAGTAAGGGACTTTTTCCCATACTCCGTTTTCATTTTTTGAATTACGGTAATCTACTGTATAGAAATTAATCTTGCAGAGGTCGTGAAGCAGAGATACTATTGCAATAGTTTCTTCTGAATAATCCATTTTATACATTTCTTTTACACGAGGTCTTGAAAGATAATCTTTAAGACAGTGGTAAACATTTACGCTGTGCTGAACAAGACCGCCCTCATAAGAGCCATGAAAGCGTGTACTGCTCGGAGCAGTAAAGAAATCGGATTTATTTATAAGATAATCGAGGAGATTGTCTGCACCCTCTCTTTTGATGTTTTCTTTGTAGATACTGATGAATTCTTCTTTTGCTGTCAAAGTAAAACCCCCGTATATAATTATTATATGTATAATTATATCATAAATATTGATGTTTAGCAATAGAAAATCATAAATATCTGATAAAAGCAGGGTGGATATATCCGCCCCTACTATTATAATTCAAACGTGATGCCGAGGGTTTATGTCCTATGTGTAAGGCAACGCCTACAAAATATTAATTTGAAAATAACTTAAAATCATAAACGAATTAATTACTTAAATTATTACTTAATAATAGATATTTTGTATAAAAAACAAACCTTATCAATCAACATAATGTCAAAAATTATAAAGAAATTGTTAAATCCTGCCAAAATTTATTGATAATTCACACTGATATGTTATAATTAATTGAGGGGATATGTGTTCCCCTTATTTTAAGTGGTGAATGGGTGTATTGACACCCGAAAAAATTTAGGAGGGTTTTATAATGAAGAAGAAAAAGTTCCTTTCGCTTTTGACAGCGTCAGCAATGTCTGTATGTGCTATGGGTTCATCAGTATCCGCAGTTATGTCAGCAAGCGCTGAAACAGCAACAGACGTAGTTTTCAAGAGCGAATGTGAAGACTTAGAGCTTGACGGCTGTCAACTCTGGACAAGTGTTTACGAAAAGGAAATCCCGAATTATTCGGGCGAGGGTTTTGTTTACCTTACAAACGGAACAATGAGCACAACTGTAACAGTTGAAGAGGACGCAATGTATGAAATTACTGTCCGCTATGCACAGTTCCTTGATGAAGGTGCAAGAATGCAGACAATATGCGTAAACGGAAACGATACTACAATTGATTTTCCAAGAACAGAGGAGTGGAAGGATATCAGCCTCGGACTTTTCAGAATGAATAAGGGTGAAAATACAATCGTAATCAAGCCGCAGTATGGCTATGCAAGCTATGATACAATCACAGTTACAAAAGCGGCAAAGCATGATTACTCAAAGGCAACAGCAACTCTTACCGACAGCAAGGCAACTCCTGAAGCAAAGGCTCTTATGAATTATCTCAAGAGCGTTTACGGTAAGAATATTCTTTCAGGTCAGCAGGAAATCTACGGCGGCGGTAACGACGGCAATATGGAGCTTGAATTTGAATATATCAAGGAAAATACAGGCAAGCTTCCTGCAATCAGAGCTTTTGACTTTATGAACTATAATCCGCTTTACGGCTGGGAGGACGGTACAACCGAACGTGCTGTAAAATGGGTAAAGGAGAGCAAAGGAATTATCACAGCTTCATGGCATATCAATGTACCGATTGATTTCGATAGCTATGAACTCGGCGACGCTGTTGACTGGACAGAATGTACATATAAGAATTACCAGTCATCAAACAGCACATTCAATACAGCAAATGTTCTCGTTGAAGGCAGCAAGGAAAGAGAATATTTCGAAGCTGCAATGGAAGATTTAGCAGAACAGCTTACAATTCTTCAGGAAAACAATGTTCCGATTATTCTCCGTCCACTTCACGAAGCACAGGGCAACCACGGACTTTACGGTGGAACAGGTACAGCATGGTTCTGGTGGGGCGACAGAGGTCCTGAAGTATACAAGGAATTATGGAAGCTTCTCTATACAACACTCACAGAAAAGTATAATCTCCATAATATTATCTGGGAATGCAATATGTATGCATATCCTAACTCAGCAGAGTGGTATCCTGGCGATGAATACGTTGACCTCGTAGCTTTCGATAAGTATAACTGCGATTACAACAGAGGCGACGGAAAGACAAGCGGACCTAACTTCCTTGCAATTTCATCAACATTCAACTCACTCTTTGAGCTTACAGACGGCAAGAAAATGGTTGCAATGGCTGAAAATGATACAATCCCTGCTCTCGATAACCTTATCGTAGAGGATGCAGGCTGGCTCTATTTCTGTCCTTGGTATGGTGAACACCTTATGAGCGACAGATATCAGGACGTTGATAACCTCAACGAAATCTATAACAGCGATTACTGTATTACACTTGATGAGCTTCCTGCTGATTTGTATGTAAACAGTGACGCTCCTTCTACGCCGATTACAACAACTACTGCACCAAAGGTTACAACAGCACCGACAACAACTACAACAACAGCACCTTCACAGAGCAAGGCAAGCGGTTTCTATGTTGACGGTCAGACAATCCGTGACGCAAACGGTCAGGCATTTGAAATGCGTGGTGTAAATATTGCTCACTGCTGGTATAAGGATAAGACAGAACAGTCAATCAAAGCTGCGGCAGACCTTGGAACAAACTGTGTGCGTATTGTGTGTTCAAACGGAGTAAAGTGGGATAAGACAACTGCTTCTGAAATCAAGCAGATTATTGAATGGTGTAAGGAAAACAAGCAGGTTTGTATTCTTGAAGTGCATGATGCAACAGGAAGCAACGAGATTTCCGACATCGTAAAAGCGGCTGAATACTGGACAGAAATGAAGGACATACTCAACGAAAACGCAAAGTATGTAATTGTAAATATTGCAAATGAGTGGTATGGCGACTGGCAGAGCTCAACATGGGCTGAAGGCTGCAAGGAAGCAATCGGAATTATCCGTGACGCAGGCATAAAGAATATGATAATCGCAGACTGTGCGGGCTGGGGACAGTATCCTACATCTATCAAGGAAAAGGGTGCAGAAGTATTTGCGGCTGACCCTGATAAGAATACTGTATTCTCAATTCATATGTATGAATATGCTGGCGGAACAGCAACAATGGTTAAGGATAACATTGACGGAGCACTTAAATGCGGAGCACCTGTTATCGTTGGTGAATTCGGACTTAAACACAGCGACGGTGATGTTGACGAAGCAACTGTAATGAGCTATTGTGAGCAGAACGATATGGGATATATCGCATGGTCATGGATGGGCAACAGCGGCGGTGTTGAATACCTTGACCTTGTAAGCAGCTGGGACGGCTCAAAGCTTACTGAATGGGGCGAAATCTATTTTGCTCAGATAAAGAATAATTCTTCACTTGCTTCTGTATACACAAATACTTCTGTTCCGACAGATGCAAACTACGGTGATGCAAACTGCGACGGTTCAGTTGATATCGCAGACGCAGTGCTCTTAAAGTGTTATCTTATCAACGGAACAAAATATACACTTTCCGATGAAGGTGCAAAGAATGCAGATGTATTTGAAATAGGCTCAGGACTTAATGTTCAGGATGCTCTTGCAATTCAGAAATACGTTTTAAAGCTTGAAACAGAATTACCAATTAAATAAGATTAAGGGCGGATTTGAAATCCGCCCTTTGTATTATATAAATATCCCAGTAATCAATGCCGCCGCCGATGCCGATAATGCCACAACTATAAGCGGCAGATTGAGATATGCAAGAATTACCGCAATTATTGTGCCGACTATGGCTGTTATCATATTTCCTGTGCTGTAAAAAATAGCAGGTATAGTCATCGCACTCAATACTGCGTATGGTATGTAGTAAAGAAAGCTTCTGAAAAATCTTGATTTTATTTTCTTTCTGAAAAATGAAAACGGAATCATTCTTATCAGATATGTTACGCCTGCCATTACTATTATATATAATGCGAGTGTCATTCTTTCTCCTCCTCATCTTTTACAGGGAAGAGGATTGCTCCTGCAACCGAGGCTGCAACTGCGCATATTATTACCGCAAAACCTGCCGACATTGACGGTATCATATATCTGAAAAATATACTTATCATAGCCGAAATAATAACAACTATCAGTACGCTGAGCTGTTTTCTTGCAGGCGGAATTATTATCGCAAGGAACATTCCATAGAGGACTATTCCCATTGCATTTGTTATTGCTGCGGGGAGAAGCTTTCCTGCCGATGCTCCGAGAAATGTGCCGCCTGTCCAGCCGAGGAATGATATGAAAATCAGCCCTGCCATATATGACGGAGTGACTTTTTTCGGACGTGATACAGCTACGGCGAATATTTCATCTGTTATGCCGAATGAGAGCAGCGCTCTTTTCGGGAAATTGAATGAATCGGATAAATTCTGCGATAATGAAATCGCCATTAACGCATATCGCAGATTGATTATGAGCTGTGCGAGAGCCATTTCGAGCAGTCCGCCGCCCTCTGCAATAATTGCAATTCCGGCCGCCTGTCCAGCCGAGGTCAGATTTGTAGCCGAAATAATCGTTGCGGCTGTTATGGATAATCCTGATTTAACAGCAAGAATTCCAAATCCGAATGATACGGAAAGATATCCGAGAGCAATAGGAATTGCGTTGGAAATACCTTTCAGAAAATTGTTTTTCAAGTTTTTTCGCCTCGATATATTGATTTTAACACATCAATAATTCTATCACATATTAAGATTTATTGCAAGCTTTTGAGTGGTCTTAGATTTACAGAAAGTAATATTTTTGGAAATTATAAAACTTCAACAAAAAATGTAAAAATTTTGAAAACATTATTGACGTTTATGATATTATGTGTTACAATAAAAATAGATAATTATATTTTGGATACAAAGTACAATGATTTATAACAATGCTGAAATGAAGGAGAATTTTAGTATGAGTAATTATAATGGAGTAAATACAAGTCACAGTAATGATTTCGATTCGCTTACGGGGCTTATCAGTTATGACTGCTTTATGGAAAGAGTTGACGATATAGTTAGAGCTGACCTCAGCGGCGTTGCTGCGGGGAAATATGCCTTTTTATATCTTGATGTACTTAGATTCAAGGTAATCAACGATATTTTCAATGTTGAAGAGGGCGACAGGCTTCTTATATTTATCGCAAGTCATCTTATGAGCCTTTTTTCAGAAGATTCGATTGTAACAAGAGTAAGCTCTGACAGATTTGCTATCTTTACAAAAACAGAGAATGAACAGCTTGAAGAAAACCTCAACAGATATCTTTTTGAATTGTCTGAATATGAGCTTCCTTATGAAATTGTAAGTAATATCGGAATTTATATTACTTCAAGAACAGACCTGCCTGCACAGGCTATGCTTGACAGAGCTATTCTTGCACATTCAACTGTAAAGGGCGATTATATCAGGAGATATGCTTATTATACATCTGAGGTGCGTAACGCTATCCTCGGTGAGCATGAAATCACAGGTATTATGAACCTTGCTCTTGAAACAAATCAGTTCGTAATCTATTATCAGCCTCAGTTCAATCATATTGATAAGACTATGGTAGGCGCAGAGGCTCTTGTGCGTTGGATTCATCCGCAGAGAGGGGTAATCTCTCCTGGAAAATTCATTCCTATTTTTGAAAAGAACGGATTTATCACAAAGGTAGACCTTTACATTTTTGAACATGTATGCAGATTTATCAAGAAATGTCTGGAAAAGAAGATTGAAATAATACCTATTTCCGTTAATATAAGCCGACGTGATATCTATCATCCTGGACTTGCCAAAAAGCTTGAGGAGATAAGAATAAAATATGATGTTCCCGTAAAGCTTATACGTCTTGAGGTTACAGAATCGGCTACAATTGACGGTATACAGCGTATTTCCGATTTCATCAGTGAGGTTCACCGCTATGGATATGTCGTTGAAATGGACGATTTCGGAAGTGCATATTCCTCACTCAATTCACTCAAGAGTATCGACCTTGATATTTTAAAGCTTGATATGAAATTTCTCTCTGATGAGGGTAATACAAATAATGGCTCTATCATTTTAAGCTCTGTTGTAAGAATGGCAAAGTGGCTCGGCTTTCCTATTATTGCAGAGGGTGTTGAAAATAAGGAGCAGGCTGATTTTCTGCTAAGTATCGGAAGCTGTTACGTTCAGGGATATCTCTATTCAAAGCCTGTCCCCGAAGATGAATTTATACAGATGATGATAGATTCTGGCATACAGCCGCTTAAACCTGCGATGAATCTTATAAACAAGATGAATGCAAATAACTTCTGGGATCCGAAATCGCTTGAAACTATGATATTCAGTAATTATGTCGGCGGTGCGGCGATTTATGAGTATAAAAACGGAAATCTTGAAATCCTGCGTGTAAACAGGAAATATATTCAGGAAATCGGAAATCATATCAGCGAAACAGAAATGTGGAAGCATAATTTCCTTAGCTTCTTCGACGATGAAAACAGAGAGAAATATATCGCAATGCTCGAAAGGGCAATTGAATCCGAAGATGAGGAAGAATGTGAAACATGGCGCAATTATACTGATAATCCTGAAAATAAGATATGCATAAGAGATACCGTAAGAGTAATCGGCAAGAGTATTGACAGCGTTATGTTCTATAATATGATAAGAAATGTCACAGCTGAAAAGCGTGCGCTTGAAGAAGTAAATCATCGTGAAATGCTTTTCCGCTCGGCAAGTGAACAGGCAAATATCTATTACTGGGAATATAATATCGGTACAAAGAAGATGTATCCTTGTTTCAGATGTATGAGAGATCTTGCTCTTCCGAAGGAAGTAGAGAATTATCCTGAACCTGCAATTGAAATGGGTATTTTTCCACCTGAAGTAGCCGATGCTTACCGTGAAATACACAAGAGAATTGACGCAGGCGAAAAGGAAATAGAGGTTGATATGCCGCTTACTTCCGACAGGGTAATGTTCCGTGTGAGATATACAACACAGTTTGACGAGAATGGCAATCCGATAAAGGCATACGGTTCTGCAACAAGATTATAATCAAACGGGCGGATTTTATTCCGCCCGTCTTTGTAACATGGTAATTTATGTGCAGTTATACAATAAATTTGTCATTCTTTACAATGATGTTAGCAAAATAATGACATATACAACAAAATCTTAATTAAAATTATAAGTAATATACATTTTATCCACCAAATAATCAAAAAATGAGTTGAAGCGGAAATAATGAATTGATATAATTAAGACATAAAAAGGAAAGAATATGCCTTGATATAGGGATTATTGGGGAATATGCATATTCTTTCACGAATCTACATACATACTGCAAAATGCCGATTGGGGTTCGGCAGTGTTTTAAGTGGTGAAATTAAATAAGAGGAGGATTTTCTGAATGGTAAAGAATTTTAATCTCAGAAAGCACCTGAAATCAGTAGTTTCAGGTATCACAGCAGCGGCAATGCTGTTTACGATTACTGCAATTTCTACAAAGGAAGAAAAATTTGTAATCAATGCCGCACAGACAGTAGTTGTAAATCCTGATGTTGAGTATCAGAACATACAGGGTTTTGGCGGTATCAATCACCCTGAATGGACAGGTTCAGACCTTTCATCAGGTCAAAGACAGACTGCATTCGGAAACGGCAGCAACCAGCTTGGAATGACCGTTCTCCGTGTGTTTATCAATCCTGATAAGAATCAGTGGTATAAAGCAGTTGAAACTGCAAAGTATGCACAGTCACAGGGCGCTGTAATTTTCGCTTCCCCATGGGAGCCACCGGCAAACCTTGCTGAAAAAGGCTCAGGCGGTATCAGAGGCGGCAAGCTTCATCTTCCTAAGTCAAACTATGCGGCATACGCACAGCACCTCAATGACTTCGGTAACTATATGAAGCAGAATGGCGTTAATCTCTACGCAATTTCAATTCAGAACGAGCCTGAATATGCAGGCGAGTGGACAGCATGGTCATCAGATGAAACAACTGATTTCCTTGCAAATTATGCGGATAAAATTACAAGTGCCCGTGTAATGTCACCTGAAACTTTCCAGTATACAAACAAGGATTATTATACAAAAATCCTTAACAACAGCAAAGCATTTGCTAATACAGACCTTTTTGGTACTCACTTCTACGGCACACAGAGAAGCCAGATGGATTTTGCTGCACTTGAAAACTGCGGTAAGGAAATCTGGATGACAGAAGTTTATGTTCCGAACAGTGAAGCAAATTCAAACAACCGCTGGCCAGAAGCTTTACAGGTTTCTGAAAATATCCATAATGGTCTTGTAGTAGGTAATATGAGCGCTTATGTATGGTGGTACATCCGCCGTAACTATGGTCCGATGAGCGAAGATGGTTCAATCAGTAAGCGTGGTTACTGTAT
>JAEIGA010015440.1_pt1 | contig 11626 bp, 12 predicted proteins | sample 9270691 | NCBI WGS metagenome assembly JAEIGA01 (sample SAMN17057246, study PRJNA624740) | gut metagenome | biome: biome; isolation source: fecal sample | host: Bos grunniens | place: China: Xizang | collected 2019
GTTACATATCTGGTATAATCTCCTCCGTTCAGACCCTTATCCTCATAATCGTTACAGAACCGGAAGACATCCCTGCCAGTATAGAAGTTGGCAGACAGTACATTAGTATCGCTGAACTTATGAGTAATCTTCGCATTCAGGTCAGTAAAGGCATATCGTACGTTGTATATATCCTTGTATGACTCACTTGAATCGACACCTACCTTGTTTACAATGGCAAGTACGGGAATCGAAAGGGTCTCAAGCCACGTCCTGCGCAATCCGAAATTGAATGACGTCTTTCCCTTCCAGAGAGGACCTTCCAACTGGAAACGGCCGTCTATAAGGCCGATGGCGAAGGTTCCATGGAACTCTTCGAAGTCTCCATCCCTGGTGGTCACGTCAACTACCGACGAAAGTTTCGATCCGTAGCGGGCGGGGAATCCGCTCTTGTAGAAGTCCATGCTTCCGATGACATCGGTATTGAAGGATGAAAACAGGCCGAGAAGGTGGCTCATCTGATAGATGGGCACTCCGTCCATGAGAAAAAGGTTATCGGTACCGTCGCCGCCATGGACATAGAATCCGGAAAGAAGTTCAGTTCCCGAAGACACACCAGGAAGCAATTGAAGGGTCTTGATTACATCGGGCGTGCTGAAAAGTGCAAAGCCGGAATTCAGGTCGCTGCTGTCTATACGTTTGAGTCCTGTCTGAGTGGCATTTCTCTTGGGATCCACCAATGCAGTGACTATGGATTCATTGAGTGTATCGTGCTGCTCTTCAATGAATATCGTATAGTCCTTGGGCTTCTTCTTCGCACCTGCCTTGGTCAGAACCACATATTTCCTCATGATCTCGAATTCGATGCCCGAGTCCTTGAAAAGCATTGTCAGGGATTCTTCAAGGGTTCCTGCATTCTTCAAAGACTGTCCACGATATGGGACATCCAGATCCAGCGACGAGTCATATACGAAGTTGACGTCAAAACGTGAATGAAGATACTCCATGCCATGTCTCAAAGTTGAGACATCCTGAACGGCTGCCCTGGAGGGCAGGAGCATCATGATGATTGTTGTAAATAATAACAGTACGTGTCTCATTGCAAGTCCTTAATGATCCTATCTACGGATTATGGTCACGTCAAGAGCCGACTCTATCAGCTCGATGATAAGGTCCAGGTCTTCTGTCTGGAACTCTCCGCTGAGACGTTTTGAGAGGTCGGTAGCGGCGAACGAAACATGATAGTAGGCAGAGAGGCAGTCCAGAACCTCTTTCAAAGGAGTCTGATCGAAGATGAATGTACCGCGCTGCCATGCGATGGAGTTGACATCACCGGTATCTTCCACGACAGGCACAGAGACGTCAGAGCCAAGGCATGCACCCATTCCTTCGGTCAGGATAACGCCTTCAGTCCGGCTGTTTCTGGCAAAGAGGACCTTGCCTTCCGCAACATACACCCTTACAGTCTCCTTATCAGATTCTTCGACCATGAACTCTGTTCCGAGCACTCTTACGAAAGCTCCGTCCGCGTCGACTTCAAACGGTCTGCTCTCGTCACGAGCCACATCGAAATAGACCTTTCCGTCCATCTTAACTTCACGGGTTTCCTTCATCCTGAACTTCAGGCTCGAGCCTGGAGCAAGAGTGACATTTGTTCCGTCCGGCAGAACGACAGTCTGCTGCATGTTGACTGCAGTGACATCTGTCCAGGAACGTGACTCATTATTCATGAAAAGGAATACTCCGAGAAGAAGGACCGCTGCCGCCGAAAGTCCGATTCTGACGAAATTGAAGCGGCGACGGACCGGCCTGATGCCCTGCGCATCACGGAAGCGTCCGATAGCCTTCTGCGTATCGAATGCGCCTTCCTTATAATGCTTGAGCACAAAGTCCAGATGTCTGTCTTCTGAGTGTGACATAATTGTTGATAAAAATCTGTTTCCGCCATTAAGACGGAGGTCTGAGGAAATAGTACTATCTTATTTGGAAATTTATGCAAAAAAGAATGAATAGATCTTCTGCGCCCCTTCTTTAAGTATCCTGAGGGCCTTGCTGATCTGGTTCCTTACGGTATTTACCGAAAGGCCCAGTTCCTCTGCAATCTCCTCATACTTGAGTCCGTCCCTCTTGCTCATGACAAAGACCTCGCGGCATTTCTCAGGAAGGGAATCGATAGCCGTCCATAATCTGGCTTCGGTCAGCGACCGTTCCTGAGCGTCATCGTCATCTATTAGGCCATAGGTGTCATAAGGTTTGAGAGATTCGGTCGGGATGCCCTTCTTCCGGAGCTGGTCGAGGCACCTGTTCCTTACGGTCATATATAGGTACGCGCGCCTGTTTGCGACTTCAGTCCCCTGCTGTAGCTTCTCCCAAAGTGTGGCGAAACATTCCTGGACTATGTCTTCGGAAGCATCCACATCGCCGAGGTAATGCAGGGCATAAAGACACAAGGGCCTGAAGTTATAGGTAAACAGGCTCTCGAAATCCACATTGTTATTTGTCATCATGACCGCCATAGGTGGCAAAAGTACAAATTATTATCCAATGCATGTTACTTTATCAATAATATAATATCACATCATATATGTGCAACGAACAGGAACTGGATCCGAAAAGCGTAAGGAATAACCGATTGTCATGGGGCATCTCGGGCGGAATCCTCGTATTCCTTGTTGCAATACTGCCAGCCTTCTTGTAACATTACAGATATTTTATCAATTTTCCATAATTATTTATTGTTTTTCAATAAATAGGTTTTATATTTGCATATCGAAAAACAATAAATACTTATTGATTTATGGAAAAGAATTCAACAAAATCTCTAAAATGGCTGGCAGGTCTGGTCATTTTCCTGGCCGCATTCTACCTTGCAGTTCTTGGCGTTCAGACATGCAGTGCTCTTTTCGGTAGCCCTAACCCTAGTCAGGTGGAATGGTTTGAAGATTACATCTTCCTTCAGAACTTCGTAATCATCTTCAAGTTCGTTGGAGCACTGGCATTCTTCATTCTTCTCATTTCATTCATCTTCAACTGCATCAAGGCACTGAAGAACGGAACACTTTTCCCGAGAAAGAATGTCGGCATCCTCTACGGGTGTGCAGCTGCAACATTCGTATCGCTTTTCTGCAACAGCAACATGCACCTGCTCAATGGTACAAGGGCCATACATCTGGATTTTGCTGAAGTATTCGTACCGATAGTGATCTGCGTCTTCGCGATCATCTACCGCATCGCCGTCAAGATAAGCGAAGAAAACAGTCTTACCATCTAAAGAAGGAGGAATCATGCCGATCATAGTAAACGTAGATGTAATGCTGGCGAAGAGGAAGATGTCCTCAGGAGAACTCGCCGATAAGGTCGGAATCACCCAGGCCAACCTGTCCATCCTGAAGACTGGAAAGGCTAAGGCTGTCCGCTTCTCAACTCTCTCAGCCCTCTGCAAGGCACTGGACTGCCAGCCGGGAGACATCCTGGAGTATCAGCCGGGAGACGATGACGAAAACGACTGACGACAGTCACCCCAGAGAAGATATCTATTTGAGGCGCGAAGTACCGGATTTCATGCAGATCCAGTACTTCGCGCCTTAAAATATGGGTAAAACCAAGTAAATCGAGGGGCGAAGTACGTGTTTTAGGGTAAATCCTGTACTTCGCTAGAAAAATCGACGTTAGCGCATAGTACAAAACAAAACATTTTACGTCATACATATAGAAAGACGGAAAAAAAATCCTAAATTTATTTGGATATTACCCCCCCCACTATATTTGCATAAAATTAACAATACCATGAAACGACTGATTCTGATCCTTATTGCAGCGACATGTTTCGCGCTTAACTCCAATGCACAGTTCATTGACAATGGCGGAGAACTTTATGTTGAGAACAACATGTTCTATCTGAACGGCATGCCTCTTAATGACGGTGAGGTACTGGCCATCATCGGAGACGATGTCTACAACAATGTGTACCTCCCTGCCAGAAAGAAGATCAAAAGCGCAGAAACCATCGGATACATTGGAGGAACCATGATGGGTGTCGGTGTAGGACTGGCGGCAGGAGATCTTGTAAGCTCTGCTCTATATGGCACTACCGGAGATTCCAGACGTTATCTCGTCTATGGAGGCATCACGTTGGTCGGCTTGATTCCAACACTTGTCAGTTTCAGTATGGTCAAAAACGGAAGATCGGCATATACACGTATCGCCGAAACATATAACAAAGGTACAGGCAGGACAACAGAGCTGAACCTCGGTCCTGCAAGTTCAGGATTGGGAATTGCATTAAACTTCTGATGATACGTATGAATAAGTTCATAACATTACTTACTGCAGTACTTTCCTGCATCGTCCTCTCTTCATGCGGCACGACCAGTTATCTGGCTACAGGGCACAAACTGGATGACATGCGAAACGTCGTCCTGTTCGAGCCGGTATCCAAAATCGAAACTATCGGAAAAGGCCAGATTACCGTGACCAATGACACCGCATGTCTCGCATCTCAGGCATTCCTTCTTGACACATTCAACACTTACGATACAGGATTGAACATTCATTCCACATACTCTCCCGCAAGCACCGTCGAAGAAGAAATAATCAAGAAGGGTATAGAGTCTGTCTATGCTCAGTTCCTCAATTCCACAGCCCCACGAAACTTCTCCGCCTTTGTCGTTCCGGAAAGTCTGGACAAGATCATCGAGAATACAGGTAACAGATACGGAATGATCGTTTACCATTACGGTTTCTCACGTACGGGGGCGAATTATGCAGCACAGATAGCCAAAGGAATAGGTATTGCCATTCTGACCTTAGGTTCTGTATATACAGTACCATATAAGGACAGGTCCAACATCAATGTCTTCATAATCGACTCTGAACAGGATATTATAGCCTGGCAGAATTTCGACATAGCAGCCGATTACAACCCTCTGAAGCAGAAGCACATCAACAGACAGTTCAAACGCCTGTTCAAACCGTTCCGACTCTGAGCCGGTGCATGAGGAATTTTCATGATTTTTAGTATCAGCCGGGGGACGAAGACGAAAACATCTATTCTTGAAGTGCGAAGTACCGGATTTCATGCATATCCAGTACTTCGCGCTTTAAAATATGGGTAAAACCGAGTAAATCGAGGGGCGAAGTACGTATTTGAGGGTAAATCCTGTACTTCGCCCGGGAAAGACGGTAATTTCCCCAATTTTTGCGTATATTTGAAAGTCTTATCAAACAATGCGATGAACAGAATCATGGGAATTTCAACTATTGCAGGCATACTGATAGTAGCAGGCGCTGTCTTGCTGGTACTCAGCACCATACCGATGGAGAACAGACTGGAAGGAGATGCACTTACAGTCAGATTCATCATCGGAAAGAAGGTAATCGACATGAAGGATGCGCATTATTTCCCTGTTCCGGAGGATGCACTCAATCACATCATCCGCGTCGGAGGAACCAGTCTTGGAAAAAAGCACTCCGGCAACTTCATGAACACCCGATCAAGAACAAGATACAAGTTCTACCTCACCGGCAAAGGTGAAAAGACATACTTTGAAATCGGCAAGGAGAAGTACCTTGTCGATGGTCTGAAATGATGGTGCTGACAGATGCGGAACCATATAATAACATACCTCACACTGTGCCTGGCATTGCTTGCAGGGTGCAACAAGGTCGCATTCATCGATGATGCGGCCCGGCTTGAGGTATCCGCAAATGACCTGGTGATTGAAGATACCGGCGGGACAGTAACCATAGCCGTGAACCAGGAAGATTGGATGATCCATTCGGTCGAAATGAAAGATAGAAACGGGAAAGTACCTTATAAGGGGCTGGACGGAGTCGGAGAAATCCGGTATGAGAATGAGTTCGGAGGATTCTGGATAACACGTGATTCATACGACAGTCTGACTGTCGGTATGAAGCCAAACTTTACAAATCAGGAGCGTCAACTGCACATAACATTAAAAGGCAGCATAGAAACTGTTGTATTGAATATAATTCAAAACCCGACAGAAGGATTCATGATTGACCATATAGAATGGGATGAAGAGCCTGAAATCACTGAAGAGATACTTCTATTCAAGTCGTATAGGATCGTCAATGATACCGACGATGAATTATCAATCACCATAGACCCGTATGAAAGTGCTTGCCGGACAATGCTGTTTGAAAGTGACAATCATCTTTTCTGGCTCAGTATTTCGGAAATTCTTGTAAGTGACAATCTGGATATGCCTGTTCCAGGTCCGTACCCGGAAAATGGAAGGCTGATTTTCGACGGCCACATTATCGACAATCCTATTGCAGCGATAATAGACCCTATGGAATTTGACAAAACATATGAGACCACTTGTGATTTGGGATACGGCACACATTTCATACACGTATATCTGAACAACATTTCATACAAAGCAGGTTACAAGATCCATATGCGACATGTCACCGACAGTAATGTCACAAAAATATTTTCCGGTACCTTCACAAGCGAAACCCCAGACGGAGAAAATCACTACATTACGACAGAAACATTCGATCCAGAGGAATGAGACGATATATTCTCATATTCATGACTTGCCTCTCATTGACCGTAAATTCATACGGCCAAAGCAGGATAAGTGCAAGTCTACGCAGCGGATATCCGTTCTCGCCCCAGGAAGAACTTCTCGAAGGCATAAACACCCTTGGAAGGCCTCTGAACATTGCCGCATCGGCAGACATACAGTATGCATTCATATTCCCGGAAACCAGCCGTCTTGGACGACTCTACCCTACTGCATATCAGGGAGCCGGCGTTTCCGTATTTTCATTGTTCGACCATCAGGATGTCGGAACGCCTGTTTCAATTTATGTTTTCCAAGGAGCACGGATTGCAAGACTCTCACGGTCACTGTCTCTGGACTACGAATGGAATTTCGGTGCATCTTTCGGGTGGCATCGGTATAAGGAGCATGAGTTCAACACCATCATGGGCACAAAGGTCAATGCATACGTAAACGGAAGCCTCATGCTCACGTGGCGGGCCGGAGAAGACTGGAAGATAGCAGTCGGTCCGGACATGGCGCATTATTCCAACGGCCATACCGGACTTCCCAACGCAGGTCTCAACATCATCGGCATGCGTCTTAATGTGGCAAGGACATTCGGAGACGAGCCATCTTCCGATACTGCATACGGGTACAGGAAGGAAAGCAAGTGGACAAAGAACATTTCCTTAGACATCACGGCATTCGGCGCAATGAAAAAAGGCATGGCAGAGTATAACGAAACTCTTTACTTCGTTGACGGAATGTTCGGAACTGCTGGACTGCACATCACTCCTTTCTACGATATCAACCGACATTTCCGAGCAGGTGTTTCTCTTGACTTCAACTATGACGAATGTGCCAATATTCAGAAACATATAGCAGGAGTCACTTCCGATGACCGAATCAGGTTCTACAGGCCGCCATTCACCGAACAGGCATCCGTCGGTCTATCAGCAAGAATCGAGATTGTCATGCCGATATTCTCCGTTCACTTCGGAATCGGCCATAACATCATCTACAAAAGTGCCAACCTCGGAAAATTCTACCAGATCATTGCCCTGAAGACCCAGATTACCAGACGGCTTTATCTCCACACCGGCTACCAGTTCAGGAATTTCAAGTACCCGGACCACCTTCTCATAGGTTTCGGATGGAGATTCGGAAATTCTCACGCAGTCTTCCGCTGATTCCGGTACATATATAGGAATGGCACCGATAAGCGATATACAGAGACAGACGTTTACTGACATATACAGGACATACTTCGGAAAACTGTACGGAGTGTGTCTTCATTATGTCCATGACCATGATATCGCAAGCGACCTTCTGCACGATTCGTTCATAGTGATATTCTCTTCTCTGGACCAGCTGCGGGACCATTCTAAGCTCGAACCATGGATGTGTTCGATAGTAAGAAACATCGCCCTGAAGCATCTGAGAGACAGCCAGAGAATGCCCGAAACCAGTCTTGAAAGCATTCAGGAACCCGTTTTCGAAGAGACTTCGGTGCATGTGTCGGAAATCCCGCTCGATGAACTTCTGAAGGTAATCGACGATCTTCCCGAGCAATACGGCAGGGTCTTCAGGCTCTCTGTTCTGGACGGTCTTTCCCACAAGGAAATCGGTGAGATCATGGGCATAGCCGCTCATTCCTCGTCTTCAAATCTCGCAAGAGCCAAACAGATGCTTCGAAAGGTCGTATCCAAGAACTGGGGCATCCTCCTGACATTCGGTCTTGTCATATTTGCACTTCTTTTCTCATTCAATACAGAAGAGGAGGCATCAGTCATATCTGAGGTAACAAGGATTGGCATCAAGCCGACAGACAGTCATGAAATCTTTATTTCCGAACTGGTTCCGGCAATGGATCTCCCGGCAATGGAACACAGGATTGCTGAGGTAGTACCATCTGAAAAGCAAAATGAGGAGAAGAGGCAGAACGAGCATAAGAAGCCAGCCGAGCATAAGAAACCGTCAGAAACCTATACCCCGAAGAATACTGACACTTCCGACGCATGGAATTGGAATGAAACAACCGAGACAGAAAGGAAACGCAGGCGCGGAACCCTGTCATTCGGATTCGGAGGAAATCTCGGTAATTCTGCAACAGGAACATCGTTTGCAGGTCCTCACAATACTGGAACAGGCGCGACTTCCCCGACATATCCGGGAGATGGTTTTACCAGCAGCGTCCCTGGTGGCAACACAAGCAGTGGAATGCCTAGCATTCCAGAAATCAACGATGACAGGATTCCGCCATCTCTGGAGAAATACAGACATTCAATGCCTATTTCATTTACAACATCCGTAAAATGGTCATTTACTGATAGATGGGCCTTGACTTCAGGTCTTGGATACACCTATCTCCATTCTGAGGTCCTCGACGGCATGAACATAAGGAAGTATGGCCAGGACATCCATTATCTTGGCATACCTATCAAGTTATCATGGACTTTCTGGAGTTCAAGATCGTTCTGCGCCTACGCATCGGCAGGTGCTACATTCGAATTCCCGATAGCAGGACGGAGGGCAGGAAAACGTCTGGACGTACCATGCCAATGGTCTGCGGGCTTCGGAATAGGAATCCAATATGACCTCACCCCTCACTTCGGAATATATGTCGAACCTGAATATTACAGGTATTTCGACAACGGAAGCAATGTCAAGACCATCCGCACCGAAAGGCCTGCTACCGTCAGCATACCGCTAGGAATACGATTCTCATGGTAATTCATAATTTGTACGCAGTCTTATTGAGATTGATGCATCTATTAAGCAGAAACAATTCAATCGAAGAATCATGAAACGATCATCCATCACCTTTGCAACAGTTGTTGCAGTCCTTTCGTTCTCATCATGTGAACCGATATCCCCTGATGAGCAGAAACACGAACCTATGCCATGTATCCCATATGACCTGACAAAGTCACAATCAGAAATGGTCTCTGAGGGAAATGCCTTTGCATTCAATCTCCTGAGTGAAGTCTCAGAAGACGGTAATATCAAAGGAAAGGACTTCATGTTCTCCCCTCTCAGCATCAGTTTCGTCCTGGGTGCCCTCAACAACGGCGCAACAGGCCGGACAAGCGAGGAGATCCTGTCTGCAATAGGATTCGAGGGCAGGACATCAGACGACATAAACGGATACTGCAGGTCCATTCTCGACGGCTGTCCCGGAGTCGATGAACTTGTAAAGGTCAAGATAGCGAATGCAGTAATTGCGAAGGAAGGATTTGGCCTGAAGAACAGCTTCAGCACCACCTTGAGCGAATATTACGACGCCTACGTAAGGAGCATGACATTCGACAGCAGGGCTTTGGAAGCGATAAACAGCTGGTGTAGCGAACAGACCGAAGGCATGATTCCGCAGATCCTCGAGGACATTCCTGAAGACGCATGTCTTTTCACCATCAATTCCATTTATTTCAAAGGCGACTGGACCGTAAAGTTCGCTAAGTCGGATACCAGAACGAGATCTTTCACAAACATTGACGGTTCTTCAGGTCAGATACCGATGATGCATATGGAAGAGATGTTTGAATACTCATCAAATGACATCTGGGCAACTGCCAGACTACCTTACGGCAATGGCTCTTACAGCATGTACGTGCTTCTGCCGCATGAAAACATGGGCCTGGAAGATGTGCTGTCCGCTCTGGACAGCCAGACTTGGGAAAACGAGAAGAATATGATGAGTGCAGCCAGACTGGATCTGATGCTTCCAAGTTTCGAGACAGAGACAAACCTCAAACTGAAAGATGTTATGAAGCATCTCGGCATGGTAAGAGCTTTCGATCCATTCCACGCGGAATTCCACGAGATATTCGAGAACCCGGAAGACACTTATCTCGGCCTTCTTCTGCAGAAAAGCAAGATCATCGTAAACGAAGACGGCACAGAAGCGTCAGCAGTGACTATCGGTGGAAACTGTACCACATCTGTGCCACCATCTGAGCCGCAGACAATCAGTTTCCATGCAGACCGTCCGTTCATTTACATAATCCAGGAAAGGAGTTCAAACGCCATCTTCTTCATCGGCGCAAAGGTTAAGGCATAATCATACCGCTAATCTGTCCCTGACATATCTCACGCTGGCGGCATATTCGTCGTCGGTCGTGAGATGTTCTATTATCATAGGCATTGCAGGGTCTTCTGCATCTGCGAGACGGGCATACAGTTCGAGATCCAGAGTTCCCATGCCGCAGGCACATTCCTCGAGCTGGAAGGTATATTCCTCCCTCAGACGGACATCCTTGAGGTGGCAGCTGACGATGGTTCCATGGAGCTTTTCGAAACATTCGTGGAGGAACTCATCATTGAAGAAATAACGCTGAGGAGAGGTAATCATATTGACTACATCCAGATGTGTTCCGAACTGTGGACGGTCCACGTCTTCTATCAGACGGGCATATTCATCGGGACTGCTCGGAATCATCCACGGCATCGATTCGATGCAGAATTTCGTACGTTCAGGACGGGCTGTATCTATGATTTCACGAATCATAGCAACTGCTTCCTTCCATATCTCAGGGCTGAAATTACCGCGATAGCCGCCGTCCCACCTCGGCCCGCACGGGGTTCCGACCACATTCACGCAGCATCTTGCACCAATCTCATCCGCCATCCTCAACTGGCCTACCGCATAATCAATCCATTTCCTGCGTTCCTGAGGATCGGCAGCAAGAGTGTTTCTCCACACGCCGACTTCGGCAATCACGAGACCGGCCTCGTCTGCAGCCTTCTTATAAGCCATGAACCTTTCTTCGCCTTCAGTATATGAGACCGGAAAATTGACGGACTTCAGACCGAGGGCGACATGCTTCGAGGCCCAGTCCTGCGGAGACGTATGCTCAAGTTGTGACGATATACCCAGCAGCATCAGAATGTCCTCCTATGAATTACTGTCGGGTCCATATCATCGAGAGACTTCACGCCGGTCCTCGCCATGATACCGGCAAGTTCCGCGTTCATCTCATATATCCTCTGAGCCACAGCCTCAGGTCCATCCTTAAGCAGAGGCATCAGATGGCGGCCTACAGACACGGCCTTCGCTCCGAGGGCAAGGCATTTATATGCATCCATTCCGCTGACAATACCGCAGTCTACGAACACCGGAATCTCATTTCCGA
>JAEIGA010015441.1_pt1 | contig 11625 bp, 11 predicted proteins | sample 9270691 | NCBI WGS metagenome assembly JAEIGA01 (sample SAMN17057246, study PRJNA624740) | gut metagenome | biome: biome; isolation source: fecal sample | host: Bos grunniens | place: China: Xizang | collected 2019
ATAATGATAACCTTTGTTGTTGACAATCTTGGAGAGCTCGATGCTCTTGGTCGGACAGTTTTCAACGCAGACACCGCAGCCCTTACATTTCTGGGTATCTACCTCGATTGCTCCTTTGAATGCCATTATCTTGAAAATTAAAGTGTTAGATATTCAAATGTAAAATTATTACTTGTTTGCTTGATTTTAGTTTTAAAAATCAAGTAAATATACGGTATTTAATTTGAAATGTCAAATATAATTTGAAAAACAGCATTGGTGTAAAAATAGATGCGGATATGCGAGAAAATTTCATATCTTTGAAATCTTTTAACTCTTATAGCTATGGGAAAGATTCTGCTTAGAAATATACAACTGAAGGGTCAGGCCTCGGATATTCTCATTGACGGTGAGTATGTTTCTGAGGTTCTTCCTGTTGGCTCTGTTTCAGCTGAAGGTGCCGAGGTGGTGGATTGTACCGGAAAGGCTGCTGTGCCTGGTTTTGTGAACATGCATACCCATGCAGGTATGATGATGATGAAGGGTGTGGGTGAGGATATTGCATTCCATGATTGGATCGATAGAATCTGGCAGGTGGAGGAGAAACTTGATGAAGAAGTCGTCTATCACTCTACAAAACTTGCCTGTCTTGAGATGATAAAGAGCGGTACGACAACTTTTAATGATCACTATTGGTATATGCCGGAGGGATATAAGGCTGCTCTTGAAATGGGAATCCGTGGAGTGCATGCCTATGTCGTTTTGGATAAGAATGATCCTGAAGAGTCTCAGCGCCAGAAGATTCAGTGTCAGCAAATGTATGAGTTGGCCAAGTCATGGGGGACGACATCCACTTTCAGCATAGCGATTCATGCCATATATTCTGTGAGTGAGGAAATGTTTGTCTGGGCTACGGACTTTGCTCGAGAAAGAGGTTTGAAGATCCATATTCATCTTTCCGAAACACGCAAGGAAGTGGAGGATTGTATGGCTCAGCACGGGGGTATGTCTCCGGTTGAATATCTTGATTCGCTTGGCGTCCTTGGACCGGATGTGATTGCTGCCCATACACTTTGGCTTTCAGAAAATGATATCAGGATCTTGGGTAAGAGAGGTGTGAATTGTGTTCATAATGTGAATTCAAATCTGAAGTTGGCTTCCGGATATAAGTTCCTTTATAATGAACTCCGTGATGCAGGTGCAAATATATGTCTTGGAACTGACGGGTCAGCGTCGTCGAACAGTCTTGATATGCTTGAGACCATGAAGACTTCTGCAATGATTCAGAAGGCCTGGAGAGACGATCCGACAGCGATGCCTCTTCCCGAACTTATGGATATGGCAACTGTCAATGCAGGACAGGCGCTCGGCTTGAAGATTGGAAAGATTGAGAAGGGATATCTTGCTGATATTCTGATTGTTGATACTCAAAATTATAGTTTTATATCACCCGGATCATTTGAGGCAAATCTTGTCTATGCAGCACATTCTGACTGCGTGGATTCAGTGATCTGTAATGGCCGTTTTGTTATGCGTGACAGAGTTGTGCCGGGTGAGAAGCAGATTGTCGAGAATGCAAGAGTGACTCTTAAAAAATTACTTTGATATGGATTCAAGAGTGGAAAGAATTATGACTGCGGCTGATTATGTCGCATCTAAACTGGATGGACACAGACCGCTTGTGGGTATCGTCCTTGGTAGCGGTTTGGGCAAGTTGGCTGAGAATATTGAAAAACCTATAGTCATCCCTTATAAGGAAATTCCCGGATTTCCGGTTTCTACAGCTGTCGGACATAAGGGAAATTTCATAGCTGGATATCTGGGTGGTAAACCTGTGATTGCAATGCAGGGGCGCTTCCATTATTATGAGGGGTATGCCATGGATCTTGTCACTCTTCCCATCCGGGTGATGAAAGTGCTTGGCATTGAGTATCTTTTTGTTTCCAATGCTGCAGGAGGAGTTAACTTTGATTTCAAGGTGGGAGACCTGATGGTGATAACAGATCATATCAATCATCTGCCGAATCCTCTCGTAGGTCCGAATATGTCTGAGTTCGGCCCAAGATTCCCTGATATGACACGCCCTTATGATCTTAAGCTCAGAGCCAAGGCCTTTGAATATGCTGAGGAGTTGGGTATTGCACTCAAGCAAGGCGTATACTTTGCAGGCACCGGCCCTTCATATGAAACCCCTGCTGAATATAAGTACTTCCGTATGATCGGTAGCGATGCTGTGGGTATGTCTACAATTCCTGAGGTAATCGTGGCTCGTCATTCAGACATACCTGTCTTTGGTGTGTCCGTGATTACCAATGAGGCACATGATGACTATGCGGAAGACTACGCTAACGATGCTGATGATGTTGTGGAGGCGGCCGATGCAGCTGCAGACAAGATGACGGCACTCTTCACAGCAATAATTGCCTCGCTCTAACGAATACAGTCAGTTATAATAAATAAGCTGCTATCTTATTCCGGACTGTCAATGAAGTCGCTGCTCCATGCGTCAGACGGCATGTGCCAGTCTCCGCGAGGGGAGAGTCCGACTGAGCCGACCTTCGGGCCATCAGGCATGCATGAACGTTTGAACTGCTGGTTGAAGAATCTTCTTATGAAGGTTTTTAACCATTTTGCAATTGTGGCATCGTCATAGGTGGAGATGCTTGTGTTGTTCTGGAAAGCCTTCTGCGCCAGGAAGAATATCTTCTCCGGTGTGAATCCCAGGCGGACAAAGTTATAAAGGAAGAAATCGTGGAGCTCATATGGGCCGACGAGGTCTTCCGTCACTTGTTTGATCTTACCATCCTCAGTCGCTGGAAGAAGCTCGGGACTGATAGGGGTGTCGATGATGTCGAAAAGGATATCTTTGACAGATCGTTCTCCTGAAGCTTCGGTGAATTTGTTCTCTGCCACCCACTTGACCAGACTCTTTACGAGGGTCTTAGGAATGTCTGCATTGACTCCGTACATTGACATGTGGTCGCCATTGTATGTCGCCCAACCTAAAGCAAGTTCAGAAAGGTCGCCTGTTCCGATTACGATTCCGCCCTCCTTGTTTGCAAGGTCCATGAGGATCTGTGTCCTTTCTCGTGCTTGAGAGTTTTCATATGTGGCATCATGAATGGACGCATTGTGATTTATGTCTGCAAAATGCTGCTCGCAAGCTGATTTGATCGAGATTTCCCTGCAGGTTATTCCGAGTGTCTGCATCAGGTCCCAGGCATTGTTCTTGGTGCGTGATGTTGTTCCGAATCCTGGCATCGTCACGCCTATGATTCTTTCACGAGACCACCCAAGTCTGTCGAATGCCATAACCGTAACCAATAATGCAAGTGTACTATCTAAACCTCCTGATATTCCGATTATTGCGCTTTTACAACCAATGTGGTTGAGTCGAGTCATCAGAGCTGAGGTCTGGAGTGAAATAACCTCGCGGCATCTATAGTCTTCCTCGTCGGCAGGAAGGAAAGGATTTGGCTCTATTCTGCGGTATAGTATGGCAGAAAAATCTGTATCGCAAGCTTCTCCAAGGTCAATTACAGCATACTCGGAACCAACGATGGATCTTGCGTCGTCGTCAGTTCTTCTGCGTAGCGAATTCAGTCTCTCAATGTCGATATCTGCTGAAATGAGAGATCCCCAAGTGCAGAATCTTTCATTCTCTGCAAGCATATCCCCGTTCTCATATATACATGATGCTCCTGCGTATACCAAATCTTGAGATGATTCACCAAAACCTGCTGATGTATAGACATATGCGCATATGTTTCTTGAGCTGGCTTCTTTAAGAGAAGCCTTTCTTCTGTCCTCAGATGTCACGAGCTCATTGCATGCGGACATGTTGAGAATGATTTCTGCACCGGCGAGTGTGTGATAGGATGAGGGTGCAAGTGGGGTTAAGAATTCGTCCCCGAATTCAATTGCGAACTTTGCGATTCCAAGGCGGAACAGCAGGGACTGTGAAAAAGCACAGGTCTGCCCTGCATAGGTGATTTCGGAGTCGCTGCTGATGCCGCTGCCTGAAGTGAACCATCGCCTCTGGATTCCGCTGATGCAGGTCTTGGGCACGATTCCCATGATTTGACCGTCACGGATGACAACCGCACAGTCGTATAGTCTTCCGTTCATTTGAACAGGTGCACCCACGACTATGACGATATCCTTTTCTATGCTTGATTCTACAATGCGGCTTATTCCGTTTTCAGTCTCTGTAATAAGAAGATTCTGGTAAAAAAGGTCTCCGCATGAACATCCAGTTATATTCAGTTCAGGGAATACAATGAGGGAAACCTCTTGATTTACAGCTTCTTCAGTCAGTCTGCATACTTCTGATACATTATAACTTACTGAAGCAACTCTTGTGACGGGAACTGCACTTGCAACTCTTATAAATCCTAAATCAGTCATCATGTGTATAGAATATAACAAGAGGACAGCTTTAACTGTCCTCTCTTTATCTTGAATTTTAAAGCTCTTCGAAATTTACATCGGAAAATTTAGCATCTGCACCGCCATCTTTCAGACAGTTTGTCCTGATGTACTGAATAACCTCTTCAAGACCCTCCGCGAATTTCTCGAAATCCTCCTTGTAAAGGAAAATCTTGTGTTTGTCATAAGCGAAATGGCCATTTGAATCCATCCTGCGCTTGCTTTCAGTGATCGTCAGGTAATAATCGTTGCCCTTAGTGGCCTTGACGTCAAAGAAGTATGTACGCTTTCCAGCTCTTACAGGTTTTGAGTATACATCCTCACCTGCGCGCTCCTGAGCATTTGCTCCATCATAATCCACACTATACATAGCTAGTCTTTTTTTTAGTAAATCTTTACAAAGTTAGGGATTTTTCTGAAAATGAATGTATCTTTGTAGAAATTTTTTGAAGAAAATATGCTTAATAGAAGAATTCTTAGAATCAAGGCTTTCAAGACGCTTTATGGAAGTGTTCTTTCGGACAATATGTCTTTAGATCAGGCAGAGACCCAGCTTGAGATTTCATGTGAAGCCACAAGGGATTTGTTTGTATATATGCTTGGTATAGTTTCTCCTCTGACTCAGATTGCGCGTGAGAGGATGGAGGCAGCCATGACTAAGTTCAATCCGACCGAAGAAGAGAAAAACCCGAATACCAAATTCGTAGATAATGCTCTTGCAAAGCTTCTTGATGAAGATGTAGATTTCAAGAAACTTTTTGCAAAGAAGAAGTTTGGTTGGCAGCAGTATGACCTTTTCCTGAAGAAGGTGCTTGCCTCTGTAATGTCAAAGGAGTATTTTGCCGACTATATGGCATCAGATGAAAGGTCTTTGGAGCAGGACTGCAATCTTTTCACAAAGATTTTCGAGGAGGAATTTGTGGATAGCATGGAACTCGAGTCAATCCTTGAAGAGAAGTCAATCCATTGGTATGAGGATCTTCCTTATGCTCTTTCATGGTGCTGCAGGTCTTTCAAGTCATTTGCAAAGGGAGAAGGATTCAGCATGCCTCCTCTTTATCAGAGTGATATGATGACCGGTGCTGATGTTGAAAGTGACAAGTATTTTGTCAGAAAACTTCTTCAGGCATCGTTTGCCGGTTATGAGAGGTATTCTGCGATGGTGGCTGAGGCAGTTTCCGGATGGGAAAAAGAGAGACTTTTCTCTACTGATGTTGTCCTGATCGTAATGGGTCTTGCAGAGGTTGCAACCTTCCCTACAATCCCTGTCAAAGTGTCAATCAACGAGTATGTTGAGATTGCCAAACATTTTGGTACTCCAAAGAGCCGCTCATTCGTAAACGGTCTTCTTGACAAGTTGGTTCAGTCTTTGAACGAGGAAGGATTGGTTGTTAAGACCGGTAAAGGTCTTCTTTAATCGAATTTATCAATTTAAAATAACTTAGAAATGAATTTTATTACACTTTTACAGGCTGCACCGGCAGCACAGCAGGGTGGTGGATTGTCAATGTGGATCATGCTTGCCCTTATCTTCGTCGTTATGTGGTTCTTTATGATCCGTCCGCAGAAGAAACAGCAGAAGGAACTCCAGAATTTCCGTGATGGTCTTAAGAATGGTGATAAGGTGGTGACTATCGGAGGTATTTATGGTACCGTATGCGAGGTAAAGGAGAGTTCTGTGCTTATGGAAGTTGACAACAATGTCAAGATTCGTGTAAACAAGAATGCTCTTGTAAAGGATTTCACAGAGCAGCCTCAGTAGTCATTGATTCATGAGGGATATGTTGCATAGGCTGTTGAAGGCCGTGAATTTCAATAGGAGAGATTGGGCAGTGCTGCTGCTTGCTCTCCTTTTGGCGTTCAGTACCTGGCTGATACACAATCTGTCCCTTAAGTATAATGATTATTTAAAGGTGTCGGTTGTGGCTGTCTGCAATCTTGACGGACACTCAGACGTTTCTGAAAACAGGTGCGAAGTCATGGCTAGATGCAGAACTACAGGATATCAGGTCCTTAAGTTCAATCTGAGACCACGTACACGTGAGGTTAAGGTTCAGTTTCAGCCATCTGTGATGAAGTATCGTTCGGACGATGTTTTCTATCTTACATCTTCTGACCTTCAGGAATATTCACATTTGATTTATGGAGAAAAGGTTGCAGTGGAATATTATGTTTCTGACACGCTTTTCTTCAAGTTTCCTGTTCAGGACAGCAAAAGGGTACCGGTTTATCTGATGCACTCCATTTCGTTCCGTCCTCAGTATATGAATGCCAGTGAAATCGTCTGTGTGCCTGATACAATCACTATTTATGGTGATAGGTTCAAGATCGACAAGATAGACAGGGTGTTCACTGCTCCGGTGAGATATCCTGATCTGTATGAGGATATACAGGGACTTATTCCTATCGAGAAAATCCATGGTGTCAGATTTTCTGATTCGGAGGTGCGTTACTCAATGGATGTGTCGAGATATGTAGAAATGAAGAGTACATATCAGCTGCAGACTGTCAATGTGCCGGCTGACAAGAAACTTCTTGTTTATCCGTCATATATAGAAGCAACCTTCAAGTGCAGATATCCGATTACGGGTATGGGTATGGAGAATGTGGGTTTTGTTGTTGATTATGAGGATTTTGTAAACTCCCTGAATGGAAAGTGCCTTGTTAAGGCTGTAGGAATCTCGGAGAATATTCTTTCATATCAGATCGAGCCTGTTGCAGTTGATTGTGTATTGGAGGACAGATAATGAGGATTTTGGTGGTCACCGGTGGGATAGGGAGTGGTAAATCCCTTGTCTGCAGGAAATTGATGGAGTGTTATGGGATTCCTGTATATGAGGCGGACAGAAAGGTGAAGATGTTGTATGCTGAGTCTCCGTCGATGCTTGATGACATTGAACATGCTTTAGGTGTCAGATTGCGAGATGAAAACGGATGCTTTGTTCCCGCACTTCTGGCTGATATTATCTTCACAGACAAGGATGCTCTTAGTAAGGTTGAGCAGATTATCTTTCCATATCTGATTGATGATTTCAATCAGTGGGCTAGTGAAACGAAGTGTGAAGTCGTTGCATTTGAGTCTGCGACTGTATTGGAAAAATCACAGTTTGAAGGATTCGGAGATATAGTTCTTCTTATTGATGCTCCCCAGTCCCTCAGATTGTCGAGAGTTTCACAAAGAGATGCGCTTGATGATTCTAAGGTTCTTGAAAGAATGTCTGCACAACCGCTTATGAATGCTATATCTGAGGGGGCATTCTGCGAGAGAGTCGATCATGTGATAATCAATGACTCGGGAGTGGCAGTTTTAGATGAAAAAATAGGACAATTTTATAGAAAAATACGGGTTAACAAAAATGTTATAAACGATAACAATTTTGTTAAATGTATTGAAGGATAATCTTAAAAACGTTTAAATATTATGAAAACAGATTTGACTAGAGTTTTGGCAATTTCTGGCCATAGTGGATTGTTTCATTTCGTTTCTCAGTCGAGAACCGGAGTGATCGTTGAGGGTCTTGCAGACAAGAAGCGTTCAAATGTGGCTGCTACCGGCAAGGTGACTTCACTTGCTGATATTTCAATTTATACAGATGAGGAGGAGGTAAAGCTCCAGCAGGTATTTCTTAACCTTAAAGATGTTCTTGGAGAGGCAGATGCTCCTACGTCAAAGGCTGCACCAGAGGAACTCAAGGCTCTTTTCGAGAAGGCTCTTCCTACATATGACCGTGACCGTTTCTATGTTTCACATATGAAGAAGGTTGTGGACTGGTACAACTGTTTGAAGAATTACGCTTCTCTTGACTTCGTTGATCCTGAGACAGAAGATGCAGAAGCTTAGTACCATAACCTTGGGTTGTTCCAAGAATAAGGTCGATACAGAACATATCCTTTCCCAGGTGGAAGATCTTTATGAGATCATTCCTGAGGGAGAGGATATTCCTGTTGATGTGCTCCTTATCAACACTTGCGGTTTCATCGGTGATGCAAAGGAAGAGTCTGTTCAGGCAGTTCTTGAAGCAGTCGAGAGAAAGAATGCCGGTGAAGTGGGTAAGGTGATTGTATTCGGTTGTCTTTCACAGCGTTATATGCATGAGCTTCCGGATCTTATTCCTGAGGTTGATGGCTGGTTTGGTGCTCGTGAGTTCGATCCTGTGATCAAAGCTCTTGGAGCTGAGCCTTCTGAGTCTAAACGCGCAGAGCGTTATCTGACTACTCCTTCGCACTATGCTTATTTGAAGATTTCTGAGGGATGTGACCGTCGTTGTTCTTATTGTGCAATTCCATTCATTAGAGGAGGACATAAGTCGGTTCCGATGGAGAAGCTTGTGGCTGAGACGGAAAGTCTTGCTGCAAAAGGTGTCAAGGAGCTGATCATCATTGCCCAGGACACTACATATTACGGACTGGACTTGTACAGACGTCGTGCTCTCGCAGAACTTCTACAAAAGCTTTCTGAGGTTGAGGGCATTGAGTGGATCAGAATCCATTATTCATATCCTGCAGCCTTCCCTGATGATGTCCTTGACCAGATGGCCGACAATCCTAAGGTCTGCCGCTATATGGATATTCCTCTACAGCATATTTCAGACAAGGTCTTGGACAATATGCATAGAAATGTTACCGGTCAATGGACACGTGATCTGATTAAGCGTATGCGTGAGCGTGTTCCGGGAGTAGTGTTAAGAACCACTATGATCGTGGGACATCCTGGTGAAGGTAAGAAGGATTTTCAGGAGCTTTTGGATTTCGTTCAGGATGCACGTTTTGAGAGACTCGGAGCTTTCAGGTATTCTGAGGAAGAAGGTACATACGGTGCTGAAAATTTCAGGGATAGTATCTCTGCAAAAACTAAGCAGGAGCGTCTTGATGCGCTGATGACTCTCCAAAGTGATATTTCATTGAGTTTCAACCAGTCACGTGTCGGCTCTGAGATCAAGGTTATCGTGGATGATTTCAATGACGGAGTCTTTGTATGTCGCAGTGAATTTGAGAGTCCAGAGGTTGATGGCGAGATTCTTGTCAAGTATGATACTTCAGTGGATGTCGATCCGTATTCGCTTGTGGGCGAGTTCATTACAGTTAAGGTAGTGGGCGCAGATGATTATGACCTGATTGCTGAAATTGTAGAAATTTAATGATGATGAAACGAGTTGTTGTCCTTTTATCTTTGTGTTGCCTTCTCGTAACAGCATGTCTTCCATCCAGACATGCTGTACATGTGGAGATGCGGTATCCTTCCAAATCCGGTATAGAACTTTTTGGTAAGACTTTTTCGGTTGTCTATCTTACAGATGGAGATCAGACAGGTGATATGTTCAATGAGTCTCTCGCTGAGGGATTTGCTGCTGAGTTGGAAAAGGATTATGGAACAGGAGAGGGTAGCGTGGGAGTCTACAGTCTTGAAGATAAAGGTGGCCTTTATTCGCATAAGGATACTCTCTTTAATCTTGTTCTGGAGACAGGTGGTGATGCAGTTTTTCTTTTTGACAAGGTGGCCATCAGCAATGCAGGGGAGAATATGATGAAGTTCAATATCAAGCTGTATTGTTTTGATGGGATGAACAAGGATGAAAAGGTGTTCTCTTTTGTTGGTAACACTGTTATAAATACTTCAGTGGATAATTTGCCTAAGGAAGCTCGTATGACAGGTGGGCTTGTGGCTGAGACATTCAAGTCTCAGTGGAAACATGAGCAGTATTCAATCATCTACTATGAAAATGAAAAATGGTACAATGCTTTGATCAAGGCAGAAGCATTCGACTGGAAGGGGGCGATGGATATCTGGATGGATATGCTTTCTACTCAAGACCTTTATAGACGCTCATGTGCGGAATATAATATTGCTGTTGCTTGTTACATGCTTGGAGACTACGAACTTGCATCTGAGTGGCTGGATAGATCCGATAAGGATAATCTTCTGCCATTGTCTGATGCTCTCAGAAAACGAATAGATATAAGAAAATCCGCTTGATGAGCGGATTTTTTTATAAGATATGGGTAAGTGATTATTCTCCTTTCTTTACAGGATCACAAGTGAGTCCTACGCCGAGTTTCTTGAATATCTTCCTGTCCACTTCACTGAGCATGACTGTTGAATGGACCTGACAACCATCGAGCTTGGGAAGTTGCTCAAGAGCCTTGCGACAGTTTTCGTCATGGTTGCTCAACATTGAAATGGCGACAAGAACTTCGTCTGTGTGAAGACGTGGATTGTGTCCATGAAGGAATGATACCTTGGTCTTCTGGATCGGTTCGATCATTTCCTGAGGTATGAGTTTGACCTCGTGTGGGATGCCGGCAAGATGTTTTGTCGCGTTTAGAATCAGCGCTGCGCTTGGGCCAAGAAGTGAACTTGTCTGAGATGTGATGATTGTTCCGTCCTGCAGTTCAATGGCTGCTGAATGTACTCCTTTTTCCTCTTTTTTCACCTTTGCAGCAACTGTTGTCTTTCTGTACTCAGTGGTGATCTTTGCCTGCTTGAGAATCAGGGATATCTTGTTTACCTCATTCTCGTTATCACCTGTTGTTGCAAGTCGTCCCAATGCAGTGTAGTATCTTCTGATGATTTCTTCTCTTGCAGCATCGCAGCAGACATCTTCATCTGACATGCAGAAACCAATCATGTTGACTCCCATATCTGTAGGGGACTTATACGGGCTTTCTCCATAAATACCTTCAAACAAGGCATTCAGGACAGGAAATACTTCGCTGTCTCTATTGTAGCTGGTCGAAATCTCGCCATATGCCTCAAGATGGAACGGGTCGATAAGATTTACGTCAGTCAAATCAGCAGTGGCAGCTTCGTATGCAAGATTTACCGGATGTTTGAGGACAAGATTCCATACAGGGAATGTCTCGAACTTTGCATATCCTGCCTTGATGCCTCTCTTGTTTTCATGATAGAGCTGACTGAGACAGACTGCCATCTTTCCGCTTCCTGGACCTGGGGCTGTCACCACGACGAGCGGTCTGCTTGTCTGGACATAGTCATTCTTACCGAATCCTTCATCGGAGTCAATGAGGGCTACGTTGTTAGGATAACCTTCAATTGTGTAGTGGTAGTAAACCTTCACTCCAAGCCTCTCCAGACGCTTTCTGTATGCGTCCGCGCTGGATTGTCCATTATAGTGGGTGATTACAACGCTGCTGACGAAAAGCCCTACATTCTCGAACTCGCCGCGAAGACGCAGAACGTCCTCGTCATACGTGATTCCA
>JAEIGA010015442.1_pt1 | contig 11625 bp, 9 predicted proteins | sample 9270691 | NCBI WGS metagenome assembly JAEIGA01 (sample SAMN17057246, study PRJNA624740) | gut metagenome | biome: biome; isolation source: fecal sample | host: Bos grunniens | place: China: Xizang | collected 2019
AATAGGACGCGGGAGTTGACATACCTCATCAGGAAGGTGCAGAGGAAACGGCTGCAGAGGAACATGCCCATGGCGAAGATGTTGTAGTTCTGTGCCGTGGCCTTGTTGATGCCCAGGTTGTCGGCATACTGGATGATGAAGGTCCATACCATGATCTGGGCGGCTACGTAGAAGACCTGTGCGAGGACGCCCTCGCGATAGATGCGATTGTGCCATAGGCGCTTGAGGGTGTTCGTGGCGAGGTCTTGCTTCTCATTGGCTGCCGTCTGTGGCATCTTCTTGAGCAGGATGATGATGAAGATGGCTACTACCACCAGGCCAAGGATGACGTAGGGGTTGCGGATCACCTCGAGGTCGTGGAGGCGGATGGTGGCCTTCTCGGCTTCGCTCAGGGTGTGGAAGATGGTCTCACCTGCAGCATTGCGGCGGTCGGACCATAGGGAGGGAAGCACAATCAGGGAGGCTACGGCCATGCCCGAGAGGGAGCCCATGGGGTTGAAGGCTTGGGCAAGGTTGAGGCGGCGGGTAGAGGTCTCCTTCGAACCGAGCGAGAGGATGAACGGGTTGGCTGTCGTCTCAAGGAAGGCAAGGCCGAAGGTGAGGATGTAGAGCGACAGGCAGAAGAAGAGGAAACTCTGTGCCGAGGCGGCCGGGATGAAGAGGAATGCACCGATGGCATAGAGCCCTAACCCGAGGAGGATGCCGCTCTTGTAGCTGTATCGGCGGATGAACAGGGCGGCAGGGATGGCCATGGTGGCATAGCCGCCATAGAAGGCAAACTGCACCCACGAGGCCTGGAAGGCCGAGAGCTCCATCACCGTCTGGAAGGCTGCCACCATGGGGTTGGTGATATCATTGGCAAAGCCCCAAAGAGCAAAGAGCGAGGTGATGATGATGAAAGTGGCCAGGTATCTCTTTTCTACGAGTTTACTTTTCATAATAACAGGGGGATAAGGGGTTAATAAAGATGGAAGATGCGCTCCATCAATTGCCATTTCTCTGCCGAGGACATGCCTGCCTTGACGAGCTGGAACTCGGCCATGTAGTCCTCCCACTCCTCTTGACGGGGGAGTGTGGAGAGGCGGGCCATGGCGGTGTCCCACTCGAAGTCGAGAGGGGTCTCGACGATCATGAACAGACGGGTGCCGAGGAGGTAGATCTCCATCTCGAGGATACCGACCTGGCGGATACCCTCCATGACCTCTTTCCAGATGTGTTCCTTGCTGTGGCGGCGACGATACTCGGCAATCAGTTCGGGATTGTCGCGCAGGTCGAGCGTTTGGCAATATCGTTTTACGGGACCCGTGTATTGCTGTACGGGATAGCCGTTCTTAGCTTCTTCCATAAGTGTTGATAATTTTAGCGTTGTCAGATAATAGGGTTTGAGGATTGTCGAGGTTCGAACACCTTGGGCGTGACGCTACGGCGTACGATGTCGCGCAGGGCATCCAAGCCGGCAATCTCGCCGGAAGCAATCGCCTGTACCAGGATATTGCCCATGGCCGTAGCCTCTACCGGGCCTGCCCATACGGGGAGGCCGAGGGCGTCGGCCGTGAGCTGGTTGAGCAGTGCGTTCTGCGAGCCGCCACCGATGATGTGGAGGCGGCGGATGGGCTCGGGCAGCAGGTCATTGACGCCGCTGATGGCATCCTGGTACTTATGGGCCAATGACTGCAGGAGGCAGCGGGTGAGCTCACCCTTGGTGGACGGAACCTGCTGGCCGCTGTGCTCACAATAGTCGCAGATGGCTCTCTCCATGGAGGCGGGGTTCATGAAGGCTGCATCGGCCACGGGGATGATGCTGCCGATGTGGGCCTTTTCTGCTTCGGGGAGCAGCTGGGCAAAGGATTGCTCCTCGCCACGCTCCTTCCATTCGGCCATGAGGCGCTGAAGGATCCATAGGCCGGTGATGTTCTGCAAGAAGCGGATGCGGCCTCCGACGCCGCCCTCGTTGGTGAACTCGGCCTTGCGGGCCTCCTCGTTGAGGATGGGCTCAGGCAACTCGACACCCAGCAGAGACCATGTGCCCGAACTCAAGAAGGCTATCGTGCCATCGCCATCGATGGCGGGTATGGCAGCTACGGCAGAGGCGGTATCGTGTGAACCGACAGCGACGACGGCTATCTCGCCAAGTCCGGTCTCCGAGGCGATGTCGGGGCGTAGTGTGCCGCGCACCGTGCCGGGCATGATAATCTCGCCAAAGATATGTGCGGGCAGTCCGAGAGCCTTGATGGTATCCCATGACCACTCTCTCTTCTTGGCATCGAGCAACTCGGATGTCGAGGCGATGCAGTATTCGTTGGACACGTTGCCTGTAAGGAAATAACTGAACAGATCGGGCATGAAGAGCAGGTGCTGGGCAGATTCCAGTTGGGCAGTGCCCTTGATGCTCAGCAATTGCGACAGGGTGTTGATCTCCATGACCTGGATGCCGGTAGTGGCATAGTGCTCGGTGGGGTCGAGGGTCTTGAATAGCTCCTCGACCATACCTGACGTGCGTGCATCACGGTAGCATACGGGGTTGCCGATGAGCTGGCCGTCGCGGTCGATAAGGCCAAAGTCGACTCCCCAGGTGTCGATGCCGATGCTGGTGATGGCGTAACCCTTGGAGGCGGCCTTCTTGAGGCCGACCTTCATGTCTTCGAACAATGCCGGGAAGTCCCAATAGACATGGTCGCCCAGACGCACTTGTCTGTTGTCGAAGCGGTGTACCTCTTCCATCTTGAGCTGCCCATCCTCGAGCCACCCGGCTATCACTCTACCGCTGCCTCCACCAAAGTCGGCGGCAAGATATACCTTGTTCATGATCAGATGATTTAAGCGAAAAAGGATAGAGGTGCCGGTGTGGGATGATGGGCCACAAGGGCGTTCCTATCCTTATGTTTCATAGGTTGATGATCGGATTACTTTTGCAAGGGGGTCTTCTTGCCGAGCACGTAGATGTCCAGGTCCTGGATCTCTTCGGGGGTGAGGACAGAGTAGTCGCCACCCGTCTGGATGATGATGCGGCAAGCCATCTCGAAGAACATCGCGCGCTCGAAGGCTTGGTCAAAGTCCTTGCCACATACCACCTGACCGTGATTGGTGAGAAGGATGGAGTTGTGCTCCTTCATGGCCTCTACGACAGCCTGTGCCAACTCGGGAGAGCCCGGGCGGAGGTAGGGGACAACGGGAATCTCACGACCCACATGGCAGGGTACCTCGGCGGTGACATTGAAGTTCTCGGGCTTCTTCTTCATGCAGGATACGGCTGTCGCATAGGGCGACTGGAAGTGGAGCACCACATTCACGTCGGGGCGCTCGCGCAATACTCCCAGATGGAAGCCGCTCTCCATGGAGGGCTTGACGCCATTGAGGACCTCGCCAGTGGCAACGACGCACTGGGAGATCTTCTCCTTCTGAATCGTGGGCACCCATGAGCCAGTGCCCGAGACGAGGGCCTCGTCGCCGATGCGCCATGAGAGATTGCCACTGCTGCAAACAGTCAGGCCTGCATCGCCCACGCGATGTGCCTGCTTGATGAATTCTTCGATATGGAGGTTTGTAATCATTTCTTTTCCTGAAAAATAATGGGGTTGTTGTACGTAATGGTAATGGCTCACGCAGGGGTAGAGCCTTCTGCTGGGCTGAGTAGGGCAAAAAGGGGAGGGTAGGAAAGACGTCTCTTGGATTATACGAAGCGTGTACTTCCTACCTCCCCCGATAATACTACTCTATGCCCTTACTTGTAGATAGGACCATAGGTCTGGCACGCTCTGTAGTCGGCTCCCTCCTTGTCCATGCCGAAAGCATTCCATGCAGCAGGACGGAAGATGCGCTCCTCGGGTACGTTGTGCATGCATACGGGGATGCGCAACATAGAGCAAAGGGTGATCAGGTCGGCACCGATGTGGCCATAGCTGATGGCACCATGGTTGGCTCCCCAGTTGTTCATGACAGAGTATACATCCTTGAAGGGTGCCTTGGTCTCATCCAAGCGGGGTACAAACCATGTCGTCGGCCAGGTGGGGTCGGTGCGCATGTTCAGCACTTCGTGGATCTCGGGGTCTACATTGGCGGTCCATCCCTCGGCAATCTGTAGGACGGGACCGAGCCCCTTGATCAGGTTCAAACGCGACATGGTGACGGGCATGCCTCCCTTTGACAGGAAGTTCGATGAGAAGCCTCCGCCGCGGAAGTAGTCACGATCGGCAGGCATCCAATTGGTGCTCTTCAAGCAGGCCTCTGCGTCGGCTTCTGTCATCTCCCATGCGGGCTTCATGCATGGCTCGCCCTGTGCGTTGGTGCTGGCACCGGTGGCATCGAGGGTGGTGGCGCCTGAGTTGATCAAGTGGATCATACCGCCTGCGGCTAAGCCCGTGAGTTCCTTGCCGGTGACGCGCTTTACAGCCTCGGGGCTCCAGTAGGTGCGCACGTCAGAGAACATCTGGCCGCAACCGGTCAGCAACTTACCAAACAGCATGGCTACGGCATTGCAGGCGTCATTCTCAGTGGCTACGACATAGGCCTCGCGGATACCATTCCAGTCGAAGGTAGAGCACATGAGGGCTTCGGTGAAGTCGCCATTAGGCTTCCAATCGGTCCATTGGCGCTGTCCCTGGAAACCTGCTGCTATCGCATTGTGGCCGATGGCTTCCTCGAGGTATCCCATCTCGCGGAGACGGGGGTTGCCCTGCATCAGGTCACGGACGATGAGGGTCATCTTAACGACGAACTCCCAGTCGGCATCCTTGCCTGCGCGGTCTTTCTGCTTCTCGGGGCGGTTCTTGTCCCAACCTTCATTGGTCTTGCAGTATTTCTCTGTCCATGCCATGGCTTTCTCATACTCCTCGTGGTCGTAGATACCCTCGTCCATACGGCGAAGGATCTCGGTCTCGTCGACGCTCTCGTTGCGCATGCCGAGGTACTCCTGGAAGAAGTTCTGATCGACGATACTACCGGCAATGCCCATGCACTGGCTACCTACCGACAGGTAGCTCTCGCCACGCATAGATGCTACAGCCAGAGCGGCACGTGCCCAGCGGAGGATCTTCTCGGCAACATCTTCGGGGATGCTGTTGTCGGTGATGTCCTGTACGTCGTGGCCGTAGATGCCAAATGCGGGCAAACCCTTCTGGGCATGACCGGCCAATACGGCTGCCAGGTATACAGCACCCGGACGCTCTGTGCCGTTGAAACCCCAAACGGCCTTAGGCCAATGAGGATGCATGTCCATGGTCTCGGAACCATAGCACCAACAAGAGGTTACGGAGATGGTGGCACCGACGCCTTCACGCTCGAACTTAGCCTGACAGGCGGCTGTCTCTGCTACACGTCCAATCGTGCCATCGGCAATGACACACTCTACGGGAGTGCCATCGGCATGTCTTACATGGGCTGAAATTAATTCGGCTACGGCCTTGGCCAAATTCATGGTCTTCTCTTCGAGGCTTTCGCGAACACCACCTTGACGTCCATCAATGGTCGGACGAATACCAATCTTAGGATACTTGCTCATAGTACTAAATTTTTTAAAGTTTTACTTACTTCATCACAACACCTTCTGTTGATCGGAGGTCTTGAACAACATGGGGTTGTCAGCTTTTTTGTCATGTCGGGAAACGCTCTATTACTTCGTGTTGCAAAGAAATCGAGCAACTCCTCGGCAGACAGGGCAAATATATAAATAAAAAATGATAATCTCGCACCTTCTGGCAGGACATTTTGTGTTATAACACTTTTTTACACTTGAAATATATAGAGAAGCTGCTGCTCTACCTCCATAAAAATACACATGGGCAACCCTCAGGTCACCCATGTGCAATATGAAGCAAATTTAAAAGTAATTTGAGACTTTAATACTCCTCCTCGTCAAAGAAGAAATCCTCCTTGCTGGGGTAGTCGGGCCAGAGATCCTCGATGCTCTCGTAAATCTCACCCTCGTCTTCCATCTCTTGAAGGTTCTCGATGACCTCCATGGGCGCTCCTGAGCGCATGGCATAGTCGAGAAGTTCCTCCTTTGTAGCAGGCCATGGTGCATCCTCTAGCTTTGATGCCAATTCAAGTGTCCAGTACATATTCTACTCTCCTAATTTTTTGTTTTGATTAAACCGTTTTTTTTAATGAGGCTGCAAAAGTATAACTTTTTTCCTCAATCGCAATCATTCTTCCAAGAAATTTCATCAACTCCTTTCATTTTGTTCAGGAAACGTGCATACACGAAGAGAAGGTCTGATAATCTGTTAACAAACGAGAGCAGGTTGGGGCTGATGGGCGCCTCCTCGGCAAGTGCGGTGATGAGGCGCTCGGCACGGCGACACACGGTTCGGCACACGTGGCTCTGGGCGGCTGCGGGACAGCCTCCAGACAGGATGAAGGAGCGTAGGGCGGGTAGCTGGGCGTCGAGTGCATCGATGTGCTCCTCCAACTGCTGTATGTGGGCGGTGGTGATGGTGCAGGGGGGCTCCTGACCGTCGGTGTCGGGCATGGCGAGATGGGTGCCCACATCGAATAGGCGCGATTGTATCCAGAGTAGCAGATGGGTGTCGGCCTCGGGGATGCTGCTCGTCATGGATGCCAGCAGGCCGATATGGGCGCTGAGCTCATCGATGGTGCCATAGGCGTCGAGGCGTAGGCTGCACTTCTTGATGCGGCTGCCTCCGATGAGTGAGGTGGTGCCGTTGTCGCCTCCACGGGTGTATAGGTGACTCTTCTTCATGTTATCTTCTTCTGAGGTTTATCCAATAGGTGTTTTTATGGCGTGCGCGGTCAAAGAATAGCAACCCAATACTGCCCAGGTCGTAGCTGATGCCTGTGAGGGGACTCTTCTGCAGACTTTCCCACCAAACGAGTTTCTCCTTGCTGTCGCGTATGCCCTCGATGATGATCAGTGTGCGGTCGGTCACGTTGGGTAGGGCGGCGTCCATCACCTCACGGTAGTGTGGGGTGTGGGCAATGTGGAGCAGGCCCAAGGAAGGCTGTTTGCGGAGCAGCTCTGTGAAAATGGCCATTTCATCGCCTCTTTTTATCTCTACCTGGGGGTACCTGGCAATCAGCTGCTGTAGGATCTCGTCGCATGCCTCAGGTTTGGCGATGGCTATGCTCTGTGCCGAAGGGCAGGCCATGGCCATGGCATATGCGGAGGGCCCTGCACCGACCTCGACAATCGTGTCGGGATGGACGTGGTTGGCTAGGCGGAAGAGTAGGGTGATCACCTTGCACGTGTAGTGGGGGGGATGGCTTTCGCATGTCGTGGCCAGCTCCTCCAAAGCGGCATAGGCATAGTAGGGAGTTCTCTCGCGTAGCACATGCTGCACGAAATAGAAGTCGCTGGGGCTCTGCACGCCATAGCCCCACGAGTTACGCCTTCTCCTTATCCACTTGTTTATCATAATCGCCAGTTGTCGGCAGCAAAAATAACAAAAATAGACGAGTATGCCCAAGCGAAACGAAAAAAGATGTACATTTGCGTGTACAATAACGAAGACTAAGACAAAACGATACCGCTATGATGGATTGGAGAAAGTTGATATCGGCTAAGCGTCTCGGTATGGAGGCTTACCATGGTGAGGGCGACGTGGATCGCTCGGACTTCTTGCGCGACTATGACCGACTGATCTTTTCAGCGCCTTTTCGCCGATTGCAGAACAAGACACAGGTGTTCCCCCTGCCGGGAAGTATCTTTGTGCACAACCGATTGACACATAGCCTCGAGGTGGCTTGTGTGGGTAGGTCGCTGGGAAATAGGGTTAGTCGAATCTTGCAGGAGTGCCATCCCGAACTGGCCGACTCGCTCGTCGGGGAGATTGGTAGCATCGTCTCAGCGGCTTGTCTGGCTCACGACTTGGGCAACCCGCCCTTTGGGCATTCGGGAGAGAGGGCGATTGCTTCTTATTTTACAGAGGGGAAGGGACAGATGCTGCGCGGACAACTGAACAAGGAGGAGTGGGATGATATCATTCACTTTGAGGGTAATGCCAATGCTTTCCGTTTGCTCACGCATCAGTTTAACGGCCGTCGCCGCGGAGGATTTGCACTTACCTATTCGACCTTGGCCTCTATCGTGAAATATCCCTATTCGTCATACTATGCGGGTGGGAAACCAAAGTTTGGCTTCTTCCACACGGAGGCGGATACGTTTCGTGTCATAGCTGACGAGTTGGGGCTTATCCGCCTTAGCAAGGAGGGTGAGCCGCTGCGCTACTGTCGCCATCCATTGGTGTTTCTCGTGGAGGCTGCCGATGACATCTGCTATCAGATGATGGACATTGAGGATGCCTATAAGCTGAAGATCCTGACTCGTGAGGAGACCATAGCACTGCTCAGCCCCTTCATTGAGGAACATAAGCGAGGACACCTCACTGAGGTGCTTGATATGGTGAGCGATGCGAACGAGCAAATCGCTTATCTGCGTTCCAAGGTGATAGGGATACTCATTGATGAGTGTGCAGATGCCTTTATGCGCCACGAGGAGGAGATACTGAACGGAACCTTCAGCGAACCGCTCATCAAGCACGCGAGCGAGCGTTGCCGGCAGGCCTACAAGCATTGCTCAGAGGTGGCGGTGAAGAAGATATACCGTTCGCGTGATGTGCTCGATATCGAATTGGCGGGTTTTCGCATCATCAATACCCTTATCGAACTTATGGTGGATGCTGCTATACACCCAGAGAATGCCTATTCGCGCCTACTCATCGACCGCGTGAGCAGTCAGTATGACCTGCATGCACCAACGCTCTATGGCAAGGTGCAGGCGGTGTTCGACTATATCTCGGGGATGACGGATGTGTTTGCCCTCGACCTGTATCGCAAGATTAACGGCAATAGTTTGCCGGCCGTGTAGGCTACTTGCACTGCTCGTATAGCTCGCTGAGTGCGGCGCGTGGGAACCCGAGTGAAGCGGCGTGGTCGAGGTCGTTTCTTGCCGCTGTGTGGCGCTTCAGCTTCAGATGGAGCTCGGCGCGGGTCACGTAGATGCTGGCATCGGTGGGCTGTAGGGTAACGGCCGTCTCGAGGTCTAACAGGGCAAGGTCGTAGAGCTTCTGCTCGGTCAACACATTGGCGCGTGCCAGCCAGTAGGTGGCATTGTCGGGGTAACGGTCGATCAGTTGTGACAGCTGCTGCTCGGCGGCTTGTAGACGTCCTTCACGTTGATCTAGGAGGGCTAACCCAAACAAGCCATGTTCGTGGAAGGGGTTTGTGGTGAGCAGGCGCTTATAGTCTGTTCTCGCCAGAGCATATTCTCTGCGACTGGTGTAGATAAAGGCGCGGTAGTAGAGCGCCTCGGTGTTGGTGGCGTCCTTGTCAAGTACATTGCAGAGGTCGGTATAAGCCTTGTCGTCGTTGCCCAGTGCCATATAGGCTGTGGCGCGTTCCATAAGTATGGGGGTGTTCAGTGACGAATACTCAAGTGCCTGAGTGTATGATGCGATGGCTTCCTGTAGTTTCCCGCGGCGTCGTTGTATGGTGCCCAAGTTGGAGTATAGCATCGCGCTTTGCTCATTGCTCGAGGAGGCTTTGATGGCTTCGATGAAGCAAGCCTCGGCCTGCATCAAGCTGTCTTGTGCGGCGTAGGCATAGCCCTTGTCGATCCATTCGCTCTGAGATTGCGAAAAGAGGGGGCAAGCAGATATAGCCAGTAGGAGGAAGATGATACTCAGACTACGTATGGTGGTGAGGTATAGCTTCATGGCGGCAAAGGTAGGGTAAAAAAACATAACGGGCAAATATTTTACTATTGTTAAATATCAGCGATTTAGTGCTGGTAAATTAGGTTTTCCCGTCATTTATTTGTAATTTTGCGCCTTGTTTGAATTTGATGCACTGGGCCGTGCGCTTGATGAATGTTAGGTACGAGTGTAATCGATTGAATAATAAAATTTTACAAGCACATAATGAGAAAAAGACTATTGACAGCTGTCCTTGGAATGACGGTGGCCTTCGGTACGCTGCTCGCACAGAGCTTTACGGTGAAGGGTACCGTCATCTCTAAAGAGGATGGCGAACCGTTGATTGGTGTGGCTATCCGCCCGTTGGAGAACCCGACAAGCGGTGTGACTACGGATTTTGATGGAAACTACTCCATTGAGTTGTCGGGTAAGGAGGCTACATTGAGCTTCACCTACCTCGGAATGCAGGAACAACAACACAAGGTGACAACCAAGACGGGTAAGCTCGATATCGAGATGCTCTCTGATGCGCAGCTGATGGACGAGGTGGTGGTAGTGGCCTATGGTGTGAGGAAGAAGGGAACCATCGCGGGATCTGTGTCTATGGTGAAGGCCGATAAGATTGCTGAGATCCCCGCAGCGGGTTTTGATCAGGCATTGCAGGGGCAGAGCCCAGGTCTGATGGTGCTCTCCAACTCGGGTGAGCCCTCAAAGGCTGCTACGTTCCAGATACGTGGTACCAACTCCATCAACTCGGGTACGGCTCCGCTCTTTATCCTCGATGGTGTGCCCATCTCAAGTTCGGATTTCAACACCATCAGCCCGAACGATATCGAGTCGGTGTCGGTGCTCAAGGATGCGTCATCGACCTCGATCTATGGTGCTCGTGCGGCCAATGGCGTGGTAGTGATCACCACCAAGCGTGGTACGCAGATGGAGAAGCCTAAGGTGACGGTACGCTCACAGCTGGGTCTGTCGCAGCTCGCTAGCTCTAAGGAGTGGATGTTGATGAATACGGCAGAACGTATAGCCTTTGAGAAGGAACTGGGGCTCGATGCGGGTCAGGACTATGACCTGCTGAGTCAGACCGACATCAACTGGCAGAAGGCTATCTTCAATAATCGTGCCCTGCTTCAGAACTATGACTTCTCGGTGAGTCGTGCTACGGAACGCATGAACTACTTCGTGTCGGGTAACTTCTTCGATCAGGATGGTATCGCTATGGGCTCTACCTTCCGCCGCTACTCGCTGCGCAGCAATGCCGACGTGAAGACGGGAGAATGGCTCAAGATGGGTACCAATACGATGCTCACCTATGAGGAGGTGCAGCAGGCCGAAGAGGGATCGTACACACTCTATACCCCCATCTCGGCAAGCCGATTCATGCTCCCTTACTGGAACCCTTATCGTGAGGATGGCAGCATTGCTTCTTCTAAGGATGGTTCATGGAAGGGTACCACGCAGAATCCTATCGAGTGGATGGAGGCCAATCCTCAGGATCTTAGGAAGTATAAGTTGCTGAGCACGATTTATGCAGAGGCTACTCCTGTGAAGAATCTCACCCTGCGTTCACAGCTCGGTGTGGACTTCTCGCTCTCGACAACTGATGTGAAGTCACTCCCCAGTTTCCCTGGTAACAACGGCATCGGGTCGGCTGCCAATGCGATGAGCAATGCACTGCAGCTTACAGCTACCAATACGGCTAACTATAAACTTAACCTTGGTCATGTGCATGACTTCAACTTCATGCTCGGACAAGAGGGTGTTAACTACCGCTCTGAGAACTTCCAGGTGGTGACACGCGGACAGAATAACGACTATCTCACCAACCTCTCTACTGGTACGATGGCAACCTCATGGGCCAAGGGTTACTCAAGCTACAGCTACCTCTCGTTCTTCGGACGTGGTGAGTATAATTATATGGATAAGTACTACGCAGACTTCTCGCTGCGTACCGATGCCTCTTCTCGCTTCGGTA
>JAEIGA010015443.1_pt1 | contig 11625 bp, 10 predicted proteins | sample 9270691 | NCBI WGS metagenome assembly JAEIGA01 (sample SAMN17057246, study PRJNA624740) | gut metagenome | biome: biome; isolation source: fecal sample | host: Bos grunniens | place: China: Xizang | collected 2019
GTAGGTCATATCCATGTTGGTATCCTTATCAGCAATAGTCATTAGCTGAGTATCGCCCTCATTTACAACCTTAATGAACTTCTCTTCGGAAACAGGCATAATCCAAATTAGAGTATTGTCGATCTTGTAAGCACCGACCTTGCCCTTCTCGAAAACCTGAGGAATTTCGACTAGCTCTTTACCTTCCCACATGCCTAGAGTGCCAGTACGATAGTGCTCGTCCTTCATAGCATCGGAAATGTAAGTAGCATTCTGTAGCTTGATAACATTAGCTAGAGCAGTTCTAGTACCCATAATCATAACGGGCATACCAGTGGCAGTAGAAACTAGATCACAAAGGGCATTTAGGCTTTCAGCGGTCATAGTACCGGTCTTCTTAAACTGACCAGTTAGAGCGGTAGCATAGCCAACCATGGTATCATAGACAGTATTCTTGATATATCTGTCATATGCTTCATAAACCTTGGTAATAAACTTAGCCCAATCCTCTAGACCCATAACAACACGCTCGAACTCAGCATAGATCTTAATAGCAACCCAGTAAGTCTCTAGGCTTCTGACAGAGCCGCCAGCTAGTCTCTGTCTGATAATATCGTGGTGATTGCCTGCAACCTTCATAACGCTTAGAACGGAATCATCCTCTGCATAGAACTCATTTTTATCACCTAGAGCTAGGTTTCTCTGATCAACATACTTCATCATGAAAGGATCATTACCCCAACCAGTAACTAGTAGACTCTGAACGGTCTCTTCGATGATATCAAAAACTAGAGCCTGATTACGTCTAATAGCCTTACGAACCTCAGCGGGCTTAGCATTCTTATCTAGGCCTAGAACACCCTGGAATACTTCGACAATCTTAGCATTAGCCTCAGACTTAGAAACCTTCTGGATGCCTAGAGCGGTCTCAGTTAGTAGGTCGGAGAATGCCATAAAATCATTAACATCATTGTTAAAAACATTCTGCACATTAGCAGCAAAATTCATAAATCTCATATTTTTGTCCTCCTTTCAACCTTAATTATAGAGCCTTAACCATAATACGATAAGCCATACCGTTGCTATAAGCAACTTCCTCGATGATCTCGCCATCAAAACCATCGCCAGCAGAACCAGCAACACCAGCCGCATTGACGTGAGCGCCAACAGCAGGAGAACCAGTTAGACCAGCCTCAGAAATGGTGTAGATATCACCAACATGTAGCTCATATGCACGAGCAATTTCGCCAGCAGCATTGTAGAAGAACTTCTCCTCAGACTTATACTTGTTGCCATTATAGGCGAAAGGAACAGTTAGGACTAGGCAAGCAATATCGCCATCAGCATAATCCTTAGAGTTAAATACCTGACCCTCAACATGAGCGCCAACGCCAACGATAGCACCGTTATCTAGATCCTTGTGGCACTTTAGATCATAAATATGACCAGTCTTAGTAGCCTTTAGTCTACTAGACTCACAAACGGCATGAACGGCACCAGTGGCTAAATCATAAACATTTGCCATAATAAATTACCTCCATAAAATATTTTTTAAATTTAATATTAAAAACGCATTTTAACGTTTTTTAATTTTTGTTAAACAAATTACCATATGGTGACTTTTTGGCTTCTTTCTTGTTGAAATCAATACCAATAGTCTTTACTTTCTTCTCTTCGATAGTGTTGGAGCTGAAAGCACCGATTTTAATCACATGGTCTGCAAAAATAGATTTTGCTTTAGACTCAATTTCTGCAATGCTAAACTTTTCCGCATCAGCCATTAAGGCCTTAAATTCATCATTATCGGAAAGAATAAAATATTCTGTCTTTGCAAAAATAGCATCTTTCTGCGCCTTTAGTTCGGCTGCGTCATAATTATCCTTAAATTCTTTTAGCGCATTATATTTTGCCTCTAAATCAGCATAATTCTCACGCATCTTTTCAATGGCAATCTTCTCAGATTCGGTTACAATTATCTCAAAAACTTCTTGTCTTTCACCTTCTAGAGAAACATTATCACCATCTACAGAATATCCGACTTTGTACAACTTGTTGTTTACCCAACCGCACATAATGAAATAATTATCATATACGGCTCTAATGCCATAATAATCATTATCTTCTTCATCATATTGAGCAATTAAGTTATACAAAGCCCAACGAATATCATCATGACTTAGTTCAACAGTAAAGGTCTTCATAAACTTTTCTTCAACGGAGATGTTTTCAAATTCTTCGTTGATTTCATCATTGTCCTCAGAGGCAGAAGTTTCTTCAGTCTGAGTTTCCTCTACCGCTTCAGTTTCTTCGACTTCGTTTGTTTCAACAACAGTCTCTTCAACCTCAGTTTCAACTACTTCCTCTACGACATCATTTTCAAATTTGTCCATTTCTTCGTCTCCTCCTTCCTCTGAATTTGATTTATTGAAACTTGACAAAGTAATATTCAACTTTTCAAGTGTTTCAATCAACTTATTTTGACAATTTTCAGAGAACATACTATTGCTTTTGACGCTAAAATTATCAATTGTAATTTTACTACCAGCCATACCTTCCTGAATTTCTGTTACACCATCCTGCTGATACCCAAGAATAGTAACTCCACAAAACCGGAATTTATCAATAGAAAGATAATCATCCGCACAATTATAACTCATTTCTTCGACTGCAATTTCCACCGAGCACTTACAAGTTCTACGACGTTCAAGAATTTCCGCCGCCTTAGAATAATCAGCAAAAATTTTTCCATTTACCATTAAATAATTCTTATCTGCACTCTCATCATATTCTAGGAAAGGTTCGTCAGTTTCTGAAATAAATCCAATAGGCTGCTCAATATAGTTAACTTCGGCGCCATCCTCTCCCTCGACAATTTCCATGTCGTGAGATCTGAATTCATACTCGCCAGTGTCAGTCTTATATATTGCACCCAAAATTGGTCTGCCCTTAAATGAATCTTTATATAAATTCATGGTTTCATCTGAAATTCCAGATTTATTGCGATTCTTTCCAGTATGACATGACTTTAATTTAACTGGCATCAAGCCATCCGTTAAATTATCATCAGATTCAAATATACCAATTGATTGAATTATAAGCGGAGCGCCTTGTTTTGCAGCGCTAAAAGACTCAAATTTATTCTCTTTGCAAAACGCATAAAGATCATCGATTGTATAAAATTTTCTAGCCATATTCGTCCTCCTTTCTTAGAAGATCAGACATACGTCTATATATTAGAAAGACAACATATTTGTATATGCTAACTTCTTAATATCAATATTTTCAAAATTAAAATTCTTAGGTGGTTGATTCAGGAAGGTGTGCATACTACCATCACATGATATCAACTGAAAACCTAAAAGCATAAGTTTTTCGGCTGTTTCTTTATCTGTAGTCTTAATAAAATTTTGTTTCATCTTTATTGCCTCCTTTATTATCCAACAGAATCTCTCTTGTCTCTACTAGCTTCCCCATCATCTGTTAGTTTACCGTCCTCTTTAGTCGGTGAGCCACCAGTATCAGACCCCGCGGCCTGAGTATGAGAGCTAATAAGAGGATGAATAAATTTATTAACAGAAAGACCAAGCTTAGTTTCTAACCAATCAGAAGCTATTGCTTCTAATGGATCATATCCAAGTAATGTCATATATTCCTGTTTTACTGGCAAACCTAAAGATGCAGCGTCTTTAATTTGGCTAATTCTCTCATCTTTGGTATATGTAACAGTATCTATAAATTTAATATATGCAACACTATTTGGGTACTGCATTAAAATTCTTTCATTTATAAATGCTTCAATCTGCTTCATAATGCCACGAGTAGCCATTAAGGCGTCTGATAACATGCTCATTTTAACAGAGCTTGCACCAGTTAATCTGCTACTATCAAAAATTTGAGAGATACCAGTTTGCTCCATTAAGTTTTGATAACTATCAGCAATTGCGTTTGTATCAGATGTAGCATTCTTATCAAAAGAAATACTGTCTACGTCCATACCTGGGGATAAAATTAATCCAATTTCTGACGGCAAAGATTCTTGTGCTAAATTATAAAATTTTTTGGCAAGATTTAAATTTAGCGCCAAGTCATCAGGATTCTGACTATTTAATAGGGGAATCTTCATTACTAACAACTTGTAAATATCCAAAGAGTCCTTAACTGCCATCAAAGATTGCAAATCAATTAAGTCGATTAACCCCTCAAATAATGAAGCAAATGGACTTATAATTAAATCGATATCAGCAATATCTATTTTGAAAGCTCTTGCATTGTCTAATTCTTGCCAACGCAAAGTTGCATCTCTATCAAATTTATTATACTTTTGTTTAAATTCTTTATCCCAAACATCGAGATAAAAAGAGTTAGTACCTCTAAAGAAAGAGAAGTCAAACGCAACATGCAATAGACCGTTATATCCAACTGACGCAATTTTACAATATTGAGAATCAAGTGGCATCAATAACATTGCTCCATCGTCATCTTGATATGGTTGAAAATACACAATACCCTCACGCCATGCAATAACTAATAGCTTAAACATATTTAGCTCAAGATTCATTTTACGAATAAGTCTACACGTATCTTCATAATCTTGCAGTAAAGATTCTTCATCATTGTCTTCAATCAAATTAAAGTCTAAGTTTACCTTGTATGCGCTAAAGTCAGGAAGGCTTGCAAAATAGTTCACAATTCTTCTTAGAGGAAAAGAAAGTGTATATAAAAATTTTGATAAATTACGCAATGAAGACTGTGAGTTTGACGCATATGGATTCTGTAAATAAGATCGCAGAGTCTCTTTATTAAATACAGTCCAAGTCTTTGTTGAACTAGAAGTTAGATCTACTAGTTTTAACACGTCGTCTACAGCTTTAGCATACTGCTTCATTGCTTCTAGATTTTCAGTAAATTGTAAATCATTCACCTTTGTATTTTTTTTAGCCATTTCTTCACCTTCCTTCCTTAGTTAAAATAGCTATGTACAGCTTTTGGTTTTTTAAAATCAAAAAAATCCTCAAGAGCATTAATATCTGGTCTCTGCTTATTTCTTATCTTAGACATACGAGTCTCTTGTAAATAAAATGAACACATAACATAAGTATATGCTCTATCATCATGAAGCCTTCCGACTTTTTCTGGGATTAACTCAAAAGAGTCCTTACCAGATTCACGTTTAATACGCCTCATATTAACAAGTTCTTCTTTAAGAGCATCAATATTTGCCAACGCAATTTCTTGATATGGGTCCAACTTGACCATTTTTGTTTTAACCACAGATGACTTTTTCATTTCTTCTTTCAGCTTAATAGCATAAGCATCATCGGATAGATTTTCTTTTTTCAATCTATCTTCAATTTGCTTACGCACAGCTTTTGTTTCTTTGTCATCCATCTCAAATAATGTAATATAACCTTTATTATCATACTCCGCGGTAAAACTAATTAAGTCACTATTTGTCATTTCAATAGCTGCTTCATACATCAACGCTTTATATTTACTAGGTTCCATAAGTCTAACCTTATCTACGGCATTTGGATATTTCTTTACATAACCAGTATCAAGTTGTCTATCCAATTCTTTATCAATAAAGCCTGGGTGCATTTTTCCTTTATAATCAACCCAATCTTGCATTAACATATCTGCAATAACTTTACCGGCACCACCAGCACCAGCGTCTATCATAATAGTTTCAATATTTCCATATCCCGGCGCATCTCCGTTATAATCGAGTATTAACTGTCTTAAATAATTTACTTGGTCTGGAGTCTGCATCGGTGTTTTTCTCTTAGTACTAATATCGATCATATTAACGCAATTAACTATTCTTCCTTTATATTCATCATTGTCAAAATATAACTCCATAACCGTTATAATACTATTATCACGATTTCTGGCCGGATCGAAACAGATTACAAATCTCTTATCTCCGGTATCGTTATATAATAACGGAACCCGTGTTTCACTATTACGAGTAATAACACCGCGACGAATAATAGCTTCATTGCCTGCATCAGAAGTAAATTCACAATAATACTCACGTCTTGCTTTTTCAGGATTTGTTTTTAACGCTGTTTCAATATCACTTTTTTTCAAAAGAGCATTAACGGCTTCGCCTTTAATGGTAGGCTTTAAAACAACATCACAGCTAACTTGTACGACACAATAATTTCTATCGCCCATAAGTTGCTTTTTTGCAAACTCGCGATATAGTCTGTAATATTTTGTATCAGTACTTGAGGCTGAACTAATATAAAATTTTTGGTTTGGTATATTAGTTGCAAAAGTTCTTAAACGAATAGGATCAATAGCCTTGCCATTTCTATCTCTACCAGTGGCGAAATCCTTGTTAACTGCTGCAAATGCACCATAAACTTCCAACATTTCTTCTGAGAGGAAACCGCACTCGTCGAAAATAACGCTGCCACGCATCAATATTGTTATCCTATAAGCTTTTTATCTTATAGTTCTTGCAATTATCATTCTTGCAAGTTCGGCATATCTTTTTACCTACGTCTTTACGTTTAGGTAGCGAGGGCTCGTGGAGATATTATATTCTGCAACAACAGGTTCAATCTCTATGCTCTGCATGTGACCAATCTTTTACAATCGGCCTTCCATTCGGATTCCCATTCCAGGGTTCCCGATTTCTCTCTCGCTTTACTTTTTCCGTCTATTTCTAGACGGCGAGGCTCTGCGTAGTCTCATAGCGTTTTTTGACTTTTAAATATTTTTTATATTTTCTATCTAAATAGGTTTCACAATCTTCATATATCCAATCAAGAAATTTTATTTTATCATCAATTCTGTATATCGTCGGTCTATACATTGTTGTATTACAGCTATTGACATAACTTTCCACAGCAACGTTTAAACCTTGTGATTTTAATATATTAACAATATCATCACTTAAAAACTTTGATGCAGTTATAAAACTGATATGGAATGTTTTATTAGTAAATGTAAAACATCCATCGCCATCAAAATATCCACGAATAAAATGTCTTATTAAACTTTCATCTATATCAGGTATTTTAAATTCATAACTTTTATTATTTGTAAACCCCTTATTAACCAACGACTCATGCATGGTTAATGAAAAGATTCTAATACTACAAATATGATGTTTTTTTGTTTTATCTTTTGTGGATATATTACACTCTTTCCACTTATCAGTAATTTTATAATTGCCATTAATACATTTATTAAATTTCCTTAAATGATTTATGTCACCATACTGAAGGTCAATTCCAGTAGCTCCAGCATTTGATTTTTCATTTTTGCTTGTCCATCCGTCAGCAGACAAAAACCCTAACCAATACGCCTTGTCTTCGGTATCAATATTATCAAAATAATTATAATCACATGTATAAGGGTATTTTTTTAACCCTAATCTTGATGCCTTCAATTCTACGGCACTTTTGCTTCTTTGCAAAATCTTACATATATCAGATGTCTTCATTTCCATGTAATTCTGTTTAATAAAATCAATTTCATCTTCAGTCCACGGATATTCTTTTTTATGTAAATTTAGATCAAAGCACTTTGCTCGAATGGATTGCTCCGTTCTTCCAAGTACATCTCCAATTTCTTTACACGTCATCTCTGCAAAGTTATCTTTGATATATTCCAACTCTGCTTGAGTATATCTTTTGTTCTTAATCATTATTCGTTCTCCTTTTAAAAAATAATTGAATAATAAAAAACACTAACAACACGTTAGTGTAAAATCCGACCTCTTTTTTTATCTATATTTGAGTTCAACGTCTGAGTAAAACTCTGATTGTATAAACTATATTTAAAGCCATCTGAACCATGAGAAAAACCATCGCCGGCGGCATTTTTAACTTCAATTTCGTTCTTAAAAATATAACCGGTAGAATTTCTCATTTCGGCAATTCCATCATTCGCCAATCTTTCGAGTGTCATGAAAGTCTGTTCTGCCTGTGAGCCAGAACCACTGGCAATATAAGTCCATACATTACAAAATAACATGTCTTTTGCCATTAAAATCAAGTCAATAACAGTTGACTTACCAAATGCACGAGATGCCAAAACAAGAACGTTTGGGCAATTCCAAGTTCTTTGTACAATATATGCTTGAGCATCAAGTAATGTAATATTAAAAAAATCCTCGATAAATCTAACCGGATTACATTGATAATACTTTTGAATTTTGGCAATATTAATTAATGATTCCAACTTTCTATCAGACATTGCATAAACGCTGGGTTTAACATAAACCGTAGTTTCATCATCGAATATCGACATTAAATCTTCTTCATTAAGATCTTTAACAATTTTAAATTTAACATTATTCTTCTTCATTATCCTCATCCTCCTCCTGAGTAGTAGCCTCCCCAAGCGGTGAGAATAACTCTTTTAAATCTTTTAGGTTAGATGTATCCAATAGGCTATTTTCTTCAAGAGTATCCCTTAAATCAAGATTTTCTCTTAAAAGAAGTCTATTGACTTCTCTATATACATCTCTCTGTTTTTGCAAATCAACTATAGTTTGTCTTTGTTCAGCAACCATATCAGACCACTCGGATTCATCGAGTGCTAATTGCTTCATAATAGATGCATCGCTAATCTCTAGCACCTGTTGCATACCACGACAAGTACCAATATCAAATCCATTAACTTCGGCATCTCTTAAATCCATATCTTTTAATTTTTTAATTTTACCAGTCCAAGTATTTTCACCTTTGCTGGCGTTTTTATTATGCTTCAGACTTAAACAGCTTTGCTCTGCAAGATTAGCAATAGTAGAACTTAAATTCTTCTTTGCATCCAACAACGTTTTAAGTTCAGACGGATTAATATTAGTATTGGCCATTGCTTTTGCAATTTTATCATCTATCTTGGCTTGCTGTGAAAATCCTCTAACAATAGTAATAGCAGAAGAGGTTCTCATCATATCTTCATTGCCATCTCCGCCAGAATCTAGATACCCAATTAACTGAGAGTATAGCAAAGGCTGATCCTCTAATTTCTCTCCCTCAAATGGATCATATCCAAGCAAACGAATAACATCTTTACGATTTTTCTCAAATTCACCATCGACTTCTTGGCTATAAATTAAAGTTTGTGCTACTTCGTTATTACCGATTTCAAGCGCAGCAACTTGTTTGGCGTCTTCAATATATGTTTGAAATATATCTCCGTCGCGCCATCTCATACCTCGATACTGAACCATACCAACATTTTTGATATAAGCGTCCCATATCGTGGTTCTTTTTAACTTCTTATTTGGATCTGCCCATTCTGCATAGCTAGAGTCCCAAAGATTATTCAAAAATGGCCGGTCAATATATTCAAGAGCGGCCATTACAGTTTGCTTAGTACATAATCCAAATTCTTGTCTATTATCGTCCCACGCTAATGCAATTTTCTTAACACAATCTTTACATATAGACGTTATTCCTGTCATAACTCTTGGATCTGTAGACACATAAAATTCAGATTTTTTCTTTTCTTTCAAACAATGATGGCACAAATACTTAGTATCATCTATAACGGTTTTAGCGGAAGTAGTTTTCTTCCCAGCACTCCTTGCCATAGTCTACCTCCTTTTCTTGCTTCACTTACAGCACAACGTCTGCAGTCTTGGCTTCTGCAATTTCCTTATTAATACGAGCCAATTCTCTCTGAAATACTTCGTCATTCTTAAATACTAGAACAGTCTTATCAGCATTTGCTCTATCAGGTTTCACATCAATTACCTGAGCTCCAGCTTTAAGAAGAGCTCTGCCCACGCCCATATTGAAAATTAGTTTGGCTTCTTTAGTAAAGTTCTTATTGTTTTCCATAATTATTTCTCCTTTATAGTTTCATTATTGATAAAATAAAAGAGTAGAGAAGTTTCCCTCTCTACTCTTCAAGAGTTTTCTGTCCTCTCGCACGACGCTCCAGCCCCATGTCTGGCATCTCTTTTCTGGTTACCCCGGAGGGCAGCATGCGGCGTTGCGCCTACTGTAAAAGTTTATAGTCACCCAGACAAGACTTGGCATGGAAATTCCATGCTGCTCGGTGGACCAGGAAGCGTATTAGCTTCAGCCCAAGCTTTAACGTCTCGCACTTAAAGGTGGCGAAACACCATAAATTTTGTATGGTTAAAGTTTAATATTATATTCCATAACCTTGCCTTTACCTTGCTCTAAAACAAATAAAATAGCGCCAGGATCAGAAGTCTTATTTAAAGACAGAGCATAATCATCAACACCAATAATAGATGGTGCGCTAATAATATCAGACTGAATTCCAATATTAGCACTATTTTGATGATGCTTATGACCACCAATCATAAAATCAATATCAACTCTATATGTTCTAGAAAAATCTTTAATTGCACGTTCCATATTTTTTACTTCTCCGTGACAACCAAAAACATTATATCCAGCAACATTTTCAAAAATATATCCAGTAGGATTCTGAATAAATTCAAAATTAGGATTATCTCCAAGTCTGTCCATTAGCTTTTCGGCAATAATATAAGACATATTATCATCTTTGAAAGTATTCTTTGGCTGATTCAACATTCTCAATTGACAGTGATTAGAGTCCTTCACCATCTGGTATTTTACATATACATGTTTGGACAGCTCATTTAACCACTCTGTAATAAATCTACCATATCTCACTGTACTTTCAATAACGCCATATCTCAACTTAAACAATTGAGATACACGAAGCATGCCATCTATTTCATCACCCAAATCATATACGTGCAAAGAAGTAAAACCTTCCTTTTTACAGATATCAATAACTTGGGTCAACAAATCCCACATTCTAGATTCAAAAATCTCTGGGCTATACTCATTGATTGTTTCACTAAACAGGCCAGTTATCTTTAAATCTACACCATAATGCGGATCTGCAATTAACAAACAACCTTCACGCTGTCCATTAACTCTACCTGCAATATGAGCTGGTAAAATATTTGGGACATCTAGAGGTGGTAGCTCCTTAATAGCATTGCAAATACGTTCACAAATTAACTCATCTCTTGCTTCTTCACGAAGCCATTTATTATATTCAAGCTTTTCTGTGCGTAGTTTAATTTTTTCCTTCTCAAGCTCACGCTTATGCTCTTGAAGAGATTCTGTGTGTTCATTGTTAAACATATGATTACTAAAAACATCATCCCACGCTTGTTGCATCACACGATAACGCTTGCGCCAAGCACTAGAGCCACGAAAATCTTCTTCACTAATGCCGCACTGAGTATTAAGAATTGGGGTCAATTCTTCCCATGTACTATCAATTAAACCATTATCTTTAGCCTGTCCAACCTTCCAGATATACTGTGATTCGTTTTCATTTTGCAATTTATGTAATATATTATTCATATGCATTATCCTTTCTTGTTTCTCTTTTTCTTAGGTTGCTCGTATAATTTTTTACGAATAGACTGCTTAAATACAGCAGAAGGTACAACCTTTTCTGGACTAATAATAGTTTCTCCACTACGTGGATCTTTAGCTTCTCCCTCTGGTTTTCGTGTGCCACGAATTATTACACCAGGAGCTAAGCGCAATTCACTTGGGTTATTCAGTGTTGCAGCTTGAAGACACTCAACAATTATATCTTCTAGCGCATCAGCAACAACTTTCATATTACACTTGTAAAATCCAGTTTTTTTATGTAAAA
>JAEIGA010015444.1_pt1 | contig 11624 bp, 5 predicted proteins | sample 9270691 | NCBI WGS metagenome assembly JAEIGA01 (sample SAMN17057246, study PRJNA624740) | gut metagenome | biome: biome; isolation source: fecal sample | host: Bos grunniens | place: China: Xizang | collected 2019
CTGTTGACCGCGGTGGCGAGTACACCAATGTTGAGGTTCCTGCCGACTGGAAGGACATCACAGCTAAGTTCGAGAATCCTAACAAGAACCGTCTTGCTCCTGCATTCGTGAAGGAAATCGCTGACGTAGTTAACGCTCAGGCAGGTGACACTCTTCCAGTAAGCGCATTCAAGGATCAGGCTGACGGTACTATCCCAGCTGGTACAACAGCTTATGAGAAGCGTGGTATCGCAGTCAAGGTTCCAGAGTGGCAGGCTGACAACTGTATCCAGTGTAACAGCTGTGCATTCGTTTGTCCTCACGCTGCAATCCGTCCGTTCCTTCTTACTGAGGAGGAGGCTGCAAACGCGCCAGAGGGTGCTAAGCTTGCTCAGGGTAAGGCTGTATTCAAGGAGTACAAGTATGGTATCAGCGTTTCAGTTCTCGACTGTACAGGTTGCGGTAACTGTGCTGACGTATGTCCATCTAAGGAGAAGGCCCTCGTGATGAAGCCGCTCCAGAGCCAGGAGGCAGAGCAGAAGAACTTCGACTGGTTCCACGCTCATGTAGGTTACAAGGACAATGTTCAGCCTAAGGCTGCAAACATCAAGAATGCTCAGTTCGCTCAGCCATTGTTCGAGTACTCAGGTGCTTGTGCAGGTTGCGGTGAGACACCATACATCAAGACAATCACTCAGCTCTATGGTGACCACATGATGGTTGCAAATGCAACAGGTTGTTCATCTATCTACGGTGCATCATTCCCAGCAGCTCCTTACTGCAAGGACGCTAACGGTCATGGTCCGGCTTGGGCTAACTCACTCTTCGAGGACTTCTGCGAGTTCGGTCTCGGTATGAAGGTAGGTTCTGACAGAGCACGCGCTACTGTAGCACGCCTCATGGAGGAGGGTCTTGCTTGCACATGCTGCACAGACGAGATGAAGGCACTCTTCACTAAGTGGCTTGAGAACCGCAACGACGCTAAGGTAACTCGCGAGGTTGCCGACGCTCTCGTTCCTCTTTGCGAGGCATGCAGCTGCGACGTATGCAAGGGTCTCGTTGAGTACAAGACATTCATCCCTGCACGCAGCCAGTGGATCATCGGTGGTGACGGTGCATCTTATGATATCGGATACGGCGGACTTGACCACGTACTCGCTTCTGGTGAGAATGTGAATATCCTCGTTCTCGATACTGAGGTATATTCTAACACTGGTGGACAGTCATCTAAGGCTACTCCTGCAGGTGCAATCGCTAAGTTTGCCGCTTCAGGTAAGAGAGTTCGTAAGAAGGACCTCGGTATGATGGCGATGAGCTACGGTTATGTATATGTTGCACAGGTTGCAATGGGCGCATCACCTGCTCAGTACTTCAACGCTATCAAGGAGGCAGAGGCTTATGACGGACCATCACTCGTGATCTGCTACGCTCCATGTATCAACCATGGTCTTAAGGCAGGTATGGGTCTCAGCCAGAAGGAGGAGAAGCTCGCTGTAGAGTGCGGTTACTGGCATCTTTACAGATACAACCCTGCACTCGAGGGTACAGACAAGAATCCGTTCACTCTCGACAGCAAGGAGCCAGATTGGAGCAAGTTCCAGGACTTCCTCAAGGGAGAGGTTCGTTTTGCTTCACTCTATAAGATGTATCCTGACAGCGCTGACGAGCTGCTCCAGAAGACAGAGGAGTTCGCTAAGTGGAGACTGGAGACTTACAAGAAGCTCGCTAAGTAATTATGAGTTCTTTAATGAGTCTGCAAAGCCTTGTACAGGCAAAAGTCTGAGAAGGCTGATACAGAACCTCAAAATAAGAAGTTTTTTCCTGGGTGGCCGAAAGGTCACCCAGTTTTGGTGTTGGGAATATCGACATGCGGATTCGTGCGATAGAGTCAGTAGGAATGTCGTATGGTGAACCTGTAGACGGCTTGAGAACCAGGACAAGATCCGCATCACCGAAAAGGCAGCGTTCGAAGCGTATTTCAGGGTGGATCTTCGAGAAGGTATCAAGTGCCGGTCCTAATATATATGTATATACCTCCTCCGATGCTGAGACTTTTACGACTGCGGGAGCAAGTTTGGCAAACATGTTGGCTGCAGCACTCTCATTCTGAAGCATTCTGTCGGCATATATGCTGAACACCTTGCCTTCATCTGAAAGCACGGTCTCCCCTTTCTGCCTTTCGAAAAGCTTGACTCCAAGTCCCTTTTCAAGCTCTGCTATATTCTGGCTTACTGCCGGCTGGGTAACTCCGAGAACAGCTGCTGCTTTGGTAAAACTCTTTTCCTGAGCTACCGTCATAAAAACCTTTAGTCTGAATTCGTCCAACATATGCTTACTTTTTCAGCAAAGATAGAAACTTTAGCAGATAATTCACTACATTTGTAGCTTATAGGATTTTCGCTCGTCTATATATAAAGACCCGTCGGATTGACAAAAAAAACGAACAAATAATTAATCAACATGAAACGCTTATTTACTTTCATTGCTGCCATCTTGGTAGCTGCATCGGTTTTCGCTCAGAATCCGCTGCCAAATGATCCTGCTGTCAAGGTCGGCAAGCTTGAGAACGGAATGACTTACTACATCCGTCACAACGACCAGCCTGCACAGAGAGCAGAGTTCTATCTTGCAACTAATGTCGGCGCATTCCAGGAGGAGGATGACCAGGACGGTCTTGCTCACTTCCTTGAGCACATGTGCTTCAACGGCACAAAGAACTTCCCTGGCAAGGGTCTTCTCGATTGGCTTCAGAGCATCGGAGCTGAATTCGGAAGAAACATCAATGCATCTACCGGTTTCGAGCAGACTCAGTACATGCTTAACAACATTCCTATCGTAAGAGAGAGCATCATCGACTCTTGCCTTCTCGTAATGCACGACTACTCTCATTTCGTAACCTGCGATCCAGCAGAGATCGACGCTGAGAGAGGTGTTATCCTTGAGGAGAGACGTACAAGAAGAGATGCATCTTGGAGAATGTTCGAGAAGTCACTTCCATATTACTATGGTGATACTCCATACGCAAAGAGAACCCTCATCGGTGGTGAGGATCAGCTCAAGAACTTTAAGTATGAGAGCCTTACAAACTTCTACAAGACATGGTATCGTCCTGACATGCAGGCACTTGTTGTTATCGGAGACGTTGACGTGGATCAGGTGGAGGCTAAGATCAAGTCTATCTTCAGCGACATCCCTGCTCCTGAGGCTCCAACTCAGAAGGTAATCCACAAGATCCCTGTAAACGCAGAGCCTGTGATTGCAGTCCTCACTGACCCTGAGGCAACAAGCTCAAGCATTGAGGTACTCTGGAAGAGCGAGCCTATGCCGCTTGAGTACAACAGCACTGATATCGGTTTCATGACTGACATCCTCAAGTCATACATCAGCCTTATCATGAGAGAGAGATTTGCTGACATCACAGCTAAGCCAGATGCACCATTCCTCGGCGGAAGCTTCGGAATCGGTCGTCTCTGCCTTGCCTCTGATGCAGCTTTCGGTAACGTTTCATTCAAGGATGGCGATGCTGCAAACGCATTCAAGGCTTTTATGTATGAGATCGAGAAGATGAAGAGATATGGTTTCTCTGATGGCGAGGTTCAGCGTGCAAAGGACAACATCATCAGCCGTTTCGAGAAGGCTGCTGAGGCTGCTGCTACACGTAAGAATATGGACTTCGTAAGACCTATCCTCAATCACTTCTACTATAAAGAGAGCTATATGGAGCCTGAGACTGAGCTTCAGCTTGCTCAGATGGTATGCTCACAGATCAACGCAGCTATCCTCGGTCAGGTTGCTGCTTCACTCATCACTGACGAGAACGTTGTAGTTATTTTCAACGGTCCTGAGAAGGAGGGTATTGTAAGCCCTACAGTCGAGGAGCTTGCTCAGATCATGGCTGCTTCAAAGACTGCTGAGATCGCTGCCAATGCAGAGGAGAACCTTAACGAGCCGCTTATCGATCCTAACGCACTTAAGGGTTCTAAGGTAAAGAAGGAGTCGGCAGGTGACTATGGTTCTACAGTATGGACACTCAAGAACGGTGTCAAGGTTGTAGTTCTCCCTACTCAGCACAAGAAGGATCAGGTTCTCTTCGACCTCAATCTTTACGGTGGTAAGAGCGTGATTCCTTCTGAGGATATGCCTTCATTCGAGGACAATATCTGGGGTCTCTACCTCAGCAATACAGGTGTATCGAAGTTCTCTGGCACACAGCTTCCTAAGATGCTCGCAGGTAAGAACGTGCATGTAATGCCATATCTCGGCAACACTCAGCATGGTATCAGCGGTCAGTGCGCACCTAAGGATGTCGAGACTGCTATGCAGCTCATGTACCTCTCATTCGTAGAGCCTCGTTTCGACGCTGACGAGTATGAGACAGGTATCCAGCAGATCAAGGCTATCCTTCCTAACCTCGCCACTAACCCTATGTTCCAGTTCCAGATTGCAGTGAACGAGACTATGTACGGTGGCAATGAGAGAGTAGTCAAGCTTAACGAGGAGACTCTTGCAGCAGCAAACCTTGAGACTATCAAGAAGAATTACACTCAGGTTCTTTTCAACGATGCAGCAGGTGCTGTTCTTACTATCGTAGGTAATGTTGACCTTGAGACTCTCAAGCCAATGGTTGAGAAGTACATCGGTTCACTTCCTAAGGGCAAGAAGGCTCATGAGTACAATGAGGACAACCTTATTTCTATCGTTAAGGGCAATGTTGACAAGACTGTGAATGTTCCTATGCAGACTCCTAAGGGTACTGTATATCAGGTACACAGCGGCTATATGCCTATCGACACAAAGACTGAGGTTACTCTCGAGCTTGCAAACTATGTTCTCGATATGATCTATACAAAGACTATCCGTGAGCAGGAGGGTGGTACTTACGGCGTAGGTACAAGACTTGGAGCTACAAGAGAGCCTTATTCAAGAGTTACTTTCATGGTTCAGTTCGATACTAATCCTGAGCAGGCAGCAAGACTCGGTGAGCTTACTACCAAGTATCTCAAGGAGTACGCTCAGAATGGTCCAACAGCTGAGGAGTTCGCTATGGCTCTTGAGAATGTGAAGAAGAATCTTCCTGAGTCAAGAATCAATAACAACTACTGGTTGAATACTCTCAGCACAAACAATCAGTACGGTATTGATTATGACGCTGAGTATGAGGCAGCACTCAACTCTGTTACTGCAGAGGATGTGAAGGCTCTTCTCCAGAAGGTTCTTGCAGAGGGCAACTTCATCCAGGTTATGCTTGCTCCAGCTGAGTAAGAATATAACTTGATTCATTATATGCAGCCGGCCGTTTGGTCGGCTGTTTTTTATTTTGAATTTTTATAAATTATTTTTGAAAAACGCTTGCAGGAATCTAAAATTTAATTACCTTTGTATTGTGATAGTTTTGAATGTTTAAAAATTAAAAACAGAATATTATGGAAAAGAAATTCAGATGTATTATATGCGGTTACGTTCACGAAGGTCCAGAAGCTCCACAGGAGTGTCCACTTTGCTTTGTCGGTCCTGAGGATTTTGAGGAGGTAACTGAGGAATAATTTAAATCATAGTGTGGTTATTATATAGTAGCATACGCGACGCAAAGGAATACACAGAAATTTCTGCGTCGCGATGCATAAAAGTTCATTTTTGAGGCAAAATGCAACGCGACGCAAAAGAATATGATGTTTCTTTTGCGTCGCGATATTTTATGAAGACAAGACAATATAGGATACTACATATCCTCGAAGTCCAGTTCCTCGTCTGAGATGTCCGAGCTGTCGTCGAAGCCGAAATCAGAGGCAAGACGTTCTGCTATATCTTCCGGAACATCGAAGCTCAGATTGTCCCAAAGGGATTCCATCTGACGACGGTCCTTCTTTGTCGGACGACCTGCTCCCCTATCTCTTTTGAGGAAGAAGGTCTCCACCGGAGCTCTCAACTTTGCAAGTTCCTCAGGTGGTGTAAGGTTCTCCGCATAGTTAGGAACCAGCTTAGCTCCCTGACGTTTGTCTACAAGCTGTATCACCTTATAGGTATATGTTACAGAACCTTTGCGGGCAACGATAGTATCACCAACCTTGACTGCTTTTGAAGGCTTGGTATCTGCTCCATTGACCCTGATCTTTCCACCCTTGCAGGCATCAGTCGCCTCACTTCTGGTCTTGAACACTCTTATAGACCAGAGATATTTATCAATTCTTACTTCTTCCATAACATCTGTGGGAACGACATCCCTATCTGAAAAATCCAAGGGGTGACGCGCCTGCAGGACCATTATCCTCCATATCCTCGTCATCCTCCTCCATCAAACCGTCCTCAAGTCCCTCATAGTCCTCATCATCAAGGAAAGCCTCGGTTGACGGATCTATATACTCATCAAGTTCCTCTTCTGGGCGTGTAACTGCCTCCAGGAGTACAGTGGAACGGTCACGTGGCACAAGATAGAAGTCCTGCATCTGAGCTGGGATAAGTATAGTCTCTCCTGCTTTGATCACATAGTTCTCCATACCCTTCTCACCTGCCTCATTCTCTACTGGAACCTGAACGGAAGCCTCTCCTTCTACGCACATGTAGATTATGAACGAGGCAAACTGCTCAGTGTAGATATGAAGAGGATCTGTAAGATTGATCTTGGTGACATTGAACTGTGGGGTCTCGACAAGCTTCTCAGCAACTTCCTCATGGTGATGGTGCTCATGTCCACATTCACATTTATCTTCCCAAAGCGGTCCCTTCTTATAGAGGCTCTCATCGAACTTGCCATAGTTGATAAGGTCAATCGCTTCCTCGAGATGTGTCTGACGGGCAGTTGCAGGATCGAATTCGCGTCCCCAGTCATATAGACGGAAAGTGAGATCGGACGATTCCTGAATCTCTGCTATGAGAAGACCACCTTCAGCAGCATGTACTGTTCCAGGTGCCACATAGATAGAGTCTCCCTTCTTCGGATATATTACATTAAGTACTTCCTCAACTGTACCATTGTGGCAGCGGTCATAGAACTCCTGGGCGGAAACCTCACGGTTGAAGCCCATATATACCTTAGCGCCCGGCTCTGCATCCATCACATACCAGATTTCAGCCTTGCCGAGTGAATCATATCTTTCAGCTGCAATCTCATCGTCAGGATGAACCTGAACAGAGAGCTTACCATGAATGTCAAGGAATTTGATAAGGAGCGGGAACTGGCGGCCGTAATAGTTATATACTTCCTCACCCACAACCTTCTCAAGATAGGTCTCCATTACCTCACTGAGAGTATTGCCGGCAAGCCATCCTTCACTGACTACTGAGTCTTCAATACCCATATCAGCAATCTCCCAGCTCTCTCCTATAAGTTCGTCAGCAGGTACAGGAACTTCATTTCCTTCCTCATCACACTCCACGAATTCCTTAGCAAGTTTCTTCATCAGGTCATGTCCGCCCCAAGGCCTTCTGGAAGCCACCGGAATGAACCTGAATGGATATAATTTCTTTTCCATAAATCTATATTCAGTTTTCAATATCTAATCACAAAGTTACAACAAAGTTTCCAGATGACTGACATCCGTGAAAGTTCTCATATCATTCAACATATCCTGAAATTCATTATAAATCGATTTCAGTTTATATGTAAATGCCTTTGACTTGACAGAATATCCCGACATTTCACATATTTCTCGCTTTATTTCAGTAGACAGTTCCACATTGTAATTTTTCACACAGCCAATTAAAAAATGTCCATATGTTTCATTATGCACAGCTTGTCCCAACATGGCTTTGCTAAGCGCATGATAACGTTTCATTAAAGAAACATAACCCAGCATATTATCAGCAAAGAGTTCATTATGTCTGATAAGTTCGCAAATATCCATGACAGTAAGTAGTCCATCATCAAGACTAATTTCGGCAAACCAGACTTTTTTCCTTTTTCCGGAATATATGTTAAGGTGACATAACATCGTTGTCCTATCATTCAGGATCAGGTCAGGATATTTCTGATATAAGCTATCAATTTTCTCTGCCAGTACCTCTCTATTTCCCTTATCTGGTCCAAATTTTATTTTCTTCACAATCCCTTCCAATGCAGATTTCCACAATGTTGCAGTTATAGGTAATCCATACCTCAAGAAGACGATATCAAGAAAATTCAAAATCTGAGCAGATGTTGTAACTGTGCTCTTTAACAGATCATGCATGTGGATGTAAGATGGCATATAGTCTGGATTTTTTTTCTTGTACTCCTCAAGAGTTTGTAATAAGCCATCAAACTGACTGATGTATTTCTGGGCGACAGTATACTTTTCCTTAGCTTCTGCATCTTTAATAGCCTTTGTAGCATCACTTATAAACTTTTTAAGAGGTATTCCATTGTCTGCCTGTTCATCTTTTCGGCTATCTCCTTCTACCTGCATTCTGTGTTTTGAAGCATGAAATTTATATTCAGGATATTTCTTTTTGACTATACGTAGCGCATTAAAGGACCAACAAAAATCTTGAAAATTTTCAATCAACCATTCTTCGACATTACTAAGAGCAGTTTCATCCATAAATATAGCTACTCCAGAAAGAAGGTGTGGTATAAACTTTTCCGATACAAGTTCAGTCGGTATTGAATCAAGTACGTTCTTGTCTATTATATACTTCCCATCACAACATACAACTATCTTCTCCGGATATACTCTATAATATGCTTGATAGAAAAACTCATCTTTGATGATACATTCCATCCTTGTAAGAGGATCTGAATACTCATTCAGTTTAATCTGCGACTGAAGATATTGTTCCATTTTCTTTCTGTAATCATCATATTGACAAGAAGTTATAGCCGTACAACCTTCACGCAAGGACACAATCTTTCCGAAATAACAATTTATTATATCAGGTTCTATGATTTTACCAGACTGAAACATATTGTCCATTACCCTTGTGGTATATTTGAATATCCAGTCCAGATCCGTAACTGAGGTCCTTCGAATTCTTGATATTGCAATTTCTGGTTCAAGAAACCTATTTTGCCAATATGAATCTGCGTTTCTATCTTGTCCACTGATAGTTCTTGAGTCATGACAAGCCAGATATGAAGGTTTTACATAAGTATTCAGTACGTACTGTTCCTGGTTTTCAGAGATACAGCATTGAATTATCTGAGCAAGGGCTTGATCTATTCTACCAATTTTCTTTAAACGTGGGTGTTCAAGTATCTGCAGAAGATTCTGATAAGTAAGTTCTATTATGAATTTATCTGCGTTTGACTTTTCATCCTGATGATTCTTATATTTGGCACTACTAAGATAACCTAAATTGGTATTCAAAAGCGAGATCATTGTATAGATATCAGGTGTACTATCAGCATCTGATGAGTCAAACAGCAGTTCTAAAGCTGCCATTGCACTATTGAAATCCAGGTTTTTAAGCAATAGATTCCTAGAAATCTGCGGTATCTTACGGATAAGCTTCCTATCCTTGAAGAAGAATTTGTAAATGTAACTGAACTCCCAACTTTTGGTCGATGACAACATGGCACTTATACATCTGTCATTCAATGTGGTATTCATGCTCAGAGTCTCCTCATATTTCCTATATATGTTAAGAGAATTTGAGAAGCTGTTTGACAGCTTTAATATATAGTAGCAAATGAGATCTGAAGGTAAAGCAGATACATTCTTTGTAAAGAAGTTCTCAAGCAGTTCAAGAAGTTTCCTATTTTCTTTTACAGAAAGAGACTTGACATTATTTACTACCTTCTCAAGGGTTCTGAAAAAATATTTATCAAGCAGGAGACCGAGTTCCTTTGACCATTCAAGAGCTTTTTCCAGTTCGTTTACGGATTTACATTTCCTGACAATCGCATCTATGAGACTCTTCTTATCCTGCACCAGCAATTCAGTATCTGAAGAAATCTGCCCAGATACTTCCTGCACATAAGAATTCATATGCTCTTCTATTTCTTCGAAAGTACCCATATACTGAATCAGTCTTTTATGATAGTATATGGAAGTATAACTCTTATCTTCAAAATTCCAGCCCTTACCTTTAAGAAAGTTCTTAAGTTGCTCCTGTATTGATTGAGACTGATATTGAGCAAAACCCATTATTTCCGCAACGACTGTCTCATCCAAAGTAAATTTCTTTTCAGAAATAGCCACAAACTCATCGTACCACTCTGAAAGCACCTCCATATTCAAAGAACGATGAAGTACTGTTGCTATGAGTTCATTCATTTCCTTCTGCTCAAAGGTCATATTATTATACATGCTTGCTATCTTGGCAATAACATATTCCTGTATAAAATTTGTGTTCGCTCTATATTTCAATGCCATCTTCACAGCTGGAGACCTTATAATGATTCTCCTCAATGTCGCGATAGGAGTCTGATCAAAAAAGGCTTCACAATACCAATCTATGGCACATTTCATATTTGCCTGTACGGTCCAATCCATGACATATTTCTGCTCTGTCAAATATTGCCAGATATAATCGTTGCCAATTATGATAGTCCAATGGGCAGGGAGCAACATTTTCAGTTGTTCACCATCATAGTCATAAAGTTGTTCATGATTTATCCTAATACCTAAAATACTATGTGTTCTGACCGCAGTATATTCGTGAAGAATATTGTTAGTATTAAAGAATTCCAACAAATCCTTTACTTGCCTATCATCCAGTTTCTTAGACAATATTTTCTGTGCTACAGCAAGAACAAGTCCCAATGGCCATATATTTCCCTTACGGAAAAGATTTACGACATTGAATGCCTTCACGAAAGCTTCAATATCATCAGAAAGCACAGAGCCTTCAATTGCCTTGATTATGGACGTATTATATTTCTTCAGCTTTGGAATATAATCTCCAATGACCGCCCTCTTGACATCATTCAGAGAATCTTCACCGTATATGCGTTTCATTTCTTCACAAAACTCATAATCAGTTTCCATATTCAATTTATGAATACGGATCTCTGTAGGCACAGGAGCAAAGTCCTTATTATCAGACAGCGTCTTGAACGGTTCAATCAAAGAAGTAGCAAGTATTCGGGCATTCAATTTCTCCACTGCCAGACTATAGAGTTTATTGAATTCTCGAATTGCACCCGTATCACGCAGTATATCTGTAATCTGATCGAATATGAATATGTATTCAGATATATCCTTATGTCGATAAGCTTTTATTTCGTTTTTCCATTGCTCATATCTTTCCAAAGAACCAAGCACTGCAGAGATATTACAGAAATCCACTACTATAATTCGTGATATGACTTCTCCTGACTTTCTCTCCCTCTCACAAGCTCTCTTTAAATATTCATACACGGCCCTTGTTTTACCAGAAGCAGGTGCTCCGGTGAGTATCACAAAGCCATCAGATCTGTCAAGTTTATCATCAACTGAGTTTCTTTTCAGATAAAAATCATCATCAAATCCATTATTAGGATTCGTTCTGTACAGATTAGCAAAAATATCGCTCGGCCTTATATCCGCCAAGGACTTCGAGCATACTTTCATTACAATATTTTTATTCAGAGCATTATTTATCTCTTGAGTCACTGCATTTTTTAGAGAAGCAAACTCAGTATCATGAAATGTATATTCAAGATAAAACTGCTTTTCATAGCCGCTATCTTCAAGTGATGTCTCAAAATCGTCAAAAGTAAATGGACCGGAATCCTGAATATTCTGGAC
>JAEIGA010015445.1_pt1 | contig 11624 bp, 9 predicted proteins | sample 9270691 | NCBI WGS metagenome assembly JAEIGA01 (sample SAMN17057246, study PRJNA624740) | gut metagenome | biome: biome; isolation source: fecal sample | host: Bos grunniens | place: China: Xizang | collected 2019
CCCAAAAGGTTTCCCGCCATCATTCCCGCCTGGCTGACTAAGAATATCTGCAAAAATTCCGTGAATTTAAGCTTTGACTTTGCCCTGAACACGCTCTTCATTCCCCTCGTTATGAGCAAGAAAATCGGGAAGGCGATAACGTACATAGATATTATCTGAATGAGCCAAGAAAACCACCAGGTGTTGGCAAGAGCGCTATACGCATCCTTTCCATATATTAAAATCACGCCGAACTGTATTCCGTAGGACACGGCGTAGGCTGTAATCATAAAAATGAAAACCGCAAGGAAGAATCTTGAAAAACGCCCCCTGGCTTCCTTTTCGTTATCTATTGTGAAATTGCTCCATCCGTCTGGATTGTAATATCCGTAATTCATAAAAAAACCGTCCTTTCTCGGGTTTTTCGGGGAACTTAAATAAAGCGCAGCTTAGCGATTTTTGATTGTTTGCGTCAGCCACGTAGGTAATCCTTTTGTCTGTCTAATAATTCTAACACGAAAGCTCCTATAAAACAAGTGAAAATTGTTAATAAATAAAAATTTATATAAAAACACTAAAATAAGAGTCTGATATTCGTTAAAAATTTCATACTCAAAAGCGCCCAAGATGCTTGAAAAATATTTTGCTTTGTGGTAAAATTGATGCATAATGTTTTTGGAAGTGTGGTAGGGATGTTTAAACAAGGTTTTGACAACGACAAATATTTGAAGCTCCAATCCGAAAAAATCAAGGAGCGAATAGACTTCTTTGGCGGAAAGCTGTATCTTGAATTTGGCGGAAAGCTTTTTGACGATTTTCACGCATCAAGAGTTCTCCCCGGCTTTGCTCCAGACAGTAAGATAAAAATGCTTATCGAGCTTAAGGACAGAGCTGAAATCATAATAGCTATAAATACCGCCGATATTGAGAAAAACAAAATAAGAGGCGACCTTGGCATAACCTATGACCTTGACGTGCTTCGTCTTATAGACGCCTTCCGCGGTTACGGGCTTTACGTAGGCTCGGTTGTAATGACGAGATATAAGGACAACCCCGTAGCGGAGGCATTCAAGAAAAAGCTTGAGGAGCTTGGCATCAAGGTTTATAAGCATTACGGTATCGACAGCTATCCTTACAATATTCCTCTTATTATGTCGGAGGACGGCTTCGGCAAGAATGAATATGCAGAAACCACAAGACCCTTAGTGGTGGTAACCGCCCCCGGTCCCGGCTCGGGAAAGATGGCGACCTGCCTCTCCCAGATATACCACGACAGCAAGAAGGGAATAAAATCGGGCTACGCAAAATTTGAAACCTTCCCTATATGGAACCTTCCTCTCTCGCACCCGGTAAATCTTGCCTACGAGGCTGCGACGGCTGACCTTGCGGACGTAAATATGATAGACCCCTTCCATCTTGAGGCATACGGTGTTACCACCGTTAACTATAACCGTGACGTTGAGGTGTTTCCCGTGCTTCGCTCTATGCTTATGAGCATTCTCGGAGAATGCCCCTACAAGTCCCCCACGGATATGGGCGTAAATATGGCAGGCTTTGCGATATATGACGACGAGGCTGTTTGCGCAGCCGCAGAGCAGGAAATTGTAAGAAGATATTACAATGCTCTCTGCAACGTGAGAAAGGGCAACGGCAGCCAGGTAGAAATTCATAAAATAGAGCTTCTTATGCGTCAGCTTTCCATAGATGCGGATGTGTCGAGAAAATGCGTATCAGCCGCTGTAGCAAAGGCTGAGGAAACCGAAGCTCCCGCAGTGGCAATAGAGCTTAACGACGGAAGGATTGTGACGGGAAAAACCTCGTCCCTCCTCGGCGCCTCCTCTGCGGCTCTCCTAAACGCACTCAAGGCGTTGGCTGGAATAGACAAGGATAAGGACATAATCTCGAAGGATATTTTAAAGCCTATACAGACCCTCAAAACGGAGAATCTCGGTAACCACAATCCCCGGCTTCATACCGACGAGGTGCTGATAGCTCTCGCAATTTCCGCAGTAACCGACGAGGATTCAAAGCGCGCTATGGAGGCAATAGACGGCTTAAGGTACGCCGAGGTACATTCCACCGTTATCCTCTCACAGGTTGATTCGTCAACCTTCCGTAAGCTGGGGCTTAACCTCTCCTGCGAGCCGAAATACCAAACCAAAAAGCTTTATCACAACTGATTTTTCAAAAAGTGCAGGGCGTAATATCCGTCACTGAAGCAAACAGGCAGCTCGTTTTGAGCTGCCTATTTTAAAAATAAATGTCAAGAACTGAAGGGCAAGAAAGGCCAAAAGAAAAATGACTGCTAAAGAATTAAGAGAAATAAAAAGACGAATAAGACCTGAAAAAAGTAATATTCCCAAAATCGTAGGATGCCTTGTTAACGGTAACAAGGCAGTGGTGTCAAAAATAAATCAGCCCTTAGGCGCAGCAGATAGCCTCGTGTCAGAAAAGCTGCTTTCGGCTATGAGAAAAACACTCAGTGGGACAATAGGAGTTAATCTGACTGAGATTTCCTTCAGCACAGCTGAGGTAAGCGGGAGTGAAGAGCATAAGCTTCTGATGGAGCTGCGCCGTACAAGACTCAGTGACGAGGGTGTGCTGGATAAATTCTATAGGAGGGTTGCAGACTCTCTGAATTTTGAAGGAAATTATCTTATACTCCTGGCAAATGATTTGTACGATGTCTTTTCATATTCAAAAGACGGAGAGCGTGCCGACAGCGGGGAAACCTTTTCTTATATCCTGTGCGCTATCTGCCCAATTAAGAGCCTTAACGAAACCGTATCCTTTAAGGAGTCGGACAATTTGTTCCATCCTATGAGCGCCATATCCGTTCTATCCTCGCCTGAGGCAGGATTTATGTTTCCGACCTTTGACGACAGAAAAACCAATATATATGGGGCGCTGTATTACGCAAGAGGTATGGCGGAAAATTATCCCGACCTTTTAATGAACCTATTTAAAAGAGAAGCTTATATGCCGCCTAAAGCTCAGAAGGAAGCCTTTAGTCAGTGTCTGTCGGATACGTTGGGAGGAGATTGCAGCCTTGAGGTTGTAAAAGCTCTTCACAATAGGGTAGAAGAGCTGCAAAAGGCGGCAAAGGAGTCAAAGGACGAGGAGCCCGTCATTTTAAGCCGAGGTGTTGTGAAAAATATTCTTGAGGACTATGGCGTAGGGGAAGAGAAGCTCGAAGAGCTTGGTAAAGCCTTTGACGAAAGCTTTGGTGTCGGAGCGGAAATAGTTCCGAAAAACCTGATTTCAACAAATAAATTCGAAGTGAAAACCCCTGAGGTATCTATAAAAGTAGACCCCGAATATAAGGATTTAATATCCACAAGGACAGTAAACGGGGAAAGATACGTTTTAATAAAGGTAATGGGAGATGTATCAATAAACGGCATCACTCTTTCGAAAGAGGAATAAAGCTCCTTGCTGTGTAAGACACCTGAATTCAACTAAAAACCTTCGTCGTGAAAAATAAATAGCGGTTGCCGACCAATCTGGGAAAATGGCAACCGCTATTTATTTTTTCAGTCGGTATTTGCTAAAAAGGGGCGCATCAGCCGAATATGCCGATTACACGTCCAGCGCCGCAAGATGTTCGGGGCTTTCTCTCTTGACGGCAACGTAGGACTCTCCGTCGGCGAGCATAACTACAGGCGGCCTTGGAATTTTGTTGTAATTCGACGCCATAGAGTAGTGATATGCGCCCGTTGTAAGACAGGCGAGAAGGTCGCCACGCTTTATGTCCCTCGGCATCGGTACGTTTTCCTGAAGAATATCTCCGCTCTCACAGCACCTTCCGACCACAGAGCAAAGCTCGTAGTCCTCGGGAACGTCACCTGCAACAGGCAGTATTGTGTAAGGTGAGCCGTAGAGGGCGAACCTCGGATTGTCGGTCATACCGCCGTCAACCGAAACGTAGGACTTGTAGCCGGGAATTCTCTTGACAGTGCCAACCGTGTATAAGGTAAGCCCTGCATCGGCAACGATGCTCCGCCCCGGCTCAAAGGAAATTTTCGGCAGCTCAATTCTCAATTCGCAGGCGTAAGCCTTCATAGCGGCGCCGACCTTTTTTATGTTTTCGGCAATATCTATCGTGGGCTGCTCTTTAACGTACCTTACGCCCCAGCCGCCACCGATATCAAGCTCCTTCGCCATAAAACCAAGGGAGTCATATATGTCTTTTGTAAACTTAAGCATTACACGGGTAGTGGCTAAATATACCTCAGAGTCAAAAATCTGAGAGCCTACGTGGCAATGGAAGCCGCAAAGCTCAACAGAGGGAAGGGAGAGCGCCAGAGCGGTAATCTCCTCAGCCTGACCTGTTTCAATAGCGGAGCCAAACTTGGAGTCCACCTTTCCCGTAGCAACCGCCGCATAGGTATGAGGGTCTATACCCGGGGTAATTCTTAAAAGTATCTTTTGTCTTTTTCTTTGTCTTCCCGCAATTTCGTCAATGGCAAAAAGCTCCTCGGAATTGTCGACGACGAAATATCCTACCCCCGCCTTTATCGCATAAGCAATATCCTCGTCGGTTTTATTGTTGGAATGGAAATATGCTCTCTCAAGAGGAAAGTCCGCCAAACCCGCAGTGTAAATCTCGCCCCTTGAAACGACGTCGGTTCCCATACCTTCTTCCTTCATTATCTCATAAATCCTCTTAAATGAGGCGGCCTTTGATGCGTAAAGCACCTGAGCGTCCTCACCGAAGGTTTCCCTGACGGCTGCAAGATAGGTTCTGCATCTTTGTCTGATGCGCTCCTCGTCGTAAAGATAAAGAGGAGTGCCGTATTTTTTTGCAAGAGGAGTAAGGGGCATATTTGCAAAGCAAAGCTCACCGCTCATATCTCTCTTTAAATTCTCGCAAATCATTTCATTTTTTTCAATAGTAGTAATCAAGGTAATAACTCCTCATAAGAGCTGAAAGGCTCTTTTTTATTATCAGAGCATATGCGCCCTGATTTCCTCACCCGACATCTCGCTGATATCGGCAGGGGCTACGTCGAACACGGTAAGGGCGCCTATACGACCTCTCGCCGCCATCTTATAAACCGCCCTTGCGTAAGCCACAAGAACACTTGCGGTAAATTCGGGGTTTGAGTCTAATTTAAGGCTGAATTCCACGGTGTGAGTATTTTCACCGTCAAAGCCTGTTTTTCCGTTTCTTATAACCGAGCCGCCGTGAGGCATGCCGGAGTGCTTCTCACGAAGCTCCTCCGCTGTGATAAAGGTCACGGTGGTGTCGTAATCGGCAAAATAATTTGGCATTTCCTTTATCTCTTTTTCAATACGTACCAAATCTGCGCCGTCTTTTGCAACCACGAAGCACACTCTCTTGTGCTTTTCTGCGGTAGAGAGGGCGGGGGATTTTCCCGAGCGCACCTCTGCCAGCGCCTCCTCTATGGGCACCGTGTATTGCCTTGCGTCAACAACTCCCTCTATTCTTCTGATAGCATCGGAATGTCCCTGACTTATTCCCGTTCCCCAGAAGGTGTAGTTTTCGCCCTCGGGTAAAACAGCCGATGCGTAAAGCCTTGCCACCGAGAAAAGACCGGGGTCCCAGCCCGCTGAAATTAGAGCGGTGTGAGAGGTGCTTTTAGCAGCCTCGTCAACTGCGGCAAAATGCTCAGGAATTTTTGCGTGTGTATCAAAGCTGTCAAGCACGTTGAAATTCCTTGCCAGCTCGGGGGTTATATGTGGCAAATCCGTAGCACTTCCTCCACAGAGAATGAGTACGTCTATTTTGTCCTTGAACTTAAGCACGTCGTTCGCAGAATAAACCGGAGCACCTGTTACGGTCTTAAGAGTGTCGGGAGCTCTGCGTGTGAAAATTCCAATAAGCTCCACATCCTTGTGATACCTTGCGGCGCATTCAACGCCGCGACCCAGGTTTCCGTATCCGTATATAGCGATTTTCATATTTTTCTCCTTGTTTTTAAGAAACGAAAGCTTTAAATCGAGGTAGCCTCTTCCGTCTTTTTTGCTCCCCCGGTAATCAGACTGTTCATGTCGTAAAGTCCTACGTCGCAGCCAAGAAGGAAACTTGCTGCCGCAATAGCGCCTTCCGCAAAGAGCGCCCTGTCGTGCGCCTCATGCTTTAAGGTTATCGTCTGATTGTTAGTACCCACGATAACCTCGTGAATACCAACTATATTTCCCATTCTCACTGAATGAATACCTATTTCCTCGGGAGTTCTTTTTCCGTGACCTGCTCTGCCCATGTTGAGGGTCGCTCCCTCCTTTACCTCGCAAATAGCGTTCGCAATCATAAGAGCTGTGCCGCTGGGAGCGTCAATTTTCCTGTTGTGATGTCTTTCTATAATTTCGATATCAGCCTCCGGCATAGCCTCTGCGGTCTTTTTTGCCAATTCTATCAGCAAAGCAATACCGAGGGACATGTTACCCGAATGAAATACAGGGATATGCTTTGCCGCCTCTTCTATAACGAGCAGCTCTTCCTCAGTGTGTCCCGTAGTGGCAACAACGGTGGGGATATTGTTAGAAACGGCAAAATCCATAAGACTCTCCGTACAGCTGTGGTGAGAGAAATCTATAATGCAGTCAATCCCTGCGGCTGCGCCGATATCTTCAAAACGGCAGAGCACGGTGTCAGCCTCGTCGCCCTTGGCGTTTACGTCAACGCCAAGCGCAATATGCGCACACCTGAATCCGCTATGGCAAAGCTTAACGACCTCACGCCCCATATAGCCGCAATATCCGTTTAATAATATATTCATAACGTTCTTCCTGTTTTCCTTCAATTTTAAATCAAATAAGCTTTTGCTCTTTCATGAGAGAAAGAAGCTTTGCTTCATTCGCCTCTTCCATTTTGGTCAGGGGAAGGCGAAGGTAGTTTTCGCCAAATCCCATAGCTGCGCAAGCCGCCTTGGCGGGAATGGGGTTAACCTCGCAGAACAGAGCGTTAACAAGGGGGAGAAGTTTTAATTGAGCCTCTCTTGCCTCGGCAACTCTGCCCTGAAGGAAATCGTCGCACATCTGTTGCGTAGCCTTCGGCATTATGTTTGAAAGCACGGATATAACTCCGACGCCTCCCAAAGAAAGAATAGGAACAATCTGGTCGTCGTTTCCCGAATAAATGTCGATTTTATCTCCGCAAAGAGCCGCAAGCTCGGCAATCTGGGATATGTTACCCGATGCCTCTTTTATAGCGACGATGTTGGGATGCTCCGCTAATTTTGCAACCGTTGCGGGTAAGATGTTACAGCCTGTACGGCTGGGAACGTTATAAAGAATGCAAGGCTTGCTTGCCGCATCCGCAACTGCGCTGAATGACTCTATAAGCCCTTTCTGTGTCGCCTTATTGTAGTAGGGAGTAACAAGAAGAACGGCATCAACTCCCACCTCACAGGCGTATTTTGTAAGCTCTATGGAATAAGATGTGTCGTTGGAGCCCGTTCCTGCTATTACGGGAACTTTGCCACCTACCCTGTCAACACAGAATTTTATAGCGGCCTTATGCTCCTCGTCGGTAAGCGTGGAAGCCTCACCCGTAGTTCCTGTAACCACTATCGCCGCAATGCCTTCGTTTATTTGAAAATCTATGAGTCTGCCAAAACTCTCGAAATCAATGCCGTCTTTTGTAAGAGGGGTAATAATAGCGGTAGCCGCACCAACAAATACAGTCTTTTTCATTTTGAAATGCTCCTTTGAAATAATTATGTGTAAAATTGACTTAATATAAAAGGGATAGCCGCATAATACAGCTATCCCAAGAAAAAAGTATAATCCATTCTTGAATGATAGCTCTTCGCAATATGCGACAGCAGAACGGATATTCTCCGCACTGCCAGCTGAACGCCCTGCCAATTAACGTCCGCTTCGGCACCCACACCTTTCCCACGAAGCCCTTGGCGGCCTTTTTTCGGGGTACTGATTGTGAAGTGCGCCTCTATCTTTTAGTCCTCCGTAAAGGATAATCAATTCTAACACAGTAATAGTCACTTGTCAAGTCCCTTATATAAAATATTTGTATTTTTACTGTGCTTATGAGTCTTTTTTTGCGAGAAAATCGGAGTAATCGCCCCAGTTATAGTCGGCAATATATCCCTCGAATTTGTCTGCATCAACGAATATTTTTAAATCGGGATTGCAGCCCTTGGTAGCGAGAGCGTTTGCCATAGAGTTCGGAACGGATATATCGGCAGGTCGCTTTCCGTCGGGCAGATATACCTCGGTAAGAGAGGAGGCGCCCGAAAAGGCCTCTGCTGAAATGAAGCTTATATTAGTTCCAACAAACAGCCGTTTAAGCTCGCTTGATCCCGAAAAAGCATTTGCGGCTATTTGCTTAACAGCGCAGCCTTGATATTTGTTCGGTATTGTAAGCTCCTCCATAGCAAGACCCGCCGCAGAAAGCCCGGTTACTCTGTAATATGTCTTGTCGGCGTAGGCGTAGGACTCAAAGGTGAAATATTCTGCGCCCTCCTCGCCATCCGCCTCAGAGCCCTCGGGATTATGACCGGGTGGTGGGGGGAGCTTGTCGTAGGGAATGGCAACTGTGTGATTTCCGTCAAGTCTGCGTAAGTCGTTGATAAGCGATACACTTCTCATAACGACGCCCGCATCGTTAAGATGGAATTCCGTATCGAAGAAATATCCGTCGTCTAAAATATAATCATATATGTTGCTGATAACAGGACAGTCAAGTGACTCCCTTAAGTTTTCATAATAAGCGTCAATTTTATCTTCGGTTACGTCTTTTGACAGAGCGGCGCCGCTTATGGGACAAAAGCTGTAATAAACCTTAGCGCCCTTAACGGTTGCGTAATGAATATAATCGTTTACGTAATTTATAAAATTCTCGTAATCGGTGTCGTAGCCGTCGTTGAAATCGGTGATAAAATCAAAATTCACATCTCCCGCCGTACCGCTCATAACGTTGTACGGTCTTGGGTATATATTGTCACCGTATTCGTTGAAGTTTTCCTTTTTGTAAGCTCCGTCGTTTTCGGGAAGTGTTCCGGTTATAGCATAGCCAAGCTTATCCTGAGCGAAAGAGAGAGCGCCGCCTATTAGCGCACCGTAGTTTTCGCTGTCAATATATTCAAGCATCTCAAAGCTTCCGTCCAGTGCCTGCCAGGCAGTCTTTCCGTTGAAATAGAGCGAGAGCGTCTGCCCGTTAAGCTCAGGTGCGAGAATTATAATATCACCCTCGTTTATCCCAGAGCGGGACAAATCAAGCATAACCTTAGTTCCAAGGTCTGCGTATAGTCCGAAATTGACAACCTTCATCCCCATCTCTTGTTCAATAAGAGCGCTGTCAATTCCAAAAGCCACGGAGCTTCCGCCAACAATGACGATTTTCGGCTCCTCGGTTTCCGTCAGCAGACTGTATTTTTCATAAAGCTCTCCGACAAAGGTTTCGTTATAAACGGGATTTAGAAGGAAAATAACCGTAAGAACAGTTAAAGCGGGAAGCAAAAATACGGATAGCATAATGATGGCGCATTTTAAAAACCATCTGCCACCTCTTACCTTGGGGGTATCGGAGCTTTTTTGAGCGGAGCCGCCAATCTCCGTGTTTTCCGCAGAGTCGCCGCAGACGCTCTTATTTTCGTTATCCATATTTTCACCTCGCTTTCGTAACAAAATTCAATGTAAAAGTCCCATTCCCGCATTCGTAAAGTATGGTGGGTAACGTTAGAACTGGAAATAAATAAACGAGCTTTCCGTCCCCTGAGCCAGGAGTATTATCCAACCGATACAAACGCACCAGCAAACTGCGGTATGCATAAGTGCTCGCTCGGGCTTAAGCCCTAATCGGGAGCGGTCAATTTCCTTGCCGCCGTTAATCTGCACGTCAAGCTGATGCATAACGTAAACGGATAAAACCGTCGTAAGAAGTGGAACGAGTCCAAGCCCCATTTTCTCGAGGGACAATCCGAAATCAACGCCGCCCCAGCCTGTAAATATTTCGTCGTAAAGCATAGCCATATCTCCGAGGCTGTTGGCTCTGAAGGCAACCCAGGCAAGACAAACGAGAATAAAGGTCACGCCTATATTGAAAATCCTTACGAAGACGTTGTCCTCCTTTACCCCGAGCCCCTCAAGAAGCTTTGCTTTAGGCGTCTTTATAAGATGCCCGATAATCTGATACACTCCGTGTATAGCGCCCCAGATAATAAAGGTCCAAGCCGCTCCGTGCCATATTCCCGAAACTAAGAAAACTATAAAAATATTAAGGTAATGGCGCCATCTTTTACATCTTGAGCCACCAAGGGGAATATATAGGTAATCGGTAAACCAGGAGGTTAAGGAAATGTGCCATCTCTTCCAGAAATCTTTTATATTTTCTGCGGTGTACGGCATATTGAAGTTCTGCATAAGCTTAATTCCCATAATTCTGCCAACACCTATAGCAATATCGGTGTAGCCTGAGAAATCGCAATAAATCTGGAAGGCAAAAAGAACAGTGGCAACGGTAACGGTGAAGCCGTTGAAAAGCACCTCATCACCGCCTGCGTTGTTGTAAACCGCATCTACGAATTTCGCAATCTGGTCGGCGACGACTATTTTCTTGAAATAGCCGACAGCCATAATCTTAAGTCCCTCCGTGACGTTTTCTGCGGTATAGGGGTTTTTCCTCTTCAGCTGAGGCAAAAGATTTTCGGGACGCTCAATAGGACCTGCGACCAGCTGTGGGAAGTAGGATACGTAAAGTGCGTAATATCCGAAATGCTTTTCCGCAGGGAGTGTGCCTCGGTAAACGTCTATAACGTAGGAGAGAGTCTGGAAGGTGTAAAATGAAATTCCGACAGGGAGTATAAGTTCAAGCGCAAGACTCTCGGTCCTCACGCCGAAAAAGCTCAAAGCTCCGCTTATGTTTTCGGAAATGAAATTAAAGTATTTAAAGAATATAAGCACCGAGAGGGAAACAACGAGCCCTACCGTAAGATAAAGCCTCTTTACCGCCTTGCTTTTCGCTTTTTCTATGCCCAATGCGCAGAGGTATGATGTAAGGGTGGTGAAAAGTATAAGATAAAGCAGGTCCGGCTGCCAGCTTGCGTAAAAATAATAGCTGGCTAAAAGAAGCATCACCCACCGTATTTTTTGCGGTAAAATTCCGTATAAAATAAGAACTGCTGGGAAGAAAATAAGGAATTCAAGAGAATTGAAAACCAAGCTATCCTTCACCCCCAATCCTCGTCACAGTGAGTGCGAGAGCTGCGGAGGCAACAGTCAGAAGGAGAATTTCCTCGTAAGGCGCCTTCGCCAACAAAACCGCAGCAAACAGTCCTAAATGAGCCGAAAGGGTCAGCGCTGCTCCTACTGTTAAAATAATCTTTACCTTTGGTAAAAACAGCCGTGAGCATATTAAGAGCGCATAAAGCGCCGCTATCGCTATAATCAGAATGAGGGATAGAGTATCCGTAAAAATAACAGTGTTCACCCTTGCGCTCCTTTCGTAATTTTGGTCAAAGTAAAAATTTAGTTAAATTTAATCAAAGCTGTCGGAGAAATCTTTAGTGTCGTATTTCTCTCGCTCCGAGATTGACATAAAGCTGTCCTTTTTCATAGTGAGATAGCGCTTTATATCAAAAAGAAGCTCGTAGGTTCTCTTGTTAGCTCCCGCATAGTTACAGTGCCACTGGGAGTTGAACATAAGAGTTGTGTCTAAGATA
>JAEIGA010015446.1_pt1 | contig 11624 bp, 30 predicted proteins | sample 9270691 | NCBI WGS metagenome assembly JAEIGA01 (sample SAMN17057246, study PRJNA624740) | gut metagenome | biome: biome; isolation source: fecal sample | host: Bos grunniens | place: China: Xizang | collected 2019
CGAGAAATTATGAGGCCGCTATTTACAGAGTTATGCGAAGCACTTCCATGCATATTTGACGATATTGTATGGTGATAGGGATGCCTCAAGAAGAAAATTCGATGACAAACGTACTATGTATGCAATGTGTTAAACGGGTTGTTCAGCTTGAAAGTACTGTCGATATGTATATCAATCGACTAGATTTAGGAACTTCGGGCATTTATACAACCGAAGACACATTGAGATCTGCTATAGTGCTGTCGAGTATTTTAGATCAAATGTCTGCTGATCTAGCCACGATTATTAATTTACTGGACGAGTAAAGGATATGCTTTATGGCTCATAAGAAAGCGAATATCGAACCGATTCAAAAGGAATGCGAAGCGGAAGCAATAGAATTTATTGTAAATTGGTATAGATGGCAAAATGTTAAAGTGAACGAAAATGATATTTTCATAGTATGGTTTGCGTTTACTAAGCGTGGCTATAGATGTATGCTAAGCACACATGTCAATCCGAATATGTTTTTCGAATTGAGTGCTAATAAGAGGACAAAAGATATACAATGCGATTGTTACGAACGATACGAACATATCACAATGAATGGCCCTAACTATGAAGTAGTTAATTTTACTAATCGCATAAATTACTTGGTCTAGTATAGGATAGCGTTAAACGTAGATGAAAGGAACTAATTATGCTTAGGCCAGAAGTAACAATCGACGATGTCATCTTCATAGTCTTTATGGTAACTTGGTGCACTACAATGTACATGAGTTATCGTGCAGGAAAAATTGATGGTTACGAGAAAGCTTGCAAGGCACGAAGGCAAGCCGAGCGACAGATTCGACGTATGCGTTAACTAAGATATAGGAGGATGCTTTTACAGGTCCTCTTATATTTTTGATAGTTTTTTAAAGGATACTTATGGAAACGCTTGATATTTTAACTAAAAAATCAATAGATAAGGTGCTTCGATTAGAACTAGTACCCACTCAACAAGCATTTAAAGCTTTTATGGCAGGTGTTTATATTTCACTTGGTGCGTTATTTATGACGGTTATTAAGAATGATACATCGTTGTCACCAGCTGTATCGGCTTTGCTGTCAGGTTTGGTTTTTTCTATTGGACTTATATTTGTTATTGTTTGCGAAGCAGAGCTTTTTACCGGAAACTGCTTAGTGCTTGTTGGAGTACTTAATAATAAAATCACGATGTTAGAACTTATAAAATTGCTCGGTCATACGCTTATGTGGAACAGTCTTGGATGCGTTGCTACTGCTAGTTTGACTGCACTATCCGGAATGAATGTCGATATTTTTCTGAATATTATGTCTGCCAAAAGAATTGTCGATACATCGTTCATTAATGTGGTAGGTAAAGCTATGCTGTGTAATGTACTAGTATGCCTAGCTATTTGGGCATCAACTGGGACTTCTGCTAAGCATCAGCATCCTATTCTAATAGTCATGCCTGTAGCAATGTTTGTAGCATGCGGATTCGAGCATTCTATTGCCGATATTTTCATGGTAATGTTCTTGAATCCAGCTATAATTCCAGCATTCAACATACTTATATTCTTAGCTATCGTGATTATCGGAAATGTTCTTGGCGGTTTTCTTATTAGTTTTTTGTTAAATAGTTGCTGCAAGTAGTTAGGATAAACAATGATTATAGATTTCATTATTTGCGCTGCAATTAGCGTTGGCATGGTTGTATATACGATTCTAGTAGGTTATATTTTCTGGCATATTGGATATCGTCGTGGATTTTCCGAAGGAACACGTTCTAAAATGAAGTTCTTGCGGCCGAGAAGATCTAGAAACATGGAAGCTGTACAGCCTCTCCCTACAAATATCCAACTAAATACTCCATATACTAGACCTGTGTTTATTGAAAGGGATTCGCTATGATCGATAACAAATTGACAGAAGAGTATGATGACGTAAATCATCCATCGCATTATACACAAGGATCTATCGAATGTATTAAAGCTATCGAAGCATCTATGACATACGAAGAGTTTTGTGGATATTTGAAAGGTTGTGCCGAAAAGTATTTGTGGCGCTATATGAATAAAGGCACTCCTGTTAAAGATCTTAAAAAAGCTCAATGGTATACAAAATATTTGATTGATACTATAGAAAAGCATGATGGAGGTATCAAAGATGCAGCCAACTAAGGGGTATGTATTTGTTGTAGATGATTTAAATAAAAAAAATCCATATGCAAAAAGAATAGATGGCGCCTGTCTTTTGTATGGTTTTCATGAAAACACTTTATCCGATGCTGTTAAACCTCCAGTTTTTACTAACCAAATCTATTTTAATAAGCTTATTCCTATAACAGACGTAAAAGACTGCAAATATCTTATCGTCATGCCATCTGATGAGACAGCGATCGATTTGTACAAGAATTATTTGTTTTTACAAAAATATTCTATCAAGCACATGTCGCATTTAATAACTATCAATAAAAATCTTAGATGGGAATTTGAAGCAGATACTTTAGGACACGCAAAAACCATTGTTGAAGCTGATGGGAGTACATTAGATTTATTGAACCGAACTGAGCTTAAGAATTTTATGGCTTTAATTAAAGATTTAAGTTGTTGTAACACAGGTTGTTATAGCACTAAAGATTTTAATCTTAAAAGTTTTTATAATTTTCTATATTATTCATGCAAAAATCAATATGATAGTTTAAATATTAAGCAAGGCTCAGACTACCTTTTCAAAACGCGTGATATAGTTTCTTTATCGTCTTCATATGATTACAAAAAGCTCTATAATTCGTTTGCAACAATGTTAATAAATAATAAAATAAATCCTGCTTTGGGGGTTCCAATGATCGATCACGTTGTATACAATGCGCCTAACACGGTTGTATTCTGGAAAGATGGCACGTCGACTACAGTAAGCGCTACAGAAGGCGAAGAGTTTAACAAAGAAATTGGTCTTGCTATGGCTATTTCTCGTAAATATTTTGATATTCGTGGAAGTAACCCTCGTGCTGCGTTCAAACGTACAGTAGAGAACGCAACGGACTATACTGCCGCTACTGAACATAAACGAAAGCAAAAAGAACTCAAGACTCAAAAGAAATTGGAATTCGAAAATGGACACAATGCCGATATTTAAATCCGACGTATCCGATAAAACATCATTTGAGCTTTTGCTAAGTCTTTATGATTGTCGTATTGGATCTGTTGAAGACAAGTATTATATTATTGAGGGCGATCCAGAAAACATCGAAGATTTTCGCGGATATTGGTCAGACAGAGGTGATTTCTAATGAGTAGTATTGACGATAAGTTCTTTGATATTTATCTCTGGACCTTTCCCGAGAATGATAAACTAATTAAAATTAATCATCTCACTCATGAAGAAGCAAAATCGTTTGCTGATAGGTGGCATAAGCTAAATGAGTTTCATGACTATATGCTTGTCGTGGAAGGTTCTACGCCATTTATGGATGAGCCGACTATAGAGATTAAGACCAAAGAATGGTTTAAGAGTATCGAACAAGGAGCAATCCTATGATAGAAGTTGAAGAAGAGACTTATAAACAGTTGCTAAAAGATGCTAGCGATAATCGGTCGCTTATTCGGATGGTTAAATATGGGCTGATATTTGCATTTTTTATGATTGTACTATTAATTTATGGAATTAAAATTATTGATATTTCACTCATAAAAATGCGAACGTCGGCTGAATGTCAAGCAGCGATCCTAAAAGCTGAAAATAATGTTCGAGTTAGAGAACTTGAAAGCGCTGGAATGACTACAAATGAATATTTGAAATGGCTAAAAATTACTTCTATGGAGAAAGAAGAGTGATGCTATGGAAGATGGTGCATATCTATTGATACTTTGTTTAATACTATTAGCGGCTATAGTCTGGCTGTTTATCGCATCGCTTTGTGCACGATATTTTCTAGTAGCTTTACTATTTATTTTTGCAGTGGTACTAATGGCTTGAAAAGATCTATACGTTAATTAATAATGGAACGATATTATGAAATATATACATGATATTAAACTACCAGAAGAATCATTAACATATACAAAAAGACCGTTGCGCAAAGATCAAGAAGCACGAAACAGAACCGTTAGATTGCGCATGAATACTGAAGAATTTATGAAATTAGAATCTGCAAGTGAAGACTTGGATAAATCTAAAACTCAAATAGTTAGAGAAGCATTAGAAATGTATTATGAGTATTGGCTAAACTGATATTTTCGCAAAAATTACTTATGCTATAATGAGAAGAGATTGATAGAATACGATGGTAATCGGAGCGATGAAGATTAAGAGTCAAACCGTACTCCGCTATCGATCTCTTCTCTTATATTTTTCACCGTCAAGTCTCTTTTGAAAGGAGAGCACCATGCAGGTACCGCAGATTGTTAAAAACTCTTGTAAGAAGTACGTTGAGATGTTTAAAAACCGTCCGGAAGACATGGCCAAGTCGTACGCTTGGCTAGCGGCCGGATATTGTCTTTGCTATGCCGGTATGATTTATACTGTGCATCAACTAGAGAAAAAAGAAAACGCACTTGCCGAAGTCGTAGCAGCTGTCGATCATTATAATGCTTATATGGATGGCTGGTCCGATGGTTACCGATTGGGACGAGATGTAAATAAAACCGATGACGAGAACTAATCAGGCATTAAAGTTATTAATATCGCATTATATTTTCGAAAGGATTTTACTATGGCTATTCCTGAAACTAATAACGACAAAGAGTTCACTAACAAATTCTACAAGGATATGGAAGAGCAGGTTTACAAAAACCATGCAGAAGATGTTGATAAAAATGCAGTAATTAATGGCGGCGTAAAGTTTATTAACGAACATCCTGGAGTTTTTCTTACCGCGATACTTGTTGGTGTAACCGCTGTTTCGTATAAACTGCAACAACGTCTTATTTCTACCGCAATCTTTAAGGCGAATCAAGATACTGTGAAATACATTGCTAATAATTATTATTTCTGCAAAGAAAACTTGTGATGCTAACAAAGATAATGCATTATAAATATCTTAGTAGTAAAAAAATCAAATGTTCTGGCTGTAGTAAAGAAATTTTACCGAATAGTAACTATACACTATACAGAGATGCATCTGGATGTGCTTATAGAAAAGATTTATATTTTTGCAGCACATGTATGCATCACATAAATCGCGGAGGTCCTATATTTCTTAGTACATACAGTTTTGATTTTTAAATATTTTCTGGGTATATAAAAATGACTCAATATTCAAACAGTTTATACGTAAACTCCTTTCGTAATACGTATTTTTCCTTCCTCTCTTGTACTTCCTGTTTGTTCGCATGTCGCATACTTTGAATATTAGTTATTTTGTATACAAGAGCCAAGAACGGGGTTGGGTGGGGTCTTGGCATTTATATTTTTATTAAAGTAATTATTTTAGGGGATCTAGAATAATCATATGGGGTTGTCGAGCGCATATTATAAACCTTACGGAACAGGCAATGGACAACTTGGTAACCTGCTATGATAATTGCTAGATCAATTCAGTCAGTGGAGGGTGGGGCTGGCTGATATTTTAAGAATTTTATAAAAGAAATGAGTTCGACAATGATTATAATACAGATTAAAAAACTTAGTATATCTGCCATTATTCCGAAGTATGCGCACCTTGGTGATTCTGGCATGGATTTATATTCTAATGAACGTATCGTTATAGAATCTCACGATAGGGGACTCGTCCACACCGGAATCGCTATGGCAATTCCAGAAGGATATGAAGGTTGTATTCGACCTAGAAGTGGAAATGCCCTTAAGCTAGGATTGACAGTTCTCAATACTCCAGGAACCGTCGATTCTAATTACCGAGGAGAGATTGGCGTAATTTTGTATAACACAAACGATCACGCCTTGGTAATTGAACCAGGAGATAGAATTGCTCAAATGGTTATTCAAGAGGTTCCTAGCATAGTACTTGAAGAGGTTGATGATCTCGATAACACGGATCGTGGTACTGGTGGATTCGGTAGTACCGGACGGTGACCATAATGGAAGTTGTAATTCTCCTTGAATTAGCCATAAGAAGTTATTTATATAAAAAGAAAAAAGATTCTTATAGAAATTAAAATTTTAAAGCTCAATAGAAAGCGAAAAACAATGCATTATTATAATTCTTTTGATTATCGAGATGAATCGCATCGGTTTATTAATGTAGCGTTCGATCTACTTAATCGATACGAGTATGCTAAAGACGCATTTGGACCTGATTATATGGTAGCATTGAGAGATCCGTATGCTCTTCGTATATCGGATAAAGGACGTCTAAATCTTGTTCGAGTCATCGAGACAGATACTGGTCGAAAAGCTGAAGTTGTCGGTCATGCATATAGCGAAAAATATAGTCAAATAACTTATATTGGCAAGCTCCTAGCAGTCTATCTTGAAAATTTGCAAGTAGATGAGGGTTGAAGGATATTTTGGAGTAAAATATGATTACCAAGATAATGGAAGTAAACATTCCTGATACTATTGATATAGATAAAATTATTCGCATGGTATCCGAAGAAATGAGTTTGCATAAAAGTATTGAAGAATCGGCTATTCACGCGGCAACTTCTACCATTATATCTCCAAATCTTAAAGACGACATAATGTGCCTTGCAACGGAAGAGGCTGAATTGTTTAATGCTTGGAAAGATCTTCACTATATTTTGACGAATGCAGAATTTAGTGCTATTGACATTAGTGCTATTGACGTTCCTTCTTTTTCTAATTCTAACAGTAATTAATATTTTCTAGGGAGAATCGCCACAGCCGTCTGATAAACGGAGAGCGTGCAACGGTTCATAATAGTAGGGATTAATGGGTGGGAGGGACCTACTATTATTTGTATTAAATAAAAATGCCCTCGTGGCGGAATGGCAGGTTCTAAATAATTAAAGAGGTATTTTATGAAAATTACTATAAAAGAGCTTGCTGATCTTTTAAAAAGTGAAGATCCAAATAGAATAATAGATTTTGATATTTTACCTTGTGGGTATTGCATCGAGACTTATGATAAAATTCTGAAAAATTTAGAAAAAAAACTTTAACGAAATGAGAAACTCATGAATACTATTTTTGAGTGGCTTAAATTTTAAAGTATTAGAGAAGGTTAAAACATGACAGTTGAAGAACTTATTGAAGAATTACAAAAGCATCGAGAAGACGCAATCGTTAGATGTTTTTATATTGACGAATATGGTGAAAATTACCCAGAGATAACAGAAGCTAATAAATTTTCGATTGGCGAATTTTCAGATCCATACGAAGATTATGATTATCTAAAAGGTAGTATTATATTAAAATAGTTTTTAATGCCCTCGTGGCGGAATGGCAGACGCAGCGGACTTGAATCAAAAGAGGTTCTTTTATGAAAACAAATTCTGATTTAAATCATTCGATTTATATAAATAAAGATGGTAGATCAAGAATTTATGATAAAAAGACACAAAAAGTTACCTCTTATCCAAGATACCTAATGGAGATTAAGCTTGGTAGATCTTTAAAAGATGATGAAGAAGTCCATCATATTGATGGTAATCCATCGAACAATGATATTTCCAATCTAAAAGTACTTAGACATGGAGAGCATCAGCGTATACACTCAACAAAATACAAAGATAAAATTTGTATTTGCGCATATTGCGGAAAAGAATTTATATGGACTTCTATTAGTCAAAGACGGCATTATTCGAATAAAAGAAGACGAGTAAATATGACCGGACCATTTTGTTCTAAAAGATGTGCCGCATTAGGGTCTTTAAATGAGCACCATGGTAGGAATACCTTGAGTGAATGCGAGTAAAGTCGGCGAATCCTTTCCAAGTGGTAACGCCGAGCCAAGCCTTAATATTTTTAAGGAAGGTGTAGAGACTTGACACTCGCCATCCAGAACGGATGAAGGCAAAGTCCAGACCACAAACTGATAGTTCAGGTAGTGAAAACTATAGTGGTAAGAAAATCCGATGTCGAAAGACGTGTGGGTTCGAATCCCACCGGGGGCACCTTTTATATTTTTACATAATACTTTTCGAGAAAGTCTATATTATGGAATTCATTACTCACTTAGAGTTAGAAATGTGTATTTAGAAGAAAATTAGCGGCATATGGAAATTAAAATAGAAAATGGAACTCCTGTTGGAGTAATCAAAGCAAAACGGATACTTTTAAAAGATCCAAAAAAATACGTTTACTATCCAGAAAAACCTCTATACGATTTTTGTTTTGCTATATGGGAAGATTTTGAAACCAATATAGTTTTGATAAAAATGTGGGGTTCTATTGTTAGCATGATGCAGTATAGAAAATATTTACTAATGAATAGACCGCAGTTAAAAAGATATTTGGAAATTTTAGACAAAGTTAAAAAGGAGATAAAGTAATGGCTGAGAATAAGTCAACTAGAGGTCTTATTATTATTGGTTACCCAGGCATTGGTAAGACAACTTTAGCTAATAGTTCAACAAGTCGAATGGGTTCAAGATCTGAAGAAATTATTGACCTCGAATCCAGTATATTTAACGTCGATGGCGAACGCGACGAGAATTGGTATGTTGTGTATTGTCGGTTAGCTATCTCGTTTGCAAGACAAGGATACACAGTACTCACATCGTCTCATCAAGAGGTTATAAATGAATTCAAACGCTATGAGCCATCGAATGAGTATTCTATATTTGTAATTGTCCCGCATAAAGATCTTAAGGACGAGTGGACAAAGAAACTTCTTGAGAGATACAAAAAAGATAACTCTCAGAAAAATGGAAACGCACTAAAACGGGTTCAAGAATTCTTTGTGTCAGACATCGAACTTCTTTCCATGCAGCATTACTTTAGTGTTATATTTATTGAGTCTATGAATTACAATCTTGATGCAATGATTGACTGTATGCAGTATCTTGTGGATACGGTGTCTTAAATATTAGTTAGGGCAGTTAATGCATCGTTCCCAATAAACGTATGATATTTTTGGGCCCTTAGCTCAGTTGGCAGAGCAGGAGACTTTTAATCTCAAGGTCATGGGTTCGAGACCCACCGAGGGCACCTATTATATCTTAGGAAATTTACGAAAATGAGTGATAAGCATATTCTTTCAGAAAACGATATTAGAATTACACCAGAACTTGGCGTGGCAAAAGCATTATCTATAAACCCCAATGATATTGAAAAAAGAAATGTCAAATCGATAGGCATTTGTTATAAATGTAAAAAGCCGATTAAAGATTGGGGTGAAGGAGGAATTCATAATTTTTCTATGCATATTGATTCATATTCATTTCCTTACTGTAGTACGGTACTTCTGTGCTCAGAATGTGGATGGCATATTCAAAAAAGTATTATGAGTTTTTTATACGAATAGATATGGGCATGCAGCATGTAAGGATTATTATATTTATGACTGTAAAGGAATTTATAGATCGTTTTAACGAAACTGGTCTAGAAGCTGAATATACTGAAATAAAATTTGAAGATGAACCTTTTTATATTCAAAAAGTTCAAGATTTTAGAGTATGGGCTGATGAAATAATATTTAGTCCATATATATTGGATTAATGGATAAATTATAAAAAGCGTCGATACGAATTTTTATATTATTGGAAAACAGAATGAAAATTTCAGGATCTGCATACTAAGATTGTGGGAAACCAGCTAGTACCTATTCTTAGTCTGGCGACAACTTGGCGGGGATAATGCAGAATTAATCTAGAAGGTGGGGTCTAGATTTATATTTTAAAGGATTAAAATTATGGAAATTAAAGTAACACCAACTGCAACGTACCTATATTCTCTTGGTATTGCTCAAGGTATTCTAAAAATTCGAATGGATGGTTTATATGATAATCCTTCCATCCAGGAAATAATTCCACCAAAGCCTTTATATTTTTTCGAATACGATTTTTGGCTAGATGATGAAGGGATCATTACCATAATAATGTGGGGATCTATAATAAGCATGATGCAATATAAGAAATATATTCAACTAAATTATCCAAATGCTATATTAAAGGAAGACGTATGATTATTGATGGAAATTTAAGGGATGTACCATATCTAATAATCATTATTCTACTCAATATTTTTTGTATAATTTGGGGCGATGACGACACTAAAGATGCAAATATATTGGGTGCTGGAATTGCATTTATTGTGTTAATTATTATTCTCTTAAATAATTTAATGGAGATGTGAATTATGATAACGGTCACAGTCGATATTATGCAAATTTATTGGTATATCCTAGTATCAGTAGTGTCTTCTTGGATTACATTCTTGATTATATGTTTTATAACTAGAATATATGAAGTAGCTGATTGCATGATGTTCGGTTATTGTCTCTCTATAGCATTGCTTTTACTATACGGTACATTACAAAGCATTGTAAGATAGGAGTTCGTAAAATGGCAAACGATACAGTAATTGACGAATGGTATGAAAAAGCAAAACATGTTAAAAATCCAGATGAGTTAAAAGAGTTTATTGAATACGTATATTCTTTTGGAGATTTTCCAGGATACGATGAAGATGTACACGCAATAACCGCCATAGCAATTGCGTCTTCGTGGTGTGCTAATGAATACTACAAGATTACTGGTTTTCAAGCAAGTTACGTTGGACTTCAATATCTAATGCATTGGACGTACGGTTACCGAGATATTGTTGGAATTTCTGTTACAGACTATACAGATATGTTGTATCCACAATGTCAATACAAATTCGAGAAAAAGATCGATAAAGATATGTTCAAAGCATTGCAAGAAGCTGCTAAAAAGAAGCTTGACGATGGTGATTGTGGAACACAAAAAGTTCGAGAACATTGGCAATCTATTGTAGATGGCACTGTTCCATTTGGATATGAATTGAAGTAGATATGAAGATTAAAAGACCGCCAATTTTGCCCAGAGAATCTTGGATACGAACTGAATCTCAATTGCCCGAAAATGACCAAACAGTATGGATCGAATTTATTCTCGATGGGCGATATTATGTAGTAGATTGTGCTTTTTATTCTAATTCAGAAAAAGATTTTTACATATGCGACTATGATACTGTGCATCCACAGAATACTTGGTCTAAAAACGTGCCTAATATTACCATACTTTCTTGGCAACCCATGAGATAAGGATTTTTAAAAGAAATGAGAAAAAAGATTATGGATTTTATACTCGGACTCGCCCCAATAATGATCGTAGTAGTAATTGCTCTTGCAGGCATTACATCTCTATCAGCATGTACAGAAGCAGACAAGCAAACTAACGACATTTCTTATAAGGCTGCTAATTTTGAAACTCCTAGAGTATTTACAGTAGTAAACGCTAGAACTGATAAAGTCATATTTCGAATAACTGGCACATTCTCTATCCAATATTCCAATGGAGATGTCGATATTATCTGCAAAACAGGACTTGATTCTTTTCAAAAACATTTTGTTAAATTAAATGAATGGACGGTATATATCGTAGAGGATCTTACCGGCAATGGCGGAGATTTATATTTTACTAAAGTAGAGTATTATCCCGAGAATGAGGATGAACAAGGTCAAATAAATGGTTAGATACAAACAATCGCCAAATGTTATTGTGCATAATCGTAAACCTATACGCAAAAGAAAG
>JAEIGA010015447.1_pt1 | contig 11624 bp, 9 predicted proteins | sample 9270691 | NCBI WGS metagenome assembly JAEIGA01 (sample SAMN17057246, study PRJNA624740) | gut metagenome | biome: biome; isolation source: fecal sample | host: Bos grunniens | place: China: Xizang | collected 2019
ATATGACTTTCAATCCGAAGGAATCTATCGACTTCAATGGTAATACAGGTCCGTTCATCCAATATACTTATGCTCGTATTCAGTCAGTACTTCGTAAGGCTGCTGAACAAGGTATCGCTATTCCGGAAGTAATTCCTGCAGGTTTGCAACTCAGTACGAAGGAAGAAGGCTTGATCCAGATGTTGGCTGACTTCAAGAACACTGTGAAGCAAGCAGGTACAGACTATAATCCGTCTGTAATCGCTAACTATGCATACGACCTCGTGAAGGAATACAACCAGTTCTACCACGACTTCAGCATCTTGCGTGAAGAAAACGAAGCACTCAAGGTGTTCCGTTTGGCATTGAGCCAGAACGTGGGCAAGATTGTGAAGCTTGCTATGGGCTTGTTGGGTATCGAAGTTCCAGAACGCATGTAATGGGTAAGAAACAAAAATACTATGTAGTATGGAAAGGAGTCAGTCCAGGAGTATATACCTCTTGGACTGATTGTCAATTACAGATAAAGGGTTATGATGGGGCACTCTTCAAGAGTTTCGATACAAAGGAAGAAGCTGAACATGCCTTTGCTTCTCCTGCCCATCATTACATAGGCAATCATAAATCGGACATCACACATCAAGCGCCAAAAGCTCTTCCTGAAAACTTCGATATGAATTGTGTGGCAGTGGATGCGGCTTGTAGCGGCAATCCTGGCCCTATGGAATATCGGGGAGTTTATTTGCTCACCGGTCAGGAAATCTTTCATTTCGGTCCGGTTCATGGTACCAATAATATCGGTGAGTTTCTGGCTATTGTCCATGCTTTGGCCTTAATGAAGCAAAAGGGTATTTGTATGACTATCTATTCCGATAGCCGGAATGCTCTCAGTTGGGTAAAGCAGAAGAAATGTAAGACCAAGTTGGAACGGACTCCGAAGACGGAAGAACTATTTCAAATGATTGAGCGTGCCGAGAATTGGTTGAAGACTCATGCTTATGCGGATATTCCTATCTTGAAGTGGGAGACGGAGGAGTGGGGGGAAGTTCCCGCCGATTTCGGGCGAAAGTAATAAAAAAAGAAGTGGAGGTAAAACGTACCTCCACTTCTTTTTTTATTATAATTCGGTCTTCCACAATCCGTGCAAGTTGCAATATTCGTATACAGCAATCGGTTTGTCGGTGCAGACACATACCACAGCCTCGGGCTTGTCTTTCAAGTTCACTCGGATACCGCCATTTTCGGTTTCCACATAGATGAAAGAGATGTGATGCTCAGGAGTCATCGGGTGGGCTACGCTACCTACTTCTACCTTGATACGACAATCGTCCAGTCTTGTAACTACGGGTACATGCTTCTCGTTGCTGGCATCTACGGTGTTAGGAATCAGTTCCTGCATCTTCTCGCCACAGCATACTACCGGGACCTTGCTGTCTACTACCTTTTCAATCACATTACCACAATGGTTGCACTTATAAAATCTTGTTGCCATAATCTTCTGTTTTTATTGGGTTAGTTGTTCTTTTCTTTTTCTGTTGCAAATATATGCAGTATAACAACTGGCTCCAACAGAAGGTTTTTATCGGGCTATAGATTTTATCTAAGAAGGTCGTTAGTCGATAGTGACCTTACCTGTTTGTATGTCGTAATAAGCACGTTTTACCAATAGTTCTCCCTTCTTTACTTTTTCGGCTACATGCGGATAAGAGAGAATTCGGTCCACTTGTATGTGTGCATGCTCACGGATAGCAGCGTCCAAGCTTTCTGTCTTTCCGACGTAGTGGGTAATGTCTTGGCGGATAGTGCCAAGTAGTTTACCAATATTGCCATGTTCTTCCTCGTTTTCTGCTATGGCACCTGTTACACCACCGCAAGAACCATGTCCCATCACCAACAATACTTTGACACCCAAATGTTCGATAGCATAATCTACGCTACCCATAACCATATCGCTGTTTACATTGTTCCCGGCGGTACGGATGACAAAGATATCACCAATTCCTTGGTCGAAAATCAATTCTACCGGTACTCGGGAGTCAGAGCAGCCTACAACTGCTGCGAAAGGAGCCTGATGAGGAGCTGTTTCTTCCGCCCGGTCGATGTCTGCACGGGGATAAATACTTGATTCGTTTACAAATCGTTCGTTACCTGCCATCAGCTTGTTGATAGCTTCTTCCGGTGTGTCAGCTTTTAGTGTGTCAACTTTGGGTGCACACATTGTCATGCTCATTCCCAAGGCGAGCAGACCTAATACATTTGTCAAGTTTTTCATTTTCTCATTTTTTAAATTTAGTTATTGTTTTACTCTAATATCCTTGATTTTTCCCTTGAAACCATTGATTGGGTCGCCTATCTGCTTCAACGGGAAGATAAGGGTCTCTTGTATCGGCATGCTTTCCAGGCGATCGTACTTCGGATTGTAGACGCGCTTCTTGCGTCCTTCCAGGCGTTCTTGTAGCTTGCCGTTCACATAAAGCGAAGTGCCTTTCCAGTCGCCTTGGATAGTGATGTCCGTCCATTCGCCTATCGGCAATACAAACGAACCGAAGGAGAATTCATAGCCATCACGGGTGAAGGCTATTCGTCCGGTGTTTTCCCAATTGGTATATATCGTAGAGTGAGGCCCTTTGAAGAGAATACCACTGATGTTCGGCTTCTCCTCCGGACAGATGCTGAATGATACAGTGTAGGGATAACCTACTTCGCTCAATGATGTAAAAAGGCTGTCCTTACCGCTCAAGACAATTTCTTCGGCCAATAAGGTTTCCTTGTCGATGCGTCCCAAGAGATTTACACCCGGTGCTTCGGGCATCGCTTTACACAAAGCTTCAAACTCGGCGAAAGGTACGGTTTGCTGATTGTCTCCTTTCCACAACCGTTCGGCCATCACTTGAATGGCAGGGAATGAGCGATAGTGTACATCTTGTTCAGAAATGCCGTTTCCGCATTGGTCGTTCCATACGGCAAACATACCTCCCAATACACCCGGAGTGCCCATAGGCAATGTCTGACGGCTGTTCATCTTCCAAGGTGTCCATGTTTCATAGAGCCATTGGTGGTCGAGGAATTCGCGATAATAGCCTGCTCCCGTAACAATATATAAATAGGTGTCGCAAGTATTGATGAGCTTATAGCCTTCCTGAATGGATACTTCAGGGTCTACCCAGTCGAAAGACCAGGCGTTTACGGTCACACCTTCGGCTTGTACGGGAGTCTTGCCGGGAAGCCATTTCAAGCCGCCCCACATACGGGGAGTCTTGCCGTAACTTGCTACAAATTTCAAGTATCGGTCGGTAAAATATCGGTACTGTTCAGCTTCCTTCTTGTTGTATTCATCCGTACCGATATGCACGTCGGGTCCGATAAATACAGGCTCTTTGCCCGATAAGTATTCGTCCAGCAAGGTATCCACGAAGCGATAGGTTTCTTCTTTGTAAAGGTCGAGATGGTCCATGCCATATTCTTGTGTGCCGATTTCTGGCTTGTAGTGTGTAAATGCCAATGAGTGTGCCGGGATGTCGATTTCGGGGATGACATTTACGCCATACTCCATACCCATTCGTTGGAGTTCGGTGAATTCCTTTTTGGTATACGAACCATCTTTCGATGTCAAGCCCGGGAAGCGTTCGCTTTCCAATCGGAAGGCAGCATAGGTCTTGTTCCAGTCGTTGTCGAAGAATTGTGGGAATCCGTTGTCGTTCAAGTGAATTTGAAATTCATTCATCTTGTAGAATGAAAGTACCTTGATTTGTTCCTTCAGATAGTCGAGGGTAAAAAACTTGCGGCCTACGTCGAGCATGAATCCTCGGCTTGGGAATTCCGGCCAGTCGCGGGTGGTTCCCTTGGCCAATGTGGCTTCTTGGCGATGGAGCATCTGAAGTAAGGTTCGGGTTCCCCAGAATACACCTTGTGCGGTAGGTGCCTCGATGCTTACCCTGTTATGAATGGCCAACGTATAGCCTTCCTTACCAAGTTGTTCGTCGGGTTGGGAGAGCGAGAGATAGATGTCGTTTTTCTTGGCTTTGCCGGTGATGATGGTGTATTCCCATCCCATCAGTTCCTTTAGATCATCTGCGAGGATGGATGCCGTCTTTTTCAATGCGGCTTCATCCGATGGATGAATGACAATGTTCCCTTGGGTCGGAAGTACAAGAGTTCCCTTGGCGCCTTTCCATTGTTGAAGAGCAGGAATCACTTGTGGACAAGGATTTTGGGCGAAGGTCAGCAAGCATATCAAGAGTATGCCGAGTAGGGTAAATATCTTTTTCATAGCTCAAGTTTTTTATTTGGAGGACTAAGTTAGCGAATGTGTATGAAACAAAAAAATAAAAGCCTTTGAATAAATATCCCCGATGGTTATTGTTTGTCATCGGGGATATCTTTTTTCTTTATCGCTTGGCTGCAAATTCCGAAGCAGGTTTCCATTGCGGATAGACATCGGTAGTAACCAGCTCATAAGCCAAGTCAAAGAATAATTCTACTTCCTGCATCAAGCCATCGTAATTGTCCGTTTCAGGATATAATTGGTCGGTTGGCTTGTGGTAGATATTAGCCCAATAGTCCTTGATTTTGGCAGTAGCCCATTCCTTTCCATGTTCCCGATTGTCGCTCCATCCCTTGGCAAACATGGCTGGAACGCCTTTCCTCATGAAGGGGAGGTGATCCGAACGATAGAACATGCCGTTGAAAGCTTCCGGATCGGCCATAACATAGCGGTCGTATTTTTCGGCCAGGCGGGTTACCATATCGTCCAATGTAGAGTGTCCGAAACCGGTGATGGTCACATCGTTGTTGGCCCCCCAAAGAGGGATTACATCCAGGTTGATGACCGCTATGGTCTTTTCTATCGGATAGATAGGATTTTCTACATAATAACTGCTTCCCAAAAGTCCGGTTTCTTCACAAGTTGGAACCAGGAAAACGATGCTTCTTTCGGGTTGTTTTTTCAAAGCCTTGAAAGCTCGTGCGGTTTCCAAAAGCCAAGCCATAGCGGTAGCATTGTCGGTTGTTCCATTGATGATGGTATCTCCATCGATGGCTTTTCCGTATCCCATATGATCCCAATGGGCAATGCATACGATGTTTTCTCCGTTGGACTTGCTTCCTTCGATATAACCTACCACATTCGGGCTGCTATTATAAGTAAAGGTATTTTTCATGGATACAGTTACATCCGATTTTAGAGCGAAAGGTTTGAAGTCCGGTTTCTTGGCTTCGGCTATCAGCTTGTCCATATCATAACCGTTTCGCTTGAGCAATTCGCGTGCCGATGCATTCGAGAGCCATCCTTCGAGCGCACAATAATAGTTGGCATCGTCAGGATTGTTCAAATAGAGTTTCGAACCGGCCGATGCAACGGGAACGCTGAACGGATAACCGGCTCCACGGTCTTCGTGGATGATGAGCACACCCTTTAATCCTTGGCGGGCACCTTCCTCGAACTTGTATTTCCAACGTCCGTAATAAGTCATTGTGTCGCCCTTGAAGTAGTGTCCGGTGCTGCCCAATCCCGGGTCGTTCACCATAACTACAGCTACTTTATTTTCAGGGTTCTCAATACCGGCATAATCATTTTTGCCATATTCGGGTGCTACGATACCATAACCGGCAAATACCAATTCGGCTTTGTCGATATGGATTTCTTCTTCGATGCGTTTGCTGAATGCCACGAATCCTTCGTTGTGTTTCAGATCGAGCTTGCCTTTCGGTGTATTCAGAGTCATCACTTCCGAACATTGGGTATTAGAAAGCACCAAAGATATGTCCTGTAAATAGGAATCTCCGTTGATGGGTTTCAGTCCAATAGCCTTCATTTCATCTGCTAAATAACCCACAGCTCTTTCAGCACCTTTCGAGAAAGGTTTGCGTCCTTCGCAAAGGTCGCTGGACAAGTATTCTACATGTCTTCTCAGGTTGTCGATGGTAGCAGCTTTCTTGGCTTGTTCCGCATCGTTGGCAGTTGTACAAGCAACAAATGCCAAAACCATTAATGTTAATAAATAAGATAAATGTTTCATGTCAATTATTTTTTAGCATGTGGATAGTCTATGGTATAATGCAATCCTCGGCTTTCCTTGCGTTCCATGGCTTGGCGGGTAATCAAGTAACCGATGTTGATCATGTTGCGAAGCTCGCAAAGTTCGCGGGAAGCCTTGCAACGCTTGAATAGGCGTTCGGTTTCTTCGTACAGAATATCCAAGCGGTTCCAGGCACGAATCAAGCGGATATTGCTTCGGACGATTCCTACGTATGCTTCCATAATTTGGTTCACCTCTTTCATGCTTTGGGTGATGAGTACCAATTCTTCCGGATTTATGGTTCCTTCGGCATCCCATTCTGGAATATCTTCGTTGAAATCGTAGCGGTCCAATACGCTCAATGAGTGCTTGGCAGCTGCGTCTGCATATACCACGGCTTCAATCAGTGAATTGGAAGCCAAACGGTTTCCGCCATGCAAGCCGGTACATGAACATTCACCGATGGCATAAAGTCTACCGATGGTGCTCCGTCCGTTTAAGTCTACCTTGATACCCCCACACAAGTAGTGGGCAGCCGGTGCTACAGGGATATATTCTTTTGTGATGTCGATTCCAATGCTTAAGCACTTCTTGTAAATATTCGGGAAGTGTTTTTTAGTCTCTTCCGGATCCTTATGGGTAACATCCAAGTACACATGGTCTTCGCCACGGAGTTTCATTTCATTGTCGATGGCGCGTGCCACAATGTCGCGTGGAGCTAATGAGAGGCGAGGGTCGTACTTCTGCATGAATTCCTTGCCGTCCTTGGTCTTCAATACTCCACCATATCCACGCATGGCTTCGGTGATGAGGTAGCTTGGACGGTCTCCTGGATTATAGAGGGCAGTAGGGTGGAACTGGATGAACTCCATGTCCTTGACAATGCCTTTGGCACGATAAACCATGGCTATACCATCGCCGGTAGCGACCAACGGATTGGTGGTTTGACCATATACGGCTTCGCATCCACCGGTAGCCATAACGGTTACCTTGGAAAGGAAGGTATCGACTTCGCCTGTCTTTTCGTTCAGGATATAGGCACCATAACACTTGATGCCTTGAGCATGGCGGGTTACGATAATGCCTAAATGGTGTTGGGTAATGATTTCTATCGCAAAGAAATTAGTAAAGACGGTAATGTTTGGATGTGCCTTTACCGCTTCGATAAGGCTTGTCTGAATTTCTGCACCAGTATTGTCCTTATGGTGCAGGATGCGGAATTCGGAATGCCCGCCTTCCTTATGGAGGTCGAATTCTCCGTTTTCCTTCTTGTCGAAGTCCACCCCCCAATGAATGAGTTCTTCGATTTGAGCCGGAGCCTCACGAACTACTTTCTCTACTGCTGCACGGTCGCTTATCCAGTCGCCGGCAATCATAGTGTCTTCTATGTGCTTTTCAAAATTGTCAACCTTCAAGTCTGTAACCGAAGCGATACCTCCCTGTGCGTAGTAGGTATTTGCTTCTTCCAATCCGGCCTTACAAATTAAAGCCACAGTACCCTTGTGAGCTACCTTCAAAGCATAGCTCATACCGGCAATACCGGAGCCGATAACAAGGAAATCGAATTTTCTGACCATAATAAATATGCTTTATGATGCAAAACTAATAAATTCCTCTTTTTATTGTATTATCTTAACGAATAATTTCTTATCTTGCACTCAAAATTTTAATACTATGAGATATCAATTGGCAATAATAGGCGGTGGTCCTGCAGGGTATACAGCCGCTGAAGCTGCTGGAAAGGCAGGTTTGAGTGTTGTTTTGTTCGAAAAGAAGAATTTGGGTGGTGTATGTTTGAACGAAGGATGTATTCCTACCAAGACTTTACTTTATTCGGCAAAGGTGTATGATTATGCCCGTCATGCGGCCAAGTACGCGGTAACGGTGCCCGAGGCATCTTTCGATTTACCGAAGATTATAGCCAGAAAACAAAAAGTGGTCCGTAAATTAGTGTTGGGTATCAAAGCCAAACTTACCACACATGGGGTGAATATTGTTAGCGGAGAAGCATTGATACTCAACAAGAATCAAGTAAAATGCGGAGAAGAGGTGTACGAATGCGAAAACTTGTTGCTTTGTACAGGTAGCGAAACTTATATTCCACCCATTCCCGGAGTGGAGAACATAGATTATTGGACACATCGGAATGCATTGGATAACAAGGAAGTTCCGGCATCGCTTGTGATTGTTGGTGGTGGGGTCATTGGTATGGAATTTGCTTCGTTCTTCTGTAGTTTGGGGGTAAAGGTTACTGTTATCGAGATGATGGACGAAATTTTGGGAGGAATGGATAAGGAACTTTCTGCCATGCTTCGTGCTGAATATGCCAAGAAGGGCGTCAAGTTTCTGTTAAGTACGAAAGTTACGGGCTTGTCGAAAGGTGAAACCGGTACGATAGTAGCTTATGAGAATGTTGAGGGAACAGGATATGTGGAGTCTGAAAAGTTGTTGTTGAGTGTGGGGCGTCGTCCGGTAATGAAAAACTTTGGTTTGGAAAATCTGAATCTTGAACAGACAGAACGTAAATGCATCAAAGTGGATGAACATTTACAATCTTCGGTACCGGGTGTGTATGTATGCGGTGATTTGAATGGTGTATCGTTGCTTGCCCATACAGCCGTACGCGAAGCCGAGGTGGCTGTACATCATATCTTAGGTAAGAACGATAGCATGAGCTATCGGGCTATTCCGGGAATTGTATATACCAACCCTGAAATCGCTTCGGTAGGAGCAAGTGAAGAATATTTGCAGAAAGAACAAATACCTTATCAGGTCATAAAATTACCAATGGCTTTTTCCGGCCGTTTTGTAGCCGAGAATGAAGGAGTGAATGGTGTATGTAAAGTACTTGCTGCAGACGATGGTACTATATTGGGGGCAAGTATGTTGGGTAATCCAGCTTCCGAATTGATCATTCTGGCTGGCATAGCCATTGAAGACGGAAAGAAGGTGGAGGACTGGAAACGCTATGTATTTCCGCATCCTACCGTTGGTGAAATTTTTCGGGAATTGTAACATTAAGATGCAAGCTTGATGTTAGTGAAGGTTCTATTGGTCATATTATTGTTTTTATGTAGTTTCAATGTTCATGCCCAAACGATGGCCGAGCGTTTGGATGCTTTGTTGAACGAAGAACTGCTGAAAACCTCCGAAGCAGGGATAACGGTATTCGATCTTACAACCGGAGAATCGGTCTATCGTTATCAGGATGAAAAACTGTATCGCCCCGCTTCAACACTAAAAATTATCACTTCGGTTACAGCCTTGGCGCGTTTGGGTGAAGGATATACGTTGGATACTCATTTGCTTCATTCCGGAAAGATAGAAAACGATACGCTGAAAGGCAATCTTTATCTGAAAGGGGGTATGGATCCATTGTTCATGGAAGAACATATGGACAGTTTGGTATCGGCAGTAGTGCAGAGTGGCATTCGTTGTATAACTGATACATTGGTAGCCGATGTGTCAATGATGGATTCTATATATTGGGGACCCGGATGGTCATGGGATGATGCTCCGTATGCTTTTCAGCCTTATCTTTCTCCGTTGATGCTCAATGGTGGCTGTGTAGATATAACGGTTCTTCCTACGGAAAAGGATTCTTTACCGGTGATAGAATGTAGTCCGGCATCGAAGGTATATCAAATAGAGAATAGGGCTGTCAGTTATCAGTCACAGGCTGGCAAACTGAAGGTTACTCGTAATTGGTCCGACCATGGAAACATAATTATGGTTTCGGGGAACGTACAGCGCAAGACCACTTCGTCGCTCAGTATATATCCTTCACAGGAGCATTTTCTTCGTATCTTTATAGAACGTTTACAAAAACAAGGTGTAAGTATAGGCACAGTTGCTTATTCGGATAAAAAAGAATCCGGAGATGGTTTGGTTACCTGTTTTACCATCCGAAGACCTTTGAAGGCTGTATTGCAGGAAGCGCTGAAAGAAAGTAATAACCTTTGTGCAGAATCTTTGTTTTTCCATTTGGCCCGACAATCATCGGAAGAAATTCCTTTAGATTTTGAGGCTGGAACGGAAGCGGTTAATGGCTTTATGGAAAAAGAATTGGGATTCAATCCTTCCAACTACCGTATTGCTGATGGTAGCGGTATTTCTTTATATAATTATATATCTCCTCGGCTTTTATTGGAATATCTGAAATATGCTTATTATCACCGTGATGTTTTTCTTCCATTTTATGATGCACTTCCTATTGCAGGGATAGATGGTACATTAAAATATCGAATGAAGAATACGTCGGCTTGTCGGAACGTAAGAGCAAAGACTGGTTCGGTAACGGGAGTCAGCTCCTTAGCTGGATATGTCAAGGCGAAGAACGGACATCTGTTGGTCTTTGTCATTATCAATCAAAATGTAATGAAATTGAAGTTAGCCCGCGATTTTCAGGATAAAATAGGGGTAATATTGAGTCAATAAAACAAATATTACATTTTTAGAGTAAAAAAAGATGATTTATAGGCGATATTTTCCTTTGTAAAATAAATTAGTTTTGTAACTTTGCCAAACAAGGGAAATGAATATTAAAAATATCAGATTTTTATGAAGACAAATTATGAAATCCGGTATGCTGCACATCCCGAAGATGCCAAGCATTATGACACTTCAAGGATTCGTCGTGACTTTTTGATTGAGAAAGTATTCTCTGCCGATGAAGTGAATATGGTATATTCCATGTACGACCGTATGATTGTTGGGGGTGCTATGCCGGTGAATGAAATTTTGCCATTGGAAGCCATTGATCCATTGAAGGCTCCCTATTTTCTTACCCGTCGCGAATTGGGTATTTTCAATGTAGGAGGTCCTGGTGTGGTGAAAGTGGGAGACACAGCTTTTGAATTGGAATATAAGGAAGCCCTCTATTTAGGTGCAGGAAATCGTGAAGTGACATTCGAAAGCAAGGATGCAGCCAATCCTGCAAAGTTCTACTTTAATTCCACTACAGCTCATTGTACTTATCCCGATAAGAAAGTGACACAGGAAAATGCGATTGTAGCGGCGATGGGTTCTTTGGAAGGCTCGAATGACCGTCGCATCAACAAGATGCTGGTAAATCAGGTTTTGCCTACTTGCCAGTTGCAGATGGGTATGACTGAATTGATGACCGGTAGTGTATGGAATACCATGCCGGCACATTTACATAGTCGTCGTATGGAGGCTTATTTCTATTTTGAAGTGCCTGAGGAACATGCGGTATGTCATTTCATGGGAGAACCGCAGGAAACCCGCCATTTATGGATGAAGGGCGAGCAGGCTGTTCTTTCACCGGAATGGTCCATTCATAGTGCAGCGGCTACTCATAACTATACTTTCATTTGGGGTATGGGTGGTGAAAACTTGGATTATGGTGATCAGGATTTCTTTGCTATTACAGATTTGAAATAAAAAGGAACATTATTTTATAATTTCTTAAATCATTATTATTATGAACATTTTTTCTTTGGAAGGTAAGAATGCATGGGTAACAGGTGCATCTTACGGTATTGGTTTCAACATTGCTTGCGCTTTTGCAAAAGCTGGTATCAAGAACATCATTTTTAATGATATCAATGAAGATGCATTGGCAAAAGGTTTGGCTAACTATAAGGAAGCCGGTATTGAAAACGTACA
>JAEIGA010015448.1_pt1 | contig 11623 bp, 11 predicted proteins | sample 9270691 | NCBI WGS metagenome assembly JAEIGA01 (sample SAMN17057246, study PRJNA624740) | gut metagenome | biome: biome; isolation source: fecal sample | host: Bos grunniens | place: China: Xizang | collected 2019
ACTATACATATTCAAATGACATCAAAGGCTACTTTGAAAACTAAGGCGGTGATTCCAATGAACTATAAATATGGAGTGCTGTCTGCCCAACAAATTCATAAAGAAAAAGAGAATTTAAAAAATGCTATTTTCATTTTACTTCCTTATAAAGAAAGCAATTATGAGCTTCTTGATAAGTATTTTGAGTCATTGTTGTTCCGTATAAATGGTCTTAATGGATTATTTATGAATCAACCAGAAGTTATTACACTTATGAGTCTACTTGAGTCAGCTCGTTACGAAGATAGCTTTGTGAAATATCGTAAGGCGGTTCTTGATGCGACGGCTCTTGTAGACTTTATTAAGGAAGGTGATGTTAATGTTTGATAAATTTAAACAAAGACATCAAATTAGTGGAAATTCAATGAGTCAGGCTTTAAATCAACAATCTGATATGATTATGAATGCAACATTTGATAGAGATCCCGGTTTTAAGAGAGTTTGTATTGATGGCAATTATGTTGATGCTAAGTATAAAGTACATGCATACACTAGTTTGTCAGCAGGCAACTCTATTGACTATTACCTACAGTTTCGTCCCGGCGTTTATTATAATCCCGGAACATATGTTGATATTCCAAATCGTGATGGAAAATATGAGAGATGGTTAATTGTTCTACAAGACGATCTTCCTCAGTTTCCTATGCATTATGTATTAAAATGTGACTGGACGTTGAAGTGGATTTGCGACGGGAAGATTTATTCTTGTCTTGGAGTTCATAGAAGCCAGCTTTCGTACAACAGTGGTTTGTGGACTGACTTTAACTTTACAACGCCAGAAAATCAAACTAAGATTTGGTTACCTACAACTCAAGATACTAAGACTCTTAATTATGGTCAGCGTGTTCTTATATCAAATAATGAGTTACATCCTATTGCGTGGGAAGCGTCAAAGATTGAAGACACTCTTCCATTTGGTGTAACAAAAGTTACATTTACTCAAGTTCAGTATGATGAACATCGTGATAATCCTGAATTGATGATTGCAGATTATTATTCTTCAAATATTGAACCAGAACCAAAAGTAGAAATTCCACCAAAACCATTTGTAGACCATAGTAGAATTACATTTAATGGAACTCAACAGGTTCTTAAGGTTAATGGTAGTTACAAAACTCTTACTGCTAAATTTTATGACAGAGAACAGAATGAGCTTGATATTGAGCCGTTCTGGACAATAAAATTCCCATCTGATGAAGACAAAGATAAATTTGATGTTTTTGAGGATGGTAAGCAATTAAAAATTAAGTGTTTAAATTATTATGACCTTATTGGAAAGGTTGTTACGGTTTATCTAAATGATGAATCTGGAGCTATGTTGTCTACTTTAGATTTGGAGGTGGTTAGCTTATGATTAGAGATAAAATAAAAAATAGAGATATTCAAAATATTGACGATGATATTATAAAAGCAAAGAGACTTATTCGTGATAGACTTTGCAACGACGAAGATATTATTGAAATTCTCCACAATGTTGAACTAGAGAAAAATGAAGCGCCACCTGACGAATATTTTGGTACAAATATTTTTGGTGTTATTCGTGTTCCCGGAGTTGCAGACACTGTTGATAATTATATATGTTTTTCTATAGATGATGTTGAAGATGTATATAGGAATGATGCTATGAAAATTCAGTATGTTCAATTTGTTATTTTTTGTAGCGCAAAAGACATTAATACTGAATATGGCATTGAAAGGCACGATCTTTTGGGCTATATCATTCGTGATTTATTTAATTGGAGTGATATGCTAGGAACACAAATGAAGTTGATAAAAGATAAAGAAGGCGTTACTGACACAAATTATTATACTAGAACAATAGTTTTTGAATGTATGAGACCAAATTCTCTGCAAAGAGGTGTTATGAATAATGGATACGAATTTAATAAACGTTGATCCGCTAAAATTATATTTTGGTGAGGACTTCGCTATTAATGATAAGATTATTATTCATCAACCAACTATAGGGCAAGTAGTTTCTTATGGAGAACAATCGTATTTTGGCATGGCTTCTACAATGTGTTCAACTCCTAGTGAGATGAAATCACAGTTGTGGGACATGAAAATTGACTGGATGGAGATATCTGATTTTCAATTATTTATCTTGTTGTGCAAAACATTACCTGTTGATCGCACAAGAATATTGTTTGGAGATTTAGATTTTACAGAATTAAAATTATATCCTCATCCAGAAATTGAAGATACTGTTATTTTAGCCAATAAAGAAGCTGGTGTAATAATTGATGAATATATTTATATGAAAATGATTGAATATATTCGTAAAATGCATGGATTTACTAAAAAAGTAGAACGTGCAAAAAATGAAATAACTAAGCAAGTACTTATACAAGAAGATAGAGACAGAATTGCAAGAAATGCAAAGAAGTCTTATGAATCGTATTTATTGCCGCTTGTATCATCTGTGCAAGCTCGATTAGGATATACAAAAGATTATATTAGAAACATGGGTTTATGTGAATTTACAGACCAAGTTTCTAGATTACAAATCATTGTAAATTCTGATGCATTGCTTCATGGAATGTATGGCGGCATGATTGATACAAAGAAAATAAACAAGAGCGAACTTAATTGGATGCGTGAAATCACTCATGATAGCGGCCCAAGAGGTATCGTTCTTAATGAAGGTAGCCAGTCTACCTCTTCAATGTAATTTATAATTAAAATATTTTATAGGAGGAGATCTATTATGATTAACAACTTTCTAATTAACAGAGTTCTATCAGTCACTGGTTTTGACAGTGATAACAATGTTCTTTATAGACTAACTCAGCCCCAGAACGTTGGTCTATCCACCACTAGTGAGACTGCCGAGGTCGTTGACGCTCTAGGCACTCCTATCGCCGTATTCGACAGAAGCAAGGCTGCCGAGCTAACTGGCGAGAATGCCATCTTTGACATGAGCCTACTAGCCGAGCAGCATGGTGTTGAGGTTCAGAAGACTGCCTCTTCTGTTCCTTGCTTCCAGACCATTTCTGTTGCAGACATTAACGAAGGTCTAAAGTATGAGGCACTAACCTCTCCTAAGCCCCAAGTTTACGCTCTAAATAAGGACTCAAGCATTGGTAGTGCTATTGAAGACGCAAGCATCAATGGCAAGCAGATCACTCTACCTGATAGTGTTACCGAAGGTCAGATCCTAGTTGTTTATGAGCATAAGCCTACTGCTGCTACTATGGTTGTTGTTTCTGCTGACAAGTTTGCTACTGCTCACAAGGTTGTTGTTGAAATTCTTGGCTGCGACGTTTGCAACACTGAGGATCTAGTTTATGCATATCTAATCATGGAGAACGGCAAACTAAGCTCTGATACTGATCTAACCTTCGGTACTGATCTAGTTCACGGCTTCACCATCAGCGCTCAGGTTTCTTACTGCAGCCCTGATAAGAGACTATTTTATATAGTGATTCCTGAGTAATTTTACTTACGTAGAGTGGCTGTGTAAGCAGCCACTCTACATATTTTAATATTACTAACTTTGTAAAAAGGAGGGAAATCAAATGCCTGTAAAAAATAATAGGTCATGCAAAGTTTGTGGTGACCAATATTATTACTGTCCATCATGTGTACCTCTTGATGCTCCAGACAGATATAAAATGGTGTTTTGCTCTACAAATTGTAAAGATATTTTTGATGTAGTTTCTGATTATTCTTTTAAGAAGATTGATAAGTTTGTAGCAAAATCTAAACTGTCAGAACTAGACACATCAAAATATAATCAATTTTCTGATAAAATCAAAGCAGACATTGATGAAATTATGAAAACCCCAAAAAAGCCAAAGAAAAAGCCTATTGTGGCGGATGAGGTTATAATTCAAGAAGAATCAGTAATTGCTGCAGAAGAGCCAGTCTTCATTCCAATTGAAGAATTATTTTCTGCACAAGAAGATATTTAAAGTAGTTATATAAAATAATAAAATAGAATAGCAAAAAGGACGTATGTATAACTGCATTTATAAAGCACAAGTGTTGTTAAACATGCGTCCTTATTTTTATTATTTTATGGAAACAAAAGGAGAATTCAAAAAATGAAAACTACTAGTCATATTACGGGCAAGCAATATAGTCCCGGCAACGACACAGTTTACATAAGTAATATGCGTCAAGCTCAACTTTATATGCGCAACGGTGCTGACTTGCTAGATATTCTTTATGACAACACAAAAAACGATGCTTTAGTGTTTGTTTTCAAGCGCAGTGAAACTCGTGAGCTATATGAAAAATGGAATAACCATGAATTGGAGTAAACGCTATGAGGCAAAACATACTATATAAAATATACATGGGTCGTAAATGCGTATATGTTGGCGCAACTATTGGTGATTTAACAGCCATGTTACGAACACATTTTTTTGGAAATGAAAATAAATTAGAGCTTGAGCGTGTATCTAAAATTGAATATACTGCTCTACCATCTTTCGCAGATTGTTTGGTTTATAAAACATATTATGTTAATTTAAATAAACCGCTTTACAATAAATCAGATAAGTCAAGAGATGAGCTTTCAGAGCATATATTTTTACCAAGCTTAAATTTTATTGAATATAATAATCCTATTATTGATAAATGGAAAGAAATGTTGAGAAATGAACAATTAAGTTTGTTCAACAATTTTAATATATAGAAAGGAGGCCGTGATTGTATAATGGCACTTTCATTTGAAGAATCCAAAAAGCAACTAGTAGCAACACCTATGATGATGTCAATGTCAAGAAATATCAACGAAACAATTGCTGCGTATGAAAACTGGGAAAAGCCAAGCAATGCCTCTTTGTATACGTATTATGATAACGAATATTATGATGACAAATTTTCTGTTGTTGATGAGAATAAAAACATTACATTAAACTCAGAGCAAATAAATTTAACTCAAGAAAAAAACTCACAGTATATTCCATTTGAGATTCCAAGACGTTATGACGGTTTTGATTTATCAACAGCTGATATTTCAATTTATTGGGTTAATAAAAATGGTAATGGTAGTGTTGCAATTCCAGTAGATGTTTATTGTAGCACAGATAAAATTCGTTTTGCTTGGTTGGTAGATGATGATGTTACTTCAATTGCTGGTGAAATACAGTTTGAAATTCAGGCAAGAGGCACAAATTCTAAAGGATATAACTATCTTTGGAAAACAAAATCAAACAATGGCATTAATGTTATACAAGCATTAGAGATTAATTCTTTTATTGAGCCTGACGAAACATGGCAAGAAAATTTTGTAAGTAGGCTATCTGAACAGGCAGACAGAGCAGAGGCAGCAGCTAGTGAAGCTATTAGCGCAGCAGACGCAGCAAATCAGGTACTGTCTGATTTACAAGACGGCATTGCTAATGAGGTACAATCTGCTATTGGCAATAATTATTATACAAAAGAAGACGTTGACAATATTGTTTCTAACATTGATGTTAATTTAACAGGATATGCTACTGAGGAATATGTTCAACAGGAAGTTAAAAAGATTGATGTATCTGATCAATTACCAAAGAAACTTTCAGATTTGGAAGAAGATGAAAATCATAGATTAGTAACAGATACAGAAAAACAATCATGGAATGAAAAGTCTGATTTTAGCGGCAGTTATAATGATTTATCTAATAAGCCAACAGCGGTATCTTTCTTTGAGAATGATGCAGGATATTTGACTGAACATCAGAGTCTTGACGCATATGCTCTTAAGAGTGAATTGCCAACTGTTCCAACTAAAATTAGTGAACTTGAAAATGACTCTGGCTATTTGACAGCAATTCCTGATGAATATGTTACTGATAATGAATTAGCAGAAAAAGGATATTTGACTGAACATCAGAGTCTTGATGGTTTTGCGACAGAAAATTATGTATCAGATAAGATTGGAGATTTGGGCATTAATGAAGATGGCTCAACAAAAACAGTTGTTCAATATGTAACTGATTCTGTCGATGCGATTGATGTTTCTGATCAACTTGGAGACCTTGGTCAGAACCAAGATGGAACAGACAGAACTGTTGTTGATTACGTACAGAACGAATTGTCAAATTTTGACCTTGGAGATTATGTAACTTTAGAAACACATAATCAGGCAGTTGTAGATATCAATAAAGACATCACTGACATTAATACTATATTGGAAGGTATTGACAATACACCAAACGTATATTATGTTACAACTTATAACGAGCCTTATACATTTAATGGTGTTGAATATACAGGTGAGAATACTCTTGTTTTATACAAAACTGACGAATTGGATAATAAAGAATCTCGTTATTTGGTTTCATCTCATGTTATTACTGGTGGATCTGGTGGTGGCACAAGCAATACAATAAAGTTTGAAGAACCAATGACTCAATCAAATATTGCATTTACTGTTAATGATGATGTTATGATCGAATTTGTTTTAACAGCAACTGACAGTGATGGTAATGATTTGGGCCAATGCACTTCAACTTGGAAGCTTGGAGATAACATCATTGTTAATAAAGAGCCTATTAGTACAGGCTATCATTCTATTGATTTTACTGAATATTTTGGTGTTGGCAATGACCAAAAACTTACTTTAATAATTACAGATGATATTGGTACTGTAAAACAAAAGAACTGGTATGTGTCTGTTGTCGATATTAGACTTGAGTCATCATTTAGTGACACTAACACATATGAAGCTGGCAAAAATGTTAATTTTATATACACTCCATATGGCGGTATAGATAAAGTTATACATTTTGTGTTAGATGGAGATGTTGATAATGAAGTGACTCAAGTTAGCACAAAAGCGGCAGCAGGTCGTCAGGCATCATATTCAATTCCAGCTCATGCACATGGAGCGCACTTGTTGGATGTATATATGACTGCTGTTGTTAATAACAATAATACAGTTGGGTCAAACCACATACTTAAAGATATCGTTTGGTTTGATAACGAAAGTACTGTCCCAGTAATTGGTTGTGCTACACAAAATATAAATGTAACACAATATAATACTGTAAATGTTAAGTATACAGTATTTGATCCTAATACAGAAACTCCAGAAGTTACATGGAGTATTAATGGAGAGTTCTCATCTAAAGAAAAATTAACAGAAAAAGATGAAAATGGATACTATACATATTCATATAAGGCAAATGAGGCTGGAACATTTGTATTTACTATAACATGCGGAGAAGCAGAGCCAAAAACAATCACAATGAATGTTGAAGAGTTGGACATTGATGTTTCTCCTGTTACAGCTGGGCTAGCATTTGACTTTAACCCTGTTGGCTATTCTAATAGTTCTGTAAACAGATTATGGTCATATAACGATGTTACAATGACTGTTTCTGACAACTTTGACTGGGTTAATGGTGGTTATCAGCTTGATGAAAATGGCGACCAGTGTTTCTGTGTAAAGGCAGGCACTAGCGCAGTTATTAATTATAATTTATTTGCTGATGACCCAAAGAAAAATGGTAAAGAGTTTAAAGCAATATTTAGAACCAAGAACATTAGAAAACGTGATACCTCTTTCTTGAAATGTATGGATGATGGTATTGGTTTAGATATGAAGGTAGAAAATGCGACTGTATACAATAGTGGTGGCTTGTTAAAGTCAGATTATTGTGAAAATACAATTATTGAATATGAATTCAATATAAATAAAGATACAGACATGATGATAGTTATGACATATGAGGATGGCACTCCTAGCAAGCCATATGAATATAAGGAAACTTCATCATTTAAGCAAACAAATCCTCAGCCAATCACTATTGGAAGTGAAGATTGTGATGTTTTTATTTATAGAATGAAAGCATATTCTATTTCATTAACAGACACAGACATTAAGAACAACTTTATTTCTGATGCAAGAAATGCAGATGAAATGCTTGCAAGATATAATAGAAATAAGATTTACAACGATAATGGTAGTTTAATCACTACATCTGCAAGTGGTGGATTTAATGTTGATGCTTTAATGAAGGCTGCGCCCGATTTAAGATATATCTTCCTTGAAGTTCCACATTTTACAAACGACAAAGACAATAAAATTGATGGTTGCACTGTATACTTTAGATATCCTGCTGGCAAAAGACCTCAAGACAATTGGACTTGTACTGGTGTGAGACATAGAGGACAAGGCACATCTAGTAACTTGTATGGTTATGCTGGAAGAAATATTGACCTGTGCATGGACAGAGATGAATCTTTGTTTACATGGACTGATGAAGATGAAGATGGTAATCCTATTACAGTAGAATCTTCTACTGTTACTTTAACAGATACGTCTGTTCCTACTGATTATCTAAACATCAAAGTAAATATAGCATCTTCTGAAAATGCAAATAATGCAGAAATGGCACGTAGGTTTAATGAGTATCAACCTTTCTTACGTTATGCAAGAAAGAAAGATAGCAAAGTTAAAGACACAATGGAGTTTTATAACTGCGTTGTATTTATTAGAGAGACTAGCACAGATTCTTCTGTTCCTCATAGAGAGTTCAATGATACAGATTGGCATAAAATAGCGTAAATGTGCCAATAAAACCAATTCTAATATACGGCGAAAACCCGATAGGACGGGCAACGCCTTGGAAGAAATTATAAAACAAAATAATAATTAAATATATAAAGGCTGTGATTTTATGGAAGAAGTATGGAAGAATGTAGATGATAGATATTCAGTTAGCAATTTAGGTAGAGTTAAAAGCAATTATGCGAACAAAGAAAGAATTTTAAAACCTTTCAAGGATGTACATGGTTACTTAAAAGTTGATTTGAGACACGGAGATAAGAGAAAGAGCGTATTTGTTCATAGACTAGTTGCACTAGCTTTTATATCCAACCCGGACAATTTACCAGAAGTCAATCATAAAGACGAGAATAAAGAAAATAATTGTGTTGATAATTTAGAATTTTGTGATACAAAATACAACTGTAATTATGGAACAAGAAATGAAAGAAAAGCCAAAGGTTGCATGAAGCAAATTTATTCTATTGATAAGAATGGATCAATCATATATTATGACTCTGTAAAAGAAGCTGGAAAATTACTCGGCATAAGCAGTACTGCTATTAGTAAGGTTTTAAGCGATAACTACCCACAAAATAAAACTGCTGGTGGCAAACAATGGTTTTATGTGTGATAAACAAAATGTTTTATAATTTTACCAACAACGACTAAACGAATTGGACATAGCTATATGTTATGTATGTAATAGTCTGACCTCACATTATAATCCTATAAATATGAAATGTGAGAGGAATGGTCGAGTGTAAAGACACTCTTGGAAGAACCATTCTCGCCTATGTATTTTATAACATAGGTATAAATAGCTGAATTCCGACAGCTATTAGTAACATAGTGTTTTACGCAATCGGAAATGTAGGCGATTCCAAAAAGACTGACGATACCCGTGTAAACAACAAAAGAGATCCAAAAGAATGTGTAGTTGAAATCATGGATGTTGATAAGCCATTATCAACATTCCCAACTGGTAAAGAAGGAAATACAATTTGCCCAGTTAGTGAATGGAAGTCTGGTAACACTGCGTATGATGTTTTGTATTCTTCTGAATATGTGTATGATGAAGAAGGCAAATTTAAGTCTTTTGGTAAAGAATCATATGAGTTTAGATATGAAATGAAAGATATTGCTGACGAACAACGTGAAGCTAATATCAATGCATGGAGAGAATTGTATAAGTTTATAGTAACTTCTACTGACAAAGAGTTCCATGATAATTTGAAAAAGTATTTTGTTGTAGACTCTGCACTATATTACTATCTCTTTACAGAGAGATATACAATGGTTGACAACAGAGCTAAAAACAGTTTTTGGCACTATGGCAAAGTGTATATTTCAACAAGTGAGGCTGCTACGCTAGGAGAAACCGAGGCAAGTTATTATATTGTTGACGATGAGCAAGCGGAATTTGCCGACGGCTATCGTTGGGATTTAACCTTTGGGTATGACTTCGATAAAGATTATGTCGAAGTAAAACCTTTTCTGATATACGGCGAAAATCCAGAAGTGGACAACGCCGAGGAAAATTATTAATTGTTTCAATGCATAATAAATATATAAAAATAACAAATGAAAGGAGGTCAAAATTATGGCGCATCCTAATAATTATGAAAAAAACAAACATTTAATTGGAATGCAAATAAATAACTGGACAATTTTAGATATTGTAGTATATGAAAACAAGCATCATACATATGCGCTTGCACAATGCAATTGCGGAACGATTAAAGAAGTTCGTTTAAGTTATATAACGAATAATAAAATGAAGGATTGTGGTTGTGGTCATCAAAATCGGTTAAGAGAAACAATAATAAAGAAATATGAACATTTAATTAATACAAAAATAAACGGATGGACGATTTTAGAAATTATACCACCAAATGAAAAACATGACTCTACTTTTGCAATGTGTAAATGCCAATGTGGTACAATTAAAGAAGTTAAACTTTCGTATGTAACATGCGGTAAATCAAAAGATTGTGGTTGTGGTAGAAAAGAAGTATTGCGAGAAGTGTTTACTAAGAATCTTGTAGGACAAAGGTTTGGCAAATTGGTTGCACTTGAAATGTTAGATGAAAAGAGTGTAAGTGGCAAGATAATGTATAGATGCAAATGTGATTGTGGAAATGAAGTTCATGTTGTTGGAAATAGTTTGACAACATATCATACTATGTCATGTGGATGCTTAGTGTCTTATTGGAATATGTATATTAAGCAATTTTTAGAAAGAAATAAAATAATACATAAGCCTGAATATGTTGTTTTTATAGATGACAATTATTATAGATACGACTTTTATCTTCCAGAATACAATCTTTTTATAGAATATGATGGTAAGCAGCATTATGAACCAGTAAGGTTCTTTGGCAACAGCAAAGATGCCGAATGCGTTTTTAAAAGGACTCAAGAACATGACGCAATTAAAAATCGTTACTGCGAAGAAAATAATATAAATTTGCTGAGAATACCATATTGGGAAACTAAAAATATTGAAACAATAATTAATAATTGCCTTCAACGACTGAGCGAAAAGGGCTTTGTAGAGAAATCTATAAGGTATGCAACAGTCTGAACTGCGTATATAACTTTAATAACGAAAACGCAGAGGAATGGTCGCTGGTATCCAGACCAGCTTGGAAGAACCGTTCCCGCCTATATAAAAATATATAGGTCATAAAAGTAACAGATTGACATGTTTAGGTATCGACAATACTGGTGACTATGTATTTTCATACGGTAAAGAAGATACAGATTATTATGTAGACGGCGACCCAACATCCGACTATGTATTTAGATGCGCAGATAGTGTATTCTTCTGCAGACTTCGTGATTTATTCCCATCGGAAATGGAAGCGATGTTTAAAAACAGAGAAGAAAAAGGTGCTTGGCTATCTGGCTCTCTAATTGACCAGTGGGATAAGTCTCAAACTCAATTCCCAGAAGAACTTTGGAGACTTGACTATGAGAGAAAATATTATAGAACTTACTTAGGGCTGTCTATTGATAATAGTGTTGCTCAAGGTGCAGATAAAACTTTCTTGATTGGTAAATTCTTTGGTCGTAAGAAATATGCAAGACGAGCAT
>JAEIGA010015449.1_pt1 | contig 11622 bp, 11 predicted proteins | sample 9270691 | NCBI WGS metagenome assembly JAEIGA01 (sample SAMN17057246, study PRJNA624740) | gut metagenome | biome: biome; isolation source: fecal sample | host: Bos grunniens | place: China: Xizang | collected 2019
GTATTCCTCGCGACGACTCATATATCATACCACAAGCGTGCGCGTTTGTCAATACCTTTTTTTACTTTTTTATGATTTTTTCATTGATTTTCAGACGGCAAAAATGCCGCAACAGCCACGGACGTGCGGGATACTTCCCTTCTCACAAGCCGCGGCTGCGCGGCACTTTTTGGATTTTCACTCAATTTATAAAGCAGGCAGTTTAATTCACTGCTCGATTTTCCTCAGGGGCTTTATGTCATCTATATGATAATCCCATGTGGGAAACTGAGTATTGCTCCATTCGGTAATCAGCGATCCCGCAATTATTTTGCGTAGTCGATCGCGCGGCTTTCGCGGATGACGTTAATCTTGATCTGACCGGGATATTTGACCTCTTCCTGGATCTTTTGAGCCATTTCGCGGGCGATCAATGCCATTCCGTCGTCGTTGATTTCCTCGGGCTTGACCATAACGCGGACCTCACGTCCTGCCTGGATGGCAAACGCCTTTTCAACGCAGCTGAAGCTTTCGGCAATTTCCTCAAGCTTAGCCAAACGCTTGATGTAGTTCTCCAGATCCTCGCGGCGAGCACCGGGACGAGCGGCCGAGATAGCGTCGGCAGCCTGAACCAGGATAGCAATGATGGTCTTGGGCTCTACGTCGTTGTGGTGTGCCTCGATGGCATGAATCACGTCGCGGCTCTCCTTGTACTTCTTGGCAACGTTAACACCGATCTGTACGTGCGAGCCTTCCTCATCGTGCGGGAATGCTTTACCAATGTCGTGCAGAAGACCTGCGCGGCGGGCGGTCATGGCGTCAACGCCAAGCTCCTCTGCCATGATACCGGCAAGGAACGCGACCTCAACCGAGTGCTTAAGCACGTTCTGACCGTAGCTGGTACGGTAGCGCAGACGTCCGAGCAAGCGAACCAGCTCGGGATTGATTCCGTGAACACCAACCTCAAAGGTTGCTCTTTCACCCGCCTGCTTAATGACGGCATCGACTTCTCTCTTGGCCTTTTCGACCATTTCCTCGATGCGGGCGGGATGGATACGACCGTCGGCGATCAGCTTTTCCAGCGCCAGTCTCGCCACCTCACGGCGGACGGGATCAAAGCCGGAGAGCGTGATGGTCTCGGGCGTGTCGTCAATGATCAGCTCAACGCCGGTGAGCGTTTCGAGCTTCTGAATGTTACGACCCTCACGGCCGATGATACGGCCCTTCATTTCGTCGCTGGGCAGCGGTACGGCCGAGATGGTTGCCTCGGATACCTGATCGGCGGCACAGCGCTGGATGGCCAGCGTAACGATATTGCGTGCCTTGTCGTCAGCTTCCTCACGGAACTGGGTTTCCAGCTCGTCCAGTCGCTTGGCAAGATCATGCTTGACCTCGGACTCAACGCGGGCGATCAGCTCTTCCTTCGCTTCTTCTGCGGTGATACCCGAAAGCTCCTCAAGCTTAGCCATGTGCTGAGCGAGCACCTGCTCGATCTGCTCGCGAACAGCCTCGTTTTCCTTCAGCTTTTTGTCAAGCAACTCATTCTTTCGGTCAAGCGCTTCTGTCTTTTTGTCCAGGTTTTCTTCCTTCTGGCTGACACGGCGTTCCAGACGCGTCACTTCCGCGCGACGTTCCTTGAGCTCGCGCTCAGTCTCATTGCGCAGACGAAGGGTTTCTTCCTTGGCCTCAATCAGTGCTTCCTTTTTCATCGTTTCGACCTGAGCTTTGCTGTCTTCGATGATTTTTCTCGCCTTTTCTTCAGCAGAACCGATCTCAGCCTCGGCAACCTTCTTGCGGTAAATGATACCGATGATGGCACCGACGATCAGACCTACGACCAAAGCAGCGATGGAAAACAATAGGATCTTCACTTCTTCTGTCATAATACACCTCCTTAATTTTTTAATTCTCAAACCCATTCAAAGCATCATAAGTACTACTACAGCCATTTTATAATGCTACCTTATATTATACACAATATTTGGTGATTTGTCAAGAGAAAAGCACAAATTCTGCACGATTCTGATGGTTTTTTTATAAAAAAGCAGAGTGGGATGGGAGCATCCGACTCTGCTTGACTTGAATTGATTCTTATTTGATTTTCCTTATGGTATCCAGACTGAATTTCCGTTTAATCGGGGTGGGAATAGCCAGCGCGAGCAGCGTACCGAGCACGATGCCCGAAAGCACCTCCCCTGCTCCGACGCTCAGCACGAGCAGCCAATAGCCCTCCTCTATTCCGTAGGCGTACTGCAAAACGAACGGAATAATAACGGTGTTGGCAATTGCGTTTGGCAGGGTCGCCACGATCAAATTGCCAAGGCTGTACGATTGCCAAACGCGACCGATCAGATAGCACAGCACTGCTCCGAGCAACGTTGCGAGCGTACCAAAAATCCAGTCGGCAGGCACGGGGCTGAACAAAAGGTTAGACACAAAGCAGCCGATTGCCAAGCCCGGCACGGCAGCGGGCATGAACAGCGGCAGCACCGCCAGAGCCTCCGACAAGCGGCATTGGGGCGTTTTACTGTCAAGTCCCAGTGTGGCCGACACCCAAGTCAGCACGATGTAGAGCGCGGCGATCATCGCCGCCTGACACAGATAGCGCGTCTTGCTTGATTGTTTGGTCCTCATGATATTCTTTCTCCTTAGTTTTGTTTTGGGTGAGGATGGTTACGAACTCACCGCCTGCTTTCGCAAGCCCGACTATTTTAGCATATTTTTTTGTTTTTGGCAAGTATTTTTACGTATTTTCTCTTGCATTACGGCAAAAAATCTGTTATAATGGAGCATCATCGGACACCGATGAAATTTCAGACAGAACGAATACGATCAACAGAGTAAGAATATGTGCGTCAAGTGTCGCGCGGACGGGGAGTTGCCGTGCGGACGAAAGAGTGCGATCGACGTCGCCTCTGCGGTATATATTCTGCATCCCGCTGTGCAAAAGGACGCGCCGTCCGGATAGGTACACAGGATTTTTCTGTTCTTCCGGGAGGTGTTTTTTTATGCGAACAAAACAAAAGGTCGCGCTGTTCGGCAGCTTACGTACGCTGGTGGTTTCATCCATTTTCGTTGCGCTGAGTATCATTCTCGGCAAATATCTGGCCATTCCGGTCGGCAATATCATGCGCTTCAGCTTTGAAAGTCTGCCGGTGCTGCTGGCGGGGTTCTCCTTCGGACCCTTGGTCGGCATGGCCGTCGGCATCGTGGCCGACCTGCTCGGCTCCTTGCTCCGCGGCTACGACATCAATCTGACCGTGACGCTTGGTGCGGCCATGATCGGTCTTGGCGGCGGACTTTGCTATCGTCTGTTCCGTTCCCTGCCCGACCTTGCCCGTATCATTCTGAGCGTTGTCATTCCTCACCTGATCGGCTCGGTCCTCATCAAAACGGTCGGTCTTTCCATGCATTATACCACGCCACTGCCTGCCCTGATGCTCTGGCGTCTGCTCAATTATATCATCGTCGCCGCCATGGATGCAACTGCCCTGTATTTGCTTCTCAAGAGCAAAACCGTGCGGCATCATCTTTCCATTCAATAAGAGGTACGCCATGAATTACAATCAAGCCATCGACTATATCCACTCGGTCAACTGGGTTTTCTGCAAACCCGGTCTTGACCGCATCCGCACGCTGTGCGAGGCGCTTGGCAATCCGCAAAGCAAGCTCAGCTTCATCCACGTCGCGGGCACCAACGGTAAGGGCTCCTTCTGCGCCATGACGGAGGCTATGCTGCGCGCGGCAGGCTATCGCACGGGGCTGTTCACCTCGCCTTACGTCGTCAATTTCAACGAGCGTATGCGGGTAGACGGAGAAAATATATCGGACGAAGAGCTGATCGAGCTGGTCGAGCAAATTCGCCCGATCGCCGACGCTATGGAGGACAAGCCGACCGAATTTGAGCTGATCACCGCGCTGGCCTTTTTGTACTTTGCCAAGCACAAATGCGAGGTCGTCGTGCTGGAGTGCGGTCTCGGCGGCCGTTTGGACGCGACCAATATCATCAGTCGCCCGTTGCTCACGGTCATCACGGGTATCGCCAAGGACCACACTGCTATTCTGGGCGACACGATCGAGCAGATCGCCGCGGAAAAGGCGGGCATTATCAAGGCGGGAACGCCTCTGCTCTGGTGCGGCAACGATCCCGTGGCCGAGCGTGTTATTCGCGATCGTGCCGATGAGCTGAAGGTACGCGTGATCCCCATCAAGCATGACGCGCTGACCGTCCGCCGCATGACGCTGGATGGCACCGATTTTGACTTTGGCGATCACAAAAATCTGCATATTCCCCTGCTGGGCACCTATCAGCCTCATAACGCCGCCAACGCCCTTTCCGCCATTGATCTGCTCCGCCGCATGGACGTTCTCATCGACGAGGACGCCGTGGTTCAAGGTCTGGCAAACGTAGCATGGCCCGCCCGCTTTGAGATCATTCATCGCGATCCGCTCGTCATTGCTGACGGCGGTCACAACCCCGAGGGCATCGACAGCGCCGTTGAAAGCATCCGAACCTATTTTGCTGATCAGAAAATCGGCATCGTCACGGGCGTGATGGCCGATAAGGACTATTCTTACATGGCAGAGCGCATCGCAAGTGTGGCAGAGCGCGTTTTCTGCCTGACCCCCGACAACCCACGCGCCCTACCAGCCGCCGATTACGCCGCCGTATTTGAGGGCCTTGGCGTTACCGCAAGCGCCGCGACTTCCGTTGAGGACGCAGTTACAAGAGCGCTCGCCTGGGCAAAAGAAACAAGCACGCCCATCGTGTGCCTCGGGTCGCTGTATATGTACGGAGAGATCAAAGGCATATTGGATCGCAATAAATAAAAATCAAGGGAAGAAGCCGCAAGGCCTCTTCCCTTTTCTTTTTCATTATCGAATATTATCGGAACGACAGATTCTGTGTAAACAGCCATTCCCAGATATCGGCCTGCTCAGCCGTCCAGTTCCAGACACCGTGACCGAAGCCTTCCAACTCCTCGTAGAAGATCAGCAAGCTGCCTGCCTCCTTGAGCGCCTTGACCATGGCCTGCGTTCCCATGGCAGGGACGGTGGGGTCATCCGTGCTGTGGACGGTGTAGATCGGCACGTCCTTGAGCACCTCGGCATACGAGGGGTCAGCGCCGCCGCAGATCGGCACGCCTGCCGCAAATACGTCGGGATAGCGCATCAGCAGATCCCACGTACCAAAGCCGCCCATGGAAAGACCCGTGACGTAATAGCGGTTATCGTCGGTAGAGAATTCATCCTCGATCGCGTACAGCAGTTCCATCACCGCGGCCAGCTCGTTGGACATCTTCACCTTGTCCACGCTGTAATTGCCATGTGCCCAGGGCGTATCGACCCACTGGTTGGGTGCCTCGGGGCACTGCGGGCAGATGATGATCGCCTCAGCCGCGGGAGTGTTTTTATGTGCAAGCATCTGAGGCAGGATATACTTGATACCGCCCAGATTGTCCGTGCCGCGCTGTCCTGCGCCATGCAGGACGATCAGCACGGGGTATTCCTTGCTCTCGTCGTATTCGTACGGTACGTACAAACGGTAAGGCAGCGTCGTGCCGTCCTCGGCTGTAAAGCTGCGGTATTCAAAGATCTGCTCGATCAAGGCACTCGACACGCCCTTCTTCGACAGATACTCAAAATACGTCATCGAGCTCCAATCGGAGTCGCTGTACAAGAAGTTCTGCTCCGAGCTGATGCTCAGCTTGCCGTCGTCGTAATTGACCAGAAATTCAGCGGCAAATACGTCGAACAGATACGCGTACTGGCGGCTGCTCGAGGCACACATGACCAGATCGTCGTCAACGACGGAAATGGAGAAATCGCCGCCCTTGAGCTGTTTGGCCGCCTCGCGACCGCTCGCTCTCATATCGCCAATGACGATCTCGTGGCCGTAATCGGACTCAGCCTCGCTGATGCCGACGGAATGGAACGCGACGAAATAATTGTTATCCATTCTCTTGACGAAGGCCTCGACCTGCGCCTTGATGATAGGATCACTGTCATCGTAAACGATGGTATAGTCGCTCGCGCTGTCAACGATCAGATCGATCACGTCGGGCGCGTTATCCTCAGGAGGATTATCCTCGGGCGGATTGGAATCGGGCGGGGTAATATCGGGTTGATCGGGCGCGGGCTGACAAGCACCCAGCACCAGCATCATGGTCAGCGACAAAACAAGCAATAAAATCTTCTTCAACATACGTTTCCTCCTATATCAATCCACAACGGAGCCATTAAAAGGGGCGGCCGTGCGGCGAACGTCGTCGCGGAAATTGGATTCCTCCAGCATCTTTCTCAGATGCGCGGTTGGATAGTCAACGTGCTTCATCGTCGGCACACCGTCGGTGACGGTAATATAGTCTGCGCCGGTGGTCCAGGCGTTGGGCCCCAGGCGGTAATGCACGCTGCCGGGGTTAATATACATTTCGTTCTTGGCCGCCTGCAGCGTATAGCAGTTATGCGACTGCCCAAGCAGCAGTCGGCGCACGGGCTGATCGCTGCTACCCACGAACTTCTGCCACAATTCAGAAAAAGCGGGGATAGATCGATACTGACCGAGGAGCTCACGGACAGCGTTTTCGCGTTCTCGGGGATCGATCGCATGACGCATGCAATACGTAATACCGTCAAACTCGGCAATCTGCGTTTCAGGCAAAGCGCGCAGCCAAGCGACATCGTCCTCGGTCAGCTGATTGATGCTATACGTGGCAAAGTTGGTCTCCTTGCCCTTCTCTTCATGATGTCCTGCGTCGATGTGCTCAAGAATCTCAAGATCGTGATTGCCGTGAACGCAAATCACGTTATGCTCCTTCATAAAAGCAATAACCTCGTGAGGATGGAATCCCCAGTCGATGATATCGCCGGCGCACATGATGGCATCGGCATCCGACTCCTGCGCCCAGACAGCGTTCAGGGCGTCGATACTGGCATGAACGTCCGAAATCAAAAGCAGCTTCATATCGTTTTCTCCTTTTGGATCAATCCACCGCCGAGCCGGAATAGACAAGAGCGGGGGTCTGTATTTCTTGCGGGAAGTGAGAATTCCTAATCATCTCGCGCAGGTGCGCCGTCGGGTAATCGACGTGCTTCATGACGGGGATGCCGTCGGTAATGGTGATATAATCCGCGCCCTTCTCGATGGAGTCAGGGCCCTTGCGATAGTGGGTGCTGCCGGGGTTGATGTACATCTCGTTGGCAAAGGCACGCAGCAAAAAGCAGATGTGCGAGTGGCCGAGAATGATGCGCTTTTCCTTTTGATCGTCGCTGCCGACCAGCTGACGCCACAGCTCGCCAAACGCAGGAATGGAGCGATACTCGCCCAGATACTGCTGAATGGTGCTCTTGCGCTCGTGCAGGACGACGGAATGCTTCATGCAGTAGGTAATGCCGTCGTATTCAACGACCACGGTTTCGGGAAGCGCGCGCAGCCAGGCAACGTCCTCCTCGGTCGTGTGGTTGATGCAATGCGACATATAGGTCGTTTCCTGCCCCACGGGCTCTCTCACGCCCGAATCGTATTGCTTGAGAAATTCATGGTCGTGGTTGCCGTAAACGACCACGGCCTCTCTCTCCTTAAGCCACGCGATGGTTTCATGCGGATAAAAGCCCCAGTCGACAACGTCTCCCACGCACAGGACGACGTCCGAATCCGACTCCTTTTCCCAGACCGCGTTGAGCGCGTCGATGTTGGCGTGCAGATCGGAAATAACTAACAATTTCATAGATAAGCCTCTTACTGGGGATCGATGACACCGACGTCGTTCAGCACGACGGGGACACCAATGCGGTCGGACTCAAAGGCGGCCTCCATGATCTTCATTACGCGCATCAGCTGCGGATGGGTGACCAGCTGCTTAGCCTCGCCGTTGATGGTCGCAACCCAGTTGCGATAGAAATCGTGTACGTCGGATGCGGGACGCTCGATCTCGCTCTCAATGGTCGTTTTTTCATCGCGGGGTGCCATGGTTTTGGTCAGGCCTGCGGCGGTGACGACGGGCTTGACGTCCTTTTCGCTCCAGTCCTTGCAAGCGACGACGCGGGTATTTTCGCGCCAGTCGTTGATGATAGCGGCGCCGTCCGTACCCGTCATATAAAATCTCGGCATGGCGATAAAGTGCGAGGTTCCGACCTCGATTCTTGCCGTCACACCACCTTCAAAGTACAGATCCAGCTGGAAGCCGTCGTCTACTTCGTCGTTGGTAATGTGATCGCAACGGCAGTACACGCGCTCGATCTTGCGGTCGTTAACGATGCCGACCATCTGGTCGATCAGATGCACGCCCCAGTCAAGGATCATGCCGCCGCCGTGCTCCTTCTTGCCTCTCCAGTCGCCGGGGATACCGCGCGAGCCCTGAATGCGGGATTCAATATTGAATACGCGTCCCAGCACACCCGAGGCATACGCCTGCTTCATCATCAGATAGTCGCAGTCCCAGCGGCGGTTCTGGTGAGTGGTAAACAGACGGCCGTACTTGGCGGACGCGTCAAAGATCTCCTGCAGATCAGCCGAGGACAGCGTAACGGGCTTTTCGCTGATGACGTGCTTGCCATGAGCCATCGCCTCAATGGCCAGCGGCTTGTGCAGCTCGTTGGGAACCGCGATGGTGACGAAATCTACGTTCGGATCGTCCAGAACTGCCTGCCAAGATTCGTACGCGTGAATGCCAACCTCCTCGGCAGCCGCGTTTCTCTCGGGCTTAATATCATAAACGCCAAGCAGATTGACCGCATCGCTCTCCTTCAGATAGCGGGTATGCCAACCGCCCATGCCACCGTAACCGATGACGACGCCGTTTCTTTTGGTCGTTACTTTATCCATGGTAAGATCTCCTTTTCGCATAGCGGCAAGCCTTGCTTCTGCCGCTGATATCGTTACGTCAATTATAGTACAAAATCACAAAAAATTCAAGTCATTTTGGCGATTTTTTAAGACAAATATTGCACATATGCCGCAAAAACGGTAGCGACACACGTGCAATACTTGCTTATTTATGATATTTCGTTCCTTTGATGATGTTCATACAGCGGTACAGCACCTCATAAAGCACCACGCGGGCCAGCTGATGTGGGAAAGTCAGTGCCGAGAAGGACAGCTTCATGTCGCACATCTGCTTGATATTTGGCGAGATACCGTGCGACGAGCCAATGACAAGACAGATCTCGCTGGCGCGTGCGCTGACCTCGTCGATACGAGCAGCCAGCTGCTCGGAGGAAAACTGCTTACCCTCCACGCAAAGCGCGATCTTGTAGGCGCGGGGCGGCAGATGCTCCTTCATGGCCTCCCCTTCTGCCTCCAGCGCGGACGCGATTTGGGCAGGCGAAGGATCCTCGGGCAGCTTGCTTTCCTTGAGGTTGATCTCCTCCACGCGGCAAAAGCCCGAAAGACGCTTTTTGTATTCGGCGACCGCGTCGCGCCAATACTCTTCTTTGAGCGTTCCCACGGTAATGATACGAAGTGTCAGCATACGGATTCCTCCTTGGACTTTGACGTCATAATCAGCTCGACCGCGTGATCGGGGGCGGCGACAAACAGATCGATATCCTCCCGTCCCAGCGCCGTCAGCGTTTCGTTATAGGCGATGGCAGGATCGTTGTTCTGCTCGCTCAGATGCGCCAGCATGACGTGCTTCAGCCCCTGCTCTGCCAGCTCGCAAAGAAAGGCCGCGCAATCGTCGTTGGCCAGATGCCCGTAGCGAGACAAAATGCGCTCCTTGAGCGGATACGGATAGGGCCCCGTGAGCAGCATTTCGCGGTCGTGATTGCTCTCCAGCACCACGCTCTCACAGCCCGCAAGCGCCTCGCGGATATCGTCGGTGACGTAGCCGAGGTCGGTCGCGTAGCCAATGGTATGTAATACGCCCTCCCCGTCGGTCAGTTCCAAACGGTAGCCGACTGAAAATTCACTGTCGTGGGGCGTAATAAACGAGCGGACGGTCACGTCTCCCACTGTCTCGGAGAACAGCGGCATGTGGCGATGCAGACAGTCGCAAACGTACTGCGGCGCACCGCGGGCGATGACCTGCGCCGAAGCCTCGACCGCATGGACGGGCTTGGGATGGTGCTTGAGAAGCACAGGCAAGGCGGAGGTGTGGTCGTGGTGATCGTGCGTGATGAAAATAGCGTCGATCGTTTCGATCGGAACACCGACCTCGTCCAACGTCCGCGTCAGCGCGCGCGCGTTTTTGCCCGCGTCAATCAGAATTTTGGCGTGGGGCGTTGCGATCACGAACGCGTTGCCCGACGAGCCTGAATACAGAGAAATAATGCGATAGGTAGCCATAGTTCCCCCGTCACAGCACGTCGCCGATCAGTTGGATCAGATCAGCCAGAAAATAAACGTAGAGCGCATCGGCCAGCACGGCAACGATGAGAGGAATGATGACGGTCATCATCCAGCGTGAAGATGTGTAGCGTGCGGCCGCCTTGTCGATCATGGCCTGACGCTCCTCGACGGGCAGGCTTTCGTCCAGCATCTCGGGCGTAGCACCGCGCAAAACGAAGCCCTGATTGTAGATCACGTAGACCAGCAGCAGCACCGCCGCCAGCGCGATGAAGACGAAGAAAATCGCCGAGAAGCCAAGCGCGACGCAGCCAAAATAGATCAATAGCGCCAGCATCGTGTTCATCAACAAAAGCAGCGCGGTCTTCTTCGCCTCTTTGGTGATGGGCTTTCTCGTTTTTTTGCGTTGCAGACCGTCGTTGTCAACGTCGTACGGACTTTTTTTACCAAACAGTGACATGAATTTTCCCTTTCTTATTCTTCAAGACGGACAGCGCCGACCGTGCGGATGTGAAGCACGCGGCAAGCGCCCTCACCAAACACCGCATCCTGCGCTTGGCGGAACTGCTCGACGTAATCGCTTGCTACGTAAGCCTGAATGGTTCCCGCGAAGCCGCCGCCGTGTACGCGGAAGGCCGCCACGGGCAACGACTCGCAAAGGCAAAGCGAAAGCGAGAGCCCCTGCTCCTTTACGTTGACCGTCGTATATACGTTTTGCAGATAGCAGAAAGAGGAGCGTCCCGACGCCAGAACCCCCGCAAAATAATCGTCCGTGCGGTTGTCCTTCAGCGCGGCCAGCATTTCGGCTACACGCTCGTTTTCGGCCATGAAGTGAAGCGCGCGCAAAACGGCGCGGTCACCGCAACTCTCGCGCAACTGTGCGACGTTGGCCATCAAGGCCGCCTTGTCGGTCTGGCGCAAAACCGTTTTGCCAAGTGCCGCGGCCACCGACTTCATTTCGGCAGGAACGGCAGCGTAATCGGGCGTCAGATCGGCATGGTTGCCGCCCGTGTCCACGATGCACAGCGCATATCCTGCCGCCGTCAGATCAAACGGCACTGCCTCGACCACGGGAGATGTCGGATCGGCAAAATCAATGGCAATGATGCCGCCCACGGCACAGGCGCACTGGTCCATCAGACCGCAGGGCTTGCCGAAAAATACGTTCTCAGCACGCTGGGACAGCTTGGCGATGGTGATCGCGTCAATGCTGCCGTTGTTATACAAATGGTTGAGGATCGTTCCGATCATGACCTCGTAGGCCGCCGAGGAGGACAGTCCCGAGCCGCGGAGCACGTCCGAGGTCGCCATGGCGTCAAAGCCACCGACTGCATAGCCACTCTCGACAAAGCCGTTCA
>JAEIGA010015451.1_pt1 | contig 11621 bp, 8 predicted proteins | sample 9270691 | NCBI WGS metagenome assembly JAEIGA01 (sample SAMN17057246, study PRJNA624740) | gut metagenome | biome: biome; isolation source: fecal sample | host: Bos grunniens | place: China: Xizang | collected 2019
CTCGGGACTATCGACAGATGCGCTTCCCCTATGGGTGGGCGTCTGCTCCGTCACTGGGTATCTATGCCATCAAAACATCTGGAGGAGATAAGGGCCCGACACGAAGTGGTGGAGGATTTTACACTCCATACAGAGGTTATGGATACAGTGAGGGAAAAAATATCCGAGATGGGTGATATGGAGAGGATTATCTCCCGTGCTGCGGGTGGAAGGATATCTCCCAGGGAGGTGGCACAGCTCCGCAGAGGGCTTTCTCAGATACTCCCATTGAAACTGGAATTGTCCAAGCTCGCCAAGAATGAGAGTATTGCCTTGAGAGAGAGTCTTGAGGATTGTACTGAGATATTGAAGATTCTCAATACACGCCTGGCCGAGACCCCGGCCTCGCAGATAGGAAAAGGGGAGGTCATTGCCCGTGGTGTCAGCCAGGAACTTGACCAGCTCAGGGATATTGCCCAGAACAGCAAGGATATCCTCAACGGAATACAGGAGCGTGAGCAGGAGAGGACAGGTATCTCTTCACTTAAGATAAGTTACAATAATGTTTTCGGTTACTACCTGGAGGTGCGCAATACCCACAAGGATAAAGTCCCTTCTGACTGGATCCGCAAACAGACTCTGGTCTCTGCAGAGAGGTATATAACCCCGGAGCTGAAGGAGTATGAGGAGAAGATACTTGGGGCCGAGGAGAGGATATATCTTCTGGAGAGCAATCTTTACAGCGAACTTGTAGCCAGCATCCAGCACAATATACCACTTATCCAGAGGGATTGTGCGGTGGTGGCAAAGGTGGATTGTCTGGCATCGTTTGCCTCTCTTGCGATAGATTGCAGCTACTGCAAACCGCAGATGGATGACTCCGATGTGATATCCATTACCCAGGGTCGTCACCCTGTGATAGAGCAGCTGATGGAAGAGGGGGAGCAATATGTGGCCAACGACCTCTACCTTGACAAATCAAAACAACAGATAATAATCCTTACAGGTCCCAACATGGCGGGTAAATCTGCCCTGTTGAGGCAGACCGCCCTGATAGTTCTGATGGCGCAGATCGGCTCATTTGTCCCAGCTTCTGCTGCCACTATCGGTTATGTGGACAAGATATTTACCCGCGTGGGTGCCTCTGACAATATCTCCCGCGGAGAGTCCACTTTTATGGTGGAGATGCTTGAGACTGCCACTATCCTGCATAATCTATCGCCCCGTTCACTTGTCCTTCTGGATGAGATAGGGCGCGGTACCAGTACATTTGACGGAATGTCCATCGCATGGGCAATAGTGGAGTATATTCACCAGAGGGGTCAGGGGGCCAAAACCCTGTTTGCGACCCACTACCACGAACTCAATGAGCTGGAGGAGAAGTTTGACAGAGTCAGGAATTTCCACATCTCTGTAAAAGAGGCTGATGGGAAGGTCCTTTTCCTTAGAAAACTTACCCCGGGCGGTGTGGCCCACAGCTTTGGTATCCATGTGGCAAGACTTGCCGGTATGCCCAGGGAGGTGGTGGATTCTGCGCAAAAGCTCCTTCGTAAACTTGAAGAGGGAGGACCCACAACCAAACCCCGTGTCCAGGATGTTGAGGAGCCTTTGCAACTCTCCATTTTCCAACTTGATGACCCTATCCTGGTGGATGTGAGGGATACTCTCAGGGGGATGGACCTCAACAGTATGTCCCCTCTCGATGCTTTCGATCTTTTACGGGAACTCAAAAAGAAAATAGGCCTATGATGAAAAGAGTGAAAAGGGCACAGGTGGTGCTGGGTTTGGTGTGGGAGAGTGTTCAATTCGCAATATCGTCGCTGCGGTCCAACAAATTGAGAACTCTTCTCTCCCTTTTGGGTGTAACAATAGGGATTTTCACTATCGTATTGGTTTTGGCTGTAATAGGTGGCCTGAAGGGGAACATCCGCAGTGGATTGGACTCTTTGGGGAGCAATACCATTACTGTGCAGCGTGAATCCTGGGAGTTGGAGGGGGAGTGGAACTGGTGGGAGTTTGCAAAAAGGCCCACTATAGAGATAGACGATTACAACTATCTGAAGAGGTATTCAGAGACTTCAGAGTCAATCACATTTTTCTCAATCTCCAGTGGTGATTTCAGTTATCTCCGGGAGAAGTTTGCAGATGGGAATATTGTCTCTGTTACGACAGATTTCGAGAAAATATTTGCCATAGGTGTAGATCAGGGGAGGTGGTTTCTCCCAAATGAACAGGAGGGGAGGGGGAATCTCTGTTTTGTAGGATCCGGAGTTGCATCTGCCCTTTTCAAAGGGGAGAGTGGTGTCGGAAAGAGGATTAAGGTGGGGGGCTTCAATGGTGAGGTTATAGGGGTGGCATCCCCACAAGGGGAGAGCATTGCCACCATTTTTGATATTGACAACTCTATTTTTGTCCCTGTCGGATTTGGTGAGGCAATCAGCGGTGCAGGTGGGGGTGGTGCTATAGCGATAGCCCCCAAAGATGTGATAGGGCAGCAGGAATCAATCGATGAGATAAAGTATCTGGTGAGGAGAAAAAGGGGGCTGACCCCATCGGATGAGGACAATTTTGCGATAAACAGGATGAGTTATCTGGCCAGTGCTGTGGATGAGGTGTTCAGGACCATAAACCTGGTGGGGTGGTTAATCGGAGGCTTCGCATTGCTGATAGGGGCTTTTGGTATCGCCAATATCCTTTTCGTCTCTGTAAAGGAGAGGATGCCACAGATCGGGATACAAAAGGCCCTTGGTGCCGGGAATTATATGATACTTGCCCAATTTTTATCGGAGGCTGCGGTACTTTCTTTGGTCGGAGGGGCTCTGGGGATTTTGATTGTAGTGATTATATCATTAATTTTGGGGAATGATTCTCCGATACCATTCGACCTCACCCTTCTGAATGTGGTGGAGGGGTTGTTGATCGCTTTGGTGGTAGGGGTTCTCTCGGGGGTAATACCAGCCTGGTCTGCAGCCAGAATGGACCCTGTGAGGGCGATGAATATGTAATACTATTAAAAACCAATATTATGCGCATTTCTAAATTTTTCCTGGCGATTGCCGCCTCTATCCTTTTGGTATCGGCTTGTGCCACTACACCAGAGCAGAGAACGGATAAAGCTATCCGTGAAGTACTCAAAGAGTTCCAGGCTGTAGGTATCTCTGCCGCCATCGTTAAAGATGGTCAGATTGTTTACAATGAGTCCTTTGGATATAAAAATCTTGAGACCAAAGCTCCACTTGCAAACAGTGATGTGATGAGAATTGCATCTATCTCAAAATCTTTCACTGCCACATCTCTTCTTCAGCTTGTGGATCAGGGTATCATCTCTCTTGATGACGATGTGAGCGACCTTATCGGCTTCAAAATAAGAAACCCTCACCATCCGGAGGTTCCTATTACCCTCAAAATGGTCCTTTCGCATACTGCAAGTATCAGAGACAAGGAGGATTATTTCACCCTTGACCACCTTAACCCAGCAGTTTATGGTGACTGTGTGGAGTCATATTTCGAGTACGCTCCAGGTGAGGGTTACAACTACTCTAATATGGGTCTTAACCTTGCAGGTACTATCCTTGAGAAAGTGTCAGGTGTACGTTTTGACGACTATGTAAGGACAAATGTCATCCACAAACTTGGCCTTTATGGCGGTCACAACATCGACTCTCTTGATGCCAACAAATTTGCACTTATCTACTCATACGAGGATGGCAAATTTGTAGAGTCAAAAGGTGCATACAGAAGCAGATCTGAAGATATGCCAGGTTATGTATTCGGCTACTCATCACCTATCTTCTCTCCTACCGGTGGTGTGAAAATTTCAGCATATGATTTGGCCAGATATATGATGATGCATATGAACTATGGTGAACTTGACGGTGTACGTATCATCTCAGAGGAATCTGCAAAAGCTATGCAGACCCCAGTATGGATGGTTAAGAGTGAGGAAGATGAGCAATACGGTCTATGTTTGAGAGAGTTCATCGACTATCTTGATGATCCTAAATACAATGAGGCTGGCAGCTACCCTGTAGGTCATACAGGTGGCGCATATGGTCTTAACAGCATTATGCTATGGAGCCCTGCTGACGGTTGGGGTATCGTAGCGATGACCAACGGTTATGCTCCAGTTGAGGGTAAAGGTTTCCTTAAAACCCTTACAAATGCCATTTATAACGCTTACTTGAAATAAGAGGCTGATATATAAATATGAAAAAGGTCCTTGTCATTACATATTATTGGCCACCATCAGGTGGGTCTGGGGTACAGCGCTGGCTCAAGTTTGCGAAGTATCTCCCCAAATATGGATGGCAGCCGATAATATATACCCCTTCGAATCCGGAGAACCCTGCCACCGACACCTCTCTCGAGAAAGAGGTCCCTTCAGAGGCAGTGGTAATAAGAAGACCAATCTCAGAACCATATCAGGTATATAAGAAACTTTTCGGTAAAGGTGGAGACAATAAAGGTGGCTCCGCTGTGGTCAACCCTATCAACCAGTCGGGAAAGAAGAGTTTCATCCAGAGAGTGAGTCTATGGGTCAGGGCAAATCTTTTTATCCCCGACCCACGGGCTTCTTGGGTAAGACCCTCTGTCTCTTACCTCACCAAGTATCTGGAGGAGAACCCTGTCGATGCGATTGTCAGTACAGGCCCTCCACACTCAATGCACCTTATAGCCCGCGAACTCCATCGCCGCACAGGTGTCAGATGGGTGGCTGACTTCAGGGATCCATGGACAGAGATATTCTATTTCAAACACCTCCCAATGACCTTCCTGGCGAAGAGGAGGCACAAGATCCTCGAACGTTCTGTTGTACGTGAAGCAGATGCGGTGGTCTCTGTCACCAAACAGATGACAGCAGATTTTGCAAAACTCCTCGACCCCGCTATAGCAGAAGGGGAGAAGAAGCTTCACACCATCTGTAACGGTTATGACGAAGCCGATTTTGTGACATCGGGTCCAATTGTTCCGGAGGATAAGTTTACCCTTACACACACTGGTCTCTTCTCTGCAGATGGAAATCCTGTCAACCTTTGGGAGACCCTCGCACAGATGTGTACAGAGGACCCTACATTCCGCACCCATCTCAAGCTCCGCCTCATAGGGAAAGTGGATGCAGAGGTGCTGGAGGCGATTGAGGCCAATGGCCTCACCCCAAATCTTGAGAATATGGGCTACAGACCCCACTCTGAGATCCCAGGCTACCAGCAAAGCGGATGGGGTCTCCTTCTCCCCCTTCGAAATGAACCTGAATCCAAAGCTATCCTTACCGGCAAATTCTTTGAGTACCTCGCTGCCGGCCGTCCTATTGTGGCTTTTGGTCCAAAGGATGGAGAGATGGCAAAAGTCCTGACTGAGACCCACTCCGGCGAGATATTCGAATGGGATGAGAAAGTGGCCCTCAGAGACCATTTAAAAGGGCTATACAACAGCTATCTGACAGGCATCTGGGCAACAGATGCGGACCGCTCTTCCATATCACAGTATTCACGCCGCAGTCTCACTGGTCAGATGGTGGAGGTATTGAAAAAATAGTGTATTTTTGCAGCAAACATTTTTTGTATGAAAAAGCTTGCTGCAATATACCCCTATCTGATTGTCCTTTTTGGATTTATCCTCATATCATACGCATATAATCCCGAGCTTCTCAAAGGGAAGATCGTGAACCAGTCCGATATCTCCTCTTGGGAGGGTATGGCCCACGAAATCATTGAGCACAACGAGGCCCATCCCGATGACAAGACCCTTTGGACCAACTCCATGTTCGGAGGTATGCCTGCCACCTCCATCTCGGCAGAACACCCCGGCGACTTTACAGAGCCTGTGTACAACTTCCTCTTCCTGGGTGAGCGCCCTGCAAGCTATATGGTGATCTCCCTCATAGGGGGATTACTTTTGTTCCTCGCCTTTGGTGCCAATATATGGCTTGCAGCTATAGGTGCCATCGCGATAACATTCTGCTCATACAATATGCAGATAATCCAGGTGGGGCACAATGCCAAGATGGCTGCCATCGCCTTTATGCCTTGGGTACTCGGTGCTTTTGTCTATGCGTACCGTCGCAATGCTCTCTGGGGCGCTATCCTCTTCGGCTTTGCCCTAAGTTTCCAGATCAAGACCAATCACCCTCAGATTACATACTACCTCGCATTCATCGTTCTTGGCTATGCCATTGCGGAGCTTTGCGGGGCAATAAAAGAGAAGAGATTTCCTAAATTCTTCCGCACTTCGCTTATTGTTCTGGTAGCTGGACTTTTGGGTATTGCTACCAATGCGACCAGGTTGATCCCTACCTATGAGTATGCCAAATATACCATGCGTGGAGGATCAGAGCTTACAAAGGACAAGGATGTGCAGACAGGTGATGGCCTCAAGATAGACTATGCCACCGCCTGGTCATATGGTATAGAGGAGACCCCCAATCTCCTTATTCCCAATTTTAATGGTGGAGCTTCGCAAGGTGAACTAGGGAGGGATTCCCATACATATAAGGTCCTCAATGGCAAATATCAGGGGGCAAACCAGCTTATCAAGCAGATGCCTCTGTATTGGGGTCCTCAGCCATTTACTGCAGGTCCAATGTACCTCGGAGCCCTCTCTGTATTCCTCTTTGCATTGGGTTTGGCCCTTATAAAGGACAGATACAAATGGTGGATTGTGGGTGTCTCTGTGCTGGCACTCTTCCTGAGCTGGGGTTCGCACTTTATGTGGTTCTCTGAGATTTTCTTCAAATATGCACCCCTCTACAATAAGTTCAGAACCGTATCTATGGCACTTGTGGTGCTTCAGATAACTGTCCCTGTGATGGGTGTACTGGCTGTCAAGGAGCTGCTCGAAACAGGTGCTGATCAGAAGAAAAAGGTTCAGAAAAGTTTTGCCATTGCCCTTGGTTTTACTGCAGGAATCTCGCTGCTTTTCGCCCTATTCCCAGGACTGGCAGGTGATTTTGTCGGCAGGGCTGATGACCAGTTCCCTAGTGACATAGCAGCAGCGCTGGTGGATGACAGGAAGGCTCTCCTTCGTGGCGATGCCATCAGAAGCCTTATTTTTATCCTTCTCGGAGCGGTGGCCTTGTGGTTTACCTACCTTAAGAGACTGAAAAGCGTTTATGGATTGGCCATTATCGGTGTGCTTATGCTTGTAGACCTGTGGAGTGTGGACAAAAGATATCTCAACGATTCGCATTACATAAGGAGACAAGAGTACAAGAATATATTCGCCGAGAGGCCTGTGGACAAGATTATCCATCAGGACAGTGATCCATATTACAGAGTTTTGGATTTGAGTGTGAATACATTCAATGATTCCTACGTGAGCTACCACCATAAGACCATCGGCGGATACAGCCCTGCAAAACTGCAGAGATATCAGGATCTTATCCAGTATTACATTACCCCTGAGCTGGGTGCTGTGGTAGATGAACTGAATGCTGCAATGGCCAATGCCACCACCGTTGAGGATCTCGAGAGGGGTATAGGCTACCATAAGATGCTTTCGATGCTCAATACCAAATACATCATCTTTGATGGCAATACCGCGCCTGTCGTTTACCCTTACCCAATGGGGAATTGCTGGCTGGTACAGGATGTATATATGGCCTCTTCTGCAGATGAGGAGATAGAGACCATAGCCCTTATCGACCCTGCAAAACAGGTGATACTCTCTGCAAAGGATGGTGCTGTAGCACAGGTTTCTCTGGATGGAGAGAGCAAATTTACCGGTGATGGTACCATTGCCCTGAGCCACTATGCTCCAAATGAATTGAGATACAAGTTCTCTTCAGATGCGGCACAGCTTGCTGTATTTAGTGAGATCTATTATCCTGCGGGGTGGAAAGCATATATTGATGGGACAGAGGCCCCTATCCTCAAGGCAGACTACACTTTCAGAGGTCTGGCCATCCCTTCAGGGGAGCACGAGATAGTATTCCGTTTTGATCCGCAGTCGTTCCATCTGGGGGCCAATATCTCACGTGCTGCCTCTCTGCTCCTGTGGCTCGCTTTGGTGGGTGTAGCAGTAGCAGGATACTTGCACAGAAGGAGAAAAGTGTCATAATCTGATATTTTTTCCAACCTTTTGCCCACGTTTTCCGTCTAACGGGTGTAAACATTAAAACTAATATCAGTTATGGAAGAAATTTTAGTTCCTATTGCCATTTGTGTGGTTTTGCCCGTAATGATTGTGTGGCTTGCAACGAGAGCCCGTGAGAATGAGACAAACAGAAAGACAGAGATTATGCTCAAGGCTATTGAGTCAGGGGCGACAATCGATCCCAACCTTTTTGGAAACCAGGGACATATTACTGTCAAGGAGCGACTCCTCAAACGTCTTACAGGTGCATGTGTTACATCACTGCTAGGTGTTGCCTGTATCATCCTTAACCTTGTCCAATGGGCAAAATGGGGTGAAACTTTGTCAAGAAGCACTCTATCCATGACTCTGGCTATGGGTTGTATCCTATTAGCGATAGGTGTTGCCCTCTTTATTGTCTATTTTGTAGGGAGGAAGATGCTTTCTAAAGAGATAGAGGCAGAGGAAAATTCCTTGAAGAGAGGGGAGAACAAGTAGTCTCATATGTCTCCCGACCGTTTCATAGACCTGGTGAGGGTTGAGCAGGAACCGTTGAGGCGGTTTCTGCTGGCCTTGTGTGGAGGGGACTCATCCCTGGCGGATGATATTGCGCAGGATGCACTTGTAAGGGCCTATGTGGCGTCAGGTTCATTTCTTGGCCTCTCCAAGTTCAGCACCTGGCTTTTCCGTATAGCATACAACTGTTATTTGGACCACTGTCGAAGGCCTAAGCTCGAGAGCATCACACCTGACTCTCCGCAGGCACTGGGGGTCAGTTCCGGAGATGAGACAGATGCAGCATTCAAATACCAGAGATTATATCAGGCTCTTGAGAGACTTCAGGAGAGGGAGAAGGCTGTTATTGTCTTGCACTATTTCGAAGATCGCAGTGTAAAGGAGATAGCCTCTATACTTCAGATACCATCCGGTACTGTAAAATATTATTTGTCCACAGGGCGCAATCATCTTAAATCGATACTCCAATGAAATATGACAATATAGAATCGCTCCTGAGGGAGCACAAACCACAGGTTAAGGATAATCCCGCATTTCTTTCCGAGGTGCAGCATAAAATGGGAGCTGTGGAGGGGCTAAAAAAGGAGGTGGACAGGCAAAGGAGATTTGGTCGAATAGCATTGGTAGCCGCCCTTGTAATAGGTACTATCATTGGCGGATTGGCTATATTTCTTATATGGATGTATCCGGTAGGATCAGAGGTTGGGGCTCCAGAACTGATAAAAGAGATAAAAATCTTAATCGAACCCTACAGGCAGTACATGTTGTTTCTGATAGCATGCTGCGCCATCTCATCAGGGGTCATATTGGGACGTAAAATGGTATAAAAACAAACCCCGAAAGTTTTTCTGACTTTCGGGGTTCATTTTAGCTTCTCTTGACCACCTCTTCGGCGAGGTTGGCCCATTCGGCTATGGTGTCGGGTGTCCCGAGGTCACCATTCTCGCGGATAGACATATAGATAGGGACTTGTGCGAGGAGGTCTATACCAAGCTGGCTGGCCATCTTCACACCGCCCTCTTTACCGAAGATATAGTATTTGTTCTCAGGGAGTTCAGCAGGGGTAAACCATGCCATATTCTCGACAAGGCCGAGGATAGGGACATTGATATCCTTGTTCCTGAACATATTTACACCTTTAAGTACATCGGCAAGTGCCACTGCCTGTGGTGTACTTACGATTACTGCACCTGAAAGGGGGATATCGTGTACCATAGAGATATGGATGTCGCCTGTTCCCGGAGGAAGGTCGATGAGTAGATAGTCAAGTTCTCCCCATTTGACCTGAAGTACCATCTGTTTGAGGGCATTGCAGGCCATCGGTCCTCTCCATATGAGAGCCTGTTCAGGTGTGGCGAAGTAGCCAATGGACATCCACTTTACCCCAAATTTCTCGATAGGGAGGATAAGTTCACCCCCATTTTCGGTCTGCTCTGCCTCGGGAATCATCCCCTCTGTACCGGTCATCTTAGGTATTGACGGACCATAGACATCTGCATCAGTAAGACCCACTTTGTAACCGGCTTTAGCCAGTGCGATAGCAAGGTTTGTAGATACGGTAGATTTGCCTACACCACCTTTGCCGGAGGCAATGGCGATAATCTTCCCAACATTGGCAAGCTGCTCCTGTCCAAGTTCCAGGGGCCTTTTGGTCTTTTTCTCACGGACAAGCTCGATTATTGATACTTTATAATCGGGGAAGGTCTCCTTGAGAAGGGCTTCACACTGTTTCTTGATGGAGCCCATAAGTGGATCGGGTGATGAGGAGACAAGTCTGAACTTGATCTTGCCATCCTCTACCCTCACATCTTCCACCATGCCAAGGTTGAGGATATCCGCATCCTTGGCAGGGTGAATGACCTGTGATAATATTGCTAAAACTTCCTGTTCCATTACTTATTTAACGATTTCCATTTCATCAAGTAGATAACCTGCACCACCGAATTTGTCAATGATAAACAGTACATAGCGTGCATCGACATTGATACATCTCTGAAGCTCAGGTTCGAAGATGATGTCGCTGCTCATTGATTCCCAGTTGCCGTCAAACGCAAGGCCGATAAGCTCGCCATTGCCGTTGAGGATAGGTGAACCCGAGTTACCTCCGGTGATGTCGTTGTTTGAAAGGAAACATACAGGCATTTTGCCATTAGGCAGACCATACTGTCCGAAATCTTTGTTTTTCCAAAGCTCTTTCAGGCGGGCAGGAACCTCAAATTCCCAGTTTGTAGGGTCCTCTTTCTCCATTACGCCGTCAAGTGTTGTGTAGTGAAGATACTCTACAGCGTCACGAGGAGAGTATGGAAGGACCTGGCCGTAAGTGAGACGCATGGTAGAGTTGGCATCCGGATAGATAGCTTCACCTTCGCGCATCTCAAGTGTACCTGCTATGTACTCTTTCTTACCTTGGGCAAACATCTCTGCATCTTTAGTGTACTCTTTCATAAGAGCTGGCTGAACAGCGGATACAGAATAGAAAAGCTTTGCAGCAGGATCTTCGTTCAAGTCAACACCAGCAGCGATAGCTTCATCGAATTTATCTTTGCTTACAAATACAGAGTTGTCGAACATATAGTCCACATATGCATCCACATTGCCCTCGAAATCGTTCTCTATCACTTTCACAAAGTCTGCACGATTATCAGCACAAACCTCCTCAAGGTAGGCTTTGATCATAGCCTTAGCCACCTTTCTGTCGGTAGATACAGAGTAGTCCTTATAGAATGACTCGAGAGTGGCATTAAGTCTCTCCGGGTTGTCTATATTTCTAAGAGCTCTTGAAATGATGCCGGTAAGTTCGATTCTACCTACAGACTCACTGGTCTTGAGGAGCAATGCGTAAGCCTCTGCACGGCCCTCAACTGCAGTGTTGATCTTCTCAAGGGCTTTTCCGTATTTTGCCACCCTCTTAGGGCTCTGGTTTACCCACTCGGTAAATTTGGTCTCTTCCTGGGCACGACGCTCTTCTACATTGAGTTTGGCAAATGTCTCGTTCATACCGATCCACTTTTTCCAGCCGTTTGATGAGCCTGAGTATTTGCTAGCATACTGGATCA
>JAEIGA010015452.1_pt1 | contig 11621 bp, 11 predicted proteins | sample 9270691 | NCBI WGS metagenome assembly JAEIGA01 (sample SAMN17057246, study PRJNA624740) | gut metagenome | biome: biome; isolation source: fecal sample | host: Bos grunniens | place: China: Xizang | collected 2019
ATTATGGCAATCTTTTCATCCTCAATGATGTAGGAGTTGTATGAAATGCCATTGGGGATGATATATTGGCTCTCAAAGAGATCTAAATCCAGGTCATCGACACCAATGTATCTTATATCCGATGTTATATTTCTAATCATATTAGTTTGTTTTTGCAATACTGTTATGCTATTATTCTGCCATACTTGCCGCGTGGGCTGCATAATTTTCCCACTTTTCGATTACGGCACGGAAATCTTCGGGTAGTGGCGATTCGAAGAACATCTCTTCGCCGGTAGTCGGATGGATAAATCCGAGACACTGTGCGTGTAGAGCTTGTCGAGGAATCAATGCAAAGCAGTTTTCGACAAACTGCTTGTATTTAGAGAAGGTTGTACCCTTCAAAATTCTATCTCCTCCATAGCGAGCATCATTGAACAGCGGATGTCCCTGCCACTGCATATGCACACGTATTTGGTGTGTACGACCCGTTTCAAGTCGACATTCGATTAAAGTTACGTATCCGAAACGTTTGAGTACTCGATAGTGTGTAACTGCGTGTTTGCCATCCGAGCCATCAGCAAAGACATACATCTGCAATCGATCTTTCGGGCTACGTCCGATATGTCCTGTGATTGTACCTTCATCCTCTTCGAAATTGCCCCAAACCAACGCAATATATCGGCGTATAGTAGTGTGATCGTAGAACTGCTTGCCCAGATGCGCTCCGGCGCGTTCATTTTTGGTTACAACCAGGATGCCAGATGTGTCTTTATCGATGCGGTGTACCAATCCGGCGCGCATATCTCCCTTTTGGAATAGAGGCAGATCGCGAAGGTGGTATGTCAAAGCGTTTACAAGAGTGCCGCTATAATTGCCGCAACCAGGATGAACACACATACCCGCTGCTTTATTGACAACGATAACATCATCATCCTCATAGAGTATGTCTAATGGAATATTTTCAGGGATAATCTCTACCTCACGCTTGGGGTAGGGAAGCATCAGTGATATTTGGTCGAAAGCCTTTATCTTGTAGCTCGATTTGACTGCCACACCATTCACAAAGATATTGCCGGCATCTGCTGCAGCCTGGATACGACTGCGCGAGCACTTCTCCATATGAATTGTGAGGTACTTATCCAATCGAAGCATCGACTGCCCCTTATCGACAGTTATAGCGAAGTGTTCGTAGCGCTCATCCCCATCTGCTGGGCAACTCTCATCTATGCCATTTTCGGCAAGATCCAACTCGTCCGCCTCGTTCCAATCGTCGTTTATGTAGTTCTGTTGTTGTTCCATTACATAAAAAAGTCGTCACTATTTTCACTCTGCTGCACCTCGTTTATCGGAGCCTGTATTGCACTCTCCACTTTACGTAAGGAGTCAGCAAGATGCTCTGCTGCCAGACGTTGCTCAATAAGACTCTTTGCTATAGCATCCGATTCCATACTCTGCTTCTCAACCTTTTCCGCATCGAGCGTGAGTTTTAGTTTAATCCTGCTTCCAAGCTGTGCTTCTCTGCCCTGGTCAACTGATTGATAATATACTCGTGCATTCTTCTTGTCAAGAATGTCGATATCGTCATCGTATATCACCTTTCCCAGATTGAATCCCATCTCCCAAAGTCTGCTTTTTGCACGACTCAATGACAGACCGATAAGTTTGGGCATCTCAGCCACTCCGTGTCCACCTTGTACACCAACCTTAAGGACTACTCCTGAGCCAAGTTCTGCTTCGAGAGTACTCTCCGGTGTCAGTTGTACACCATCGCAATACACATCGAGAACGTAGTTCGTAGCTATGTCATCCACATACTCCAGTCTCTCGATCTCAAGGCCTGCGACTTCGAGCATATTCTTCGCCTGTCGCAGTGAGCGACCTGCGACATAGGGAACTTTAACGCTCTTTTGGCGCAGAGAGTTGATGGTAACGTAGATTTTGCGACCAGCTTTCACTTTAGCGCCGCTTTTGGGTAGTTGGTCGAGAACCATTCCTCCCTCATAAGTATGCACAAAAAGCGAATCGTTGACAATAATCTGCAATCCCTGTTTTGAAGCCATTTGCTCTGCGTCAGTAAGTTGTATGCCGGAGAAATCGGGAACGGTACGTTGTGAACCATGTCGTGTGCCGAAGTGCATAGCAAGTGCTGATACGAGTAAAATACCAGATACAATCAATATTATGAGTACCGCGTTATAGATAAACGGACGCTGTTTTAACTGTTGCCAAAAACCATTTGCTTTTTTATTCTTCTTCATTATTGATTCGGTCTATAGTTCCTGTTTTGTGATTTCATTGTAAAATGTGTCGCGTTCAACAGCACGTAATCCAGCCACTGCCGCGATTTGTTCTATTTCATCTATACTCATAACAGGGTGACTGTCCGAAGCTCCTGCCATTGAGTATATCTTGGTGGAATCCTCAATTGTTCCGTCAATATCATCCGCACCAAATGACAATGCAAGTTCTGTTGTCTGTTTGCCATACATTACCCAATATGCCTTAATGTGTGGAATATTGTCCAATACGATGCGGCTCATAGCCAACATCTTCAAATCTTCGACTATCGACACTTCGCCAACCTCACTCATAGAGTTGCCAAAGTTGCGATATTTCAAGGGAATAAAGGCATTAAATCCACCTGTAAGGTCTTGTTGTTCACGCAGGCGAAGCAGGTGGTCAATACGGTGTTCGAGTGTCTCGATATGTCCGTAGAGAATTGTGGCATTTGTCTTAAGTCCCAGACGGTGAGCTGCATCGTGTACTGCAAACCACTCGGCAGTAGACCCTTTTTCAGGACAAATCTTCGCGCGCAGCTCCTCATCGAAAATCTCTGCACCTCCGCCAGGAATAGCCTCCATTCCTGCCTCAATCAGCAGTCGTAATCCCTCATCGATTGAGAGATCTGCACGATGAATCATATATGAAAGTTCGACTGCAGTGAATGCCTTTATTGCCGCTTGTGGCATTATTGCCTTCACGCGGCGAATAAGATCTGCGTAGTAATAGATGTCGTGGTCTGGATGAACTCCACCTACAATATGAATCTCAGTAGCGCCACTATCTGCCCTGTCGCGTACAATCTGCTCCATCTGCTCCATTGAGTAGTCCCACGCTTCAGGGCTACCCTTTGGACGACGGTAGGAGCAAAATTTGCAGTTGAATACGCAAAGATTCGTAGGCTCAAGGTGGAAGTTGCGGTTGTAAAATACTTTATCGCCACTTATCTTGTACTTTGCCGCTACCGCCAACTCACCAAGCAACCACAGCGGAGCTTCACGCCACAGCACAAGAGCCTCCTCGCCAGAGATTCTTTCACCGACGCGAACTTTTGCCGCTATTTGTTCTACCATTGTCATTACTTTGGAGCCTTGTTATAGAGGTAAATACCGATGCATAGGAATATCAAGTTAGGCAACCATACCGCCAAACCAGGTGGCAACGTACCGCTCTTTGCAAACTCCTCGAAGAATCGGTTGAAGAGAATATATCCGAAACAGAGCGTGATACCTACGCCAATATGCAGTCCCGTTCCACCTCGTACCTTGCGAGAAGAGAGCGATACTCCGATAAGGGTCAGGATAAAAGCCGATATCGGGTATGCAAATCGTGCGTGATGCTCCACTTCAATAAGTCTTATTGAATCGGAACCTTTGGCTCGTTGCTGGTCAAGGAATTCACTCAACTCGTCAATTTGCATAGTCTTGACCAATTCGTTGATACGACCCATTTCCGCCACATCAAGGTTTATGAGTGTGTCGAGATTACGATATTGAGTAAAGGTTTCGTGACGCAGCGAGTCGAATGTGCGTATCGTATAGCGTTGAGCTGACCAGCGCTTTGTCTCCTCGTTGAACTTGACCTCTGAGGCTTCGAGCATAGATGTTATCGAACCGTTATTGTGCTGTTCGAGAGCAAAGAATGAGGCTTGTTGCGACCTTTTGGAGAAGTTGCGGATGTAGACAAATTGTCCGGGCTCAATCTGACGATAGATGTGTCGGTCATATTGGAAATTCTGACGACGACGCAGATATTGACTCTCGAAATTCACACAGGCGCGTTGAGATACGGGGATAATCCACAGACTCAATACCATAGACAGGCTGGCAATTGCTGTTGCTCCGAGGAAGTAGGGCCACATTAGTCGGCGGAAACTCATACCACCCGACAACATAGCGACAATTTCGGTTTGGTATGCCATCTTCGAGGTAAAGAAGATTACGGCAATAAAGGTGAATAGACCGCTAAACTGATTGATGAAGAACGGGATGAAGTTGAGGTAATAATCGACAACTATCTCCTTGAATGGCGCGTGCAGCTCAGTGAAGTCATCAATCTTCTCAACATAGTCGAAAATCACAACCACAATGATAATCATTGCGATAGCGAACATATATGTTCCCAAAAACTTGCCGAGAATGTATCGGTCAAGAATCTTGAACCCAGGGAATTTCAGTTTCATAGTCTACAATCGTTTAGCAAGTTTTACAACTGTTTGCTCCTTCCAAGCTGTAAAGTCGCCTGCAATTATATGCTTTCGTGCCTCACTAACCAAACGCAGGTAGAAGGCGATATTGTGTAACGAAGCAATCTGCGCTGCCAACATCTCGCCACAAACAACCAAGTGGTGCAGGTATGCTTTCGAGTAGAGTGTATCGACAAATGCTGTACCTTCAGGATCAATGGGCGAAAAATCGTTCTCCCACTTTTTGTTGCGGATATTTATTGTGCCCTCCATCGTGAACAACTGCCCGTTACGGCCATTTCGTGTAGGCATTACACAGTCGAACATATCGACACCTCGTGCTATATTTTCCAAAATGTTGGCAGGTGTACCTACCCCCATCAGATAGCGAGGCTTATCCTCCGGCAGAATGGCATTGACGACCTCAACCATCTCGTACATTACCTCCGTGGGCTCGCCAACAGCTAAGCCTCCTATGGCATAGCCATCTGCATTGTACTGCAAGACATTCTCTGCCGCTTTAGCTCTTAGGTCAGGATAACTACAACCCTGCACAATAGGAAAGAGTGATTGGTAGTGTCCGTATTTTGGTGAAGTCTGGTGATAACGGTTAAAGCAACGCTCCAGCCAGCGTTCGGTAAGAGCCAGTGATTTTGCGGCATATTCACGTGGTGCATCGCCTGGGGGACACTCATCAAAAGCCATCATAATATCAGCTCCGATGGTGCGTTCGGTATCCATCACGCTCTCTGGAGTAAAGAGATGTTTCGAGCCGTCAATATGTGAGCGAAAATGGCATCCTTCCTCCTTGAGTTTGCGACAATCGGCAAGCGAAAAGACTTGAAAACCGCCACTATCAGTTAGCATAGGTCCATCCCAAGTCGAAAAACGATGCACACCTCCTGCCTGTTCTATGATGTCCATACCAGGACGGAGATACAGGTGGTAGGTATTTGCTAAGATTATTTGAGCTTTCGCCTCATCCCTTACATCACGATGAAATATGCCCTTCATTGCCGCAGCGGTTCCAACCGGCATAAAAATCGGAGTTTGGATTACACCGTGGTCGGTGGTTATTACACCTGCTCGAGCAGCAGATGCACAGTCTTTATATTGGAGTTCGAACTTCATACTTATACTAAAACGTACAAAAGTACAAAATAATTTTGAATTTTGAATTTTGAATTTTGAATTTCACTATCTTTGTGCGGTAGGGCATAAAAGCGCGAAATACAAGTGATGATAGAACAGTATTGGAACTTCATTATAGAGCATTATGGTTGGCAGGGTGTTGCATTAGCAGTGGCGATACTCTTGCTGTTAGGTATACAAATTTACTACTACGGCATAGCTTATGCACGTATCGCTAAATATAGGAATGACCATCGTCCACGCCGTATAGAGAGCGATACGCCGGATATTTCGGTTGTTGTTACACTCTACACTGAAAATAACGAATATCTTGAGTCAGGGCTGTTGCAGTTGCTCTCACAGGAGTATGATTCATATGAGGTAGTGGTGGTTTATGTTGGCAGTAACAGCGACTTCTATGAAGATCTATCGCGGATGAAGCTCTATTATCCCAATCTGCGTACCACAAAAATTGAGGCAAAGAGTCAATTCCCCATATCGCCGAAAATGGCGATAAATGTCGGAATCAAATCTGCGCGCAACGAGCATATCGTCCTCACAACACCCGATGCTGAGCCCCGCTCAAGCCGTTGGCTGGCTCTTATGGCAAAGGGTTTTACTCGCGGAGATATTGTCTTGGGTTATTGTGGGTATAAACGAGGCAAGGGATTGGCAAATTTCGTTATGCGAACTGAGCGACTTGCCTACTCTATGGAGTGGTTATCGGCAGCTATACGTCGCCGTCCATATCGTGGTGACCGCAACAATCTTGGTTTTACGAAGAGCCTCTATTTTAGTGTGAATGGCTTTGGTAATCTCAATATGAATTCAGGCGAAGATGATCTCTTTATGCAGCAGATTATGACTCGTGATAATGTGAGTGTTGTGATGTCGCCTCGTGCTTCGGTCAGTGAAAAGTGCTGGGGCGGATGGCGTTGGTGGTTGTCACAGAAACACTACTACGGATCGACACATCGATTCTATCCTGCAGACACACTCACATTCGGACGCTGGGAGCGTGGTAGTCGATTGCTGTTTTTCGTGACCATTGCTACGGCTTTAGCGGTGATGCCTCTTGAGTATAAAATTGCAGCAGGGGTGCTTCTGTTGTTGCGTTATTTGTTGGTGTTTACAACCATAAGAGGTGTCTGCAAGCGCCTTGGAGAACGAGGTATGGTTGCTTGCTATCCGCTGTATGACCTCTTTGGACCGTTTGTATCACTACTTTTGGGAGCGGTGATGTTGCGTAAAGATCCTACAGCATGGAGATAGATGACTATATCGTAGCAGATGACCAAGCATTAGTCAGGCTGATTCTCGATGGCGATGATGCGGCTTTCGAGCATCTGTTTAATCGCTATCGTGATGCCATACATCGCCTTTTTGTTCAGCGTCTTGGTGGATCAGCGGATAATGCAGATGATCTTTTGCAGGATACCTTCATCAAGGTTTATCTAAATATCGACAGATACGACATCGGTTACACCTTTGGGCAGTGGGTGTATACTATAGCTCGAAATACACTCATTGACTTTACGCGCAAGACACGCAGTGATTTGCCGATAGATGAGCGTTTTTCCTCACCGGCTGCTACGTCTCCAACACCTGAGGAGAGTATTATCAATTCGCAGCAACGCACTCAAATAGAGCACTATCTTGAGCAGTTGCCTGAGCAGTACAACACGCTGTTCAAGTTGCGCTTTTTGGATGAGTACTCCTACGAAGAGATTGCCGAAAAATTGCATCTGCCAATGGGTACGGTCAAGACCCAGATTCATCGCGCAAGGGAGCGTATGTGCAGGCTAATAACTGAGGGCGAAAATCGATAAATTTCCCAAATAGAACAGAAATTATGGTAGAACTTATCACAAAATATTTTCCAGACTTAACCCCTGAACAGGTGCGTCAGTTTACTGTTCTTGGAGAGTTGTATGCCGATTGGAACTCAAAAATCAATGTTGTTTCGCGCAAGGATTTCGACCAACTCTATTTGCGTCATATTCTTCACTCGCTTGCTATTGCCAAGGTGTGTCGTTTTGATGCGGGCGCAAGAGTTCTGGATGTCGGATGCGGAGGTGGTTTTCCGAGTATCCCGTTGGCGATAATGTTCCCTGATGTGCAATTTACTGCTGTAGATTCTATTGCTAAGAAGATAACTGTTGTACGAGGAGTAGCTGAGGGTGCCGATATCAAGAATATTGAAGCACTGAATATGCGTGTCGAGCAACTCAATCATCGATATGATTACGTTGTGTCACGTGCCGTGACAGAGATGAGTAGATTTGTTGGCTGGGTTTGGAATAAAATCGAGCGCGGACAGCACGGTACGCTTCCCAATGGAATTCTCTATCTCAAGGGCGGAGATTTGGCAGAGGAGTTGGCCCTTACTCGAAAAAAATGGACTCTCTACGACATCTCGCAAATCTTTGATGAGGAGTTCTTCGAGACCAAGAAGGTTGTCTATAGTGCTAAATAGTTGCATCTGTTTCGCGGCGACGAAATAGATGGTGAAATAGGCACTTCTGGTTTAGAATATTGTAGCTGTTATACCCAATCTTATGCAACGAAATAACCTAATTCGTTGTGGTTTATTACTATTTTTTCTGTCCGTAATAGGCATTTGCACCGTGTTTACGCTCGTAGTGTTTCTCTACTAAGTCGGGATTCATCTCGACTTTCGGATTCAAAGCAATGGTTATTGAAGCCATCCGCGCCACCTCTTCCAGCACCACAGCGTGATACACTGCATCGGCAGCACTCTTGCCCCAAGTGAAAGGCCCATGATGTTTAACCAACACGGCAGGAGTATGCATTGGATTCATTCCCTCGAATGCATTGGCGATAATATCGCCCGTAGCAGCCTCATATCGTTCTGAAATCTGTTCTCTGCTCATTTCATCGGTGCAAGGGATGTCACAATAGAATGTGTCGGCGTGAGTAGTGCCTACATTTGGAATTGACATTCCCGCTTGCGACCAAGCCGTTGCATAGGTCGAATGGGTATGCACAACTCCTCCGACCTCTGGAAAGTGGCGATAAATCGCTAAATGAGTCGGCGTATCAGACGACGGGCGTAAATCACCCTCTACAACATTACCATCCAAATCGACCACTACCATATCTTCTGCTTTCATATTGTTGTAACCAACGCCACTTGGCTTGATTACCACCAGGCCCGTTTCACGGTCAATAGCGGAGACATTTCCCCAAGTCAAAATCACCAATTTATTGCGTACCAAATCGAGATTAGCCTCCAATACCTCATTTTTAAGACTCTCCAACATAGCGCTCTCTGTTCTATCTGTTTTTATTATTGCTATACCATACTCTACACGAGGATAATCCAATCTGTTATGGAAATAGCATATCAACTTATGTGATTCACAAAGTTATATAAATCTTGATAAATTTGCAATACCAGGTAGAGAGTTGTGCAGTTAAAAGACCACTGAATAAAGGAGTGTGATAGGGGAGTGAGCAAAGACGAAAAATTGAAATTGCGGGAATGTTTTACAACAGAACTATATTTTTTTTATCTTTGTTGTCGATTTGCGGGCAAACTTTTCGATTATGAAACAGAAAAAAGAGAAGAAGTCTTATGTTATGAGTTTTGGAGAGGAAGTCGGAAACTCGGTATCACATGGGGTTATGACCGTATTGACGATTTGTGCCTTGCCTTATGCTGCAGTTCAGGGCTATTTGGCAGAGGGTGCAGGAGGGGCAGTCTGTGCGAGTATTTTCGTAATCTCATTGCTTTGTATGTTCCTTGGGTCTACTCTATATCACGCTATGGCGCACGAGACCCGACACAAAGAGGTTTTCCATATACTTGATCATATATTTATATATGTTGCCATTGCCGGTACATATACACCCATAGCAGTTTCAGTTATTGGAGGTTGGCAGGGGTGGCTTATTGTTGCGTTGCAGTGGGCAATGGTGCTGTTTGGAGTCTTCTACAAGTCGCTGTCACGTCGCTCGATACCGGCGGTTAGTCTTACTATATACCTCATTATGGGTTGGACGGTAGTGTTCTTCTTTCCGCTGTTTTGGAATCACGCCTCTACAGGTCTGCTGACATTTATAGCTTTGGGAGGCGTGCTATATACTATAGGTGCGTGGTTTTATGCCCGCAAGGGTTTCCGTTATCATCATCTTGTGTGGCACCTGCTCATAAACCTGGCAGCTGCGGCTCACTATGTAGGAATAGTCTTCTACCTCTATTAAATTGAGCCAAAATTACATCTTTTTTGAACAAAACTAAAAAAATAGTTGCATAACTAAAAATTTAGTTATATATTTGCCTTCGGAAAACAACAAGTAGATAACCAACCGACATCGAAACCTATTTTTTGAGAGAACAATGGCAGAAACACAACAGAAGAGAGTACAGGAGTTGACTCGTGCAGAGTTAGAGATTATGCAGATACTCTGGCAAATCGGGTGCGGGTTCGTGAATGATATTTTGGAGGAAATTTCCGATCCGAAACCTGCATACAATACGGTTTCAACCATCGTGCGCATACTCGAAAAGAAAGGATTCGTGACACATAGAGCCTATGGCAAAAGTCACGAATACTACCCCGCTGTGAGTCGCGAGGAGTACACATCGACCTATATGGAGTCGGTGCTTGCAAACTTTTTCGGAGGCTCGCCATCGCGATTGGTGTCGTTTCTATCCTCCAATAAATCAATCTCGCTCGAAGAGACCGACGAAATAATAAAACTGTTGCAAAACAAATAATTGGCGGGCTATGGCTGTGTATATGGCAGAGTTTTTCTGTTGTAGCGGATTATTCTATGCGCTTTACAGATTGGTTATCGAGGGGCGGGTCGCTCATCGGTCGGCTCGTGCATATATAGTTGCAACAGCCCTCTTGGCGGTAGTGATTCCGCTATTGGAGTTGCCCATATATCCCGCAGAGTCATTGAAGTTGCAAATCGCGACGGTAACTTCTAATATCGACATTCGGACCATACAACCTGCAAACGAAGCAGTGGGAGTGGATTGGCTCATGGTGGTCAAATATGTGGTAGTGGCGATATACGTAGCGGTCGTTGTGTTAAATTTCATCCGTTTGGCAATGCGCCTATGCGAGGTTTATGCCATCCGACGAGCATCCAAACTGACATTCTATGAGGCTTATACGCTTGCCGAAAGCCGCACGACAAGGGAGCCGTTCTCGTTCTGGCGTACGATATATTTGAATGATAAATTCGATGGAGAGGAGCGGGGCGTGATAATCACTCATGAATACAGCCACGTGCGGCACCGACACACAGCCGAGCGATTGGTGGTCGAACTGATAAGATGTATATTTTGGATTAACCCATTCGTTTGGCTCGCGGGCAATAGTCTTGTCGAGGTGCAGGAGTGGGAAGCAGATAGAGATGTTATTGATAAAGGTTATGATGTCGGGAAGTATCGACTTCTTGTTTTCCAGCAGCTTTATGGTTACTATCCGGAGGTGACCTGCGGGCTGAAAAGTCAAACTTCTAAAAAACGTTTCCTTATGATGACAAACTTCAAGAAGGGGAGATACTCTCCCTTGCGCTTGTGCGCAGCAATCCCGATGATTGCAGGTATGATTTTGGCTTTCGGAGCAGTCAGAGCCGAGGGTAAATTAAACAAACTTCCCAAGGAGTGGATGCCCTCCGAACTACCCAAGGAGTGGACACTGGCAGAGATGCCGAAAGAGTGGACCGACCAAAATGCAACAAAAAACGAGGGCGTCAAAGTTGCCGACCTGCTCCAAAGATTCAGCAACTATTGCAAAGCGAACATTCGCTACCCGGCAGATGCAAAGGCAGAGAGTGCAGATGGGCAGGTTGTTGTTGAGTTCTCGGTGAATCTTACTGATGGCTCGGCAGAGGTGTGCAAAATTCACCGTTCGCCAGATGAACGACTGACAGCAGAGGTCGAACGTGTAATCCGAAAGAGCAAATGGGAGCCGGTTTCATCCGTTGTCGGGCTTTCGGCCGATGCCGACCATACAGTTGTTGTCATACTTACATTTGACTTTGTTATTGACGGCAAGAGCGA
>JAEIGA010015453.1_pt1 | contig 11621 bp, 12 predicted proteins | sample 9270691 | NCBI WGS metagenome assembly JAEIGA01 (sample SAMN17057246, study PRJNA624740) | gut metagenome | biome: biome; isolation source: fecal sample | host: Bos grunniens | place: China: Xizang | collected 2019
GAAATTCGCCGGTTTTAAATATGCCTGTAAACTTGGGCCAGCCGGTTTCCTGGAAAGCATATTCTTCATCGAATGTAAATGTAATGTGATCACCTCTGAGGTATGCGGCCTTAAATCCCAGACTGTTTTTGGGATTGCAATGATAAACACATCTGCCATACCGGTAAAAGCACCCGGTACAAAAAAGAAGCATGATCACCATCATTACGGCAACGATCTTATTCGTATTCTTTATCTCCATATAACCTGTTTTATCCTCCAACGGGCCCATGTGAATCTATATGTATTATCTTACCTGTTGAATCAAAATCCATACGGAAAACATCGTCTTCGATCACGACACTGTGACCGACAAGATTTTCCGTTTCATATTCAGCATAACCTGAACCGTCTTCATTGATCTTTATATCACAAAATTCACCGTATTCCTGCCTGATGTCGTTTATGTTCTTTCCTTTGAAATCCCAGTCAAAGAGATCGGGATGGCATGTGTGCGTGGCCAGCCAGGCAAAGATGCATCCTGCCATCAGCACCATCACGCCCATCATGCTGCCTGTGATGTTTCTTGCGGTTTTCTTTTTCTTAACGATGAGAATAATGAACGGAACTGCAAGAGCGACCGCTGCCAGAATAAATATCACCATCAGGAGGATTACCCTGTAATAGAAAAGCGCTACCACCATAAAACTTTTACCCCGTCATCTGATGCCGAGTCTTCGCTCTTCCCTTTTGGCTTTGCGGTTAAGTCTCTTGAGCTTGGCATCGTATCTGTCTCTGATCAGCACGAAATATATGATACCCGAGATGGCTGCGGACATTGCAAGAAGAATGAGGCAGAACGCGGACGCCCTGTCGTATGCATTTCCCATTCCAAGTATGTTCTGGAGAAATGTCATCATCGTAAGATTCGTTCGCATGACATCATATGGATTGGACATCATGGCCGGGATGTCGCTTATCGCAAGTCCGTCAACAACGGAAAGAACAGCGATAAAGAACAGAATCGGGCGCATGCAGGGCAGCGTTATGCGGAAGAATGTGTTGAGCCTTGAAGATCCGTCCATTTCAGCTGCTTCAAAGATCTCAAGCGGGATACTCGTCATACCCGTGACCGCATAGATGAATGTTATTCCGTAGTGCGCGAAAATGCCTACCAATACAATTATGAAACGCTCTGACATGAAGAATTCAAAGTCATGTTCCGTTACTCCGAAACCGTTCATTGCAGCTGCGATGAGCGAATACGAAATTGTTGTTCCGACAAATGCGATTATGTTTCCCAAAACAAGATAACCCAATGTTGTTCCCGTCATGAGATTCGGGAAAAAGAATGCCGTCTTAAACGTTGTTCTGCCCTTTACCTTAAGTCTTCTGTCGGTCATCATGGCAGCAAGCCAGAATGCCAGTATCCATTCCGAAATTGTCTGGCAGATACAGAAATAAAAAGTGTTCTTCATGGATATGGGAAATGTCGATGTCTTAAAAAGATCAGCGAAATTCTTATACCAGGGCAGGCCTTTTGAGGTAAGCAGCACCGGATCGTCTAATACGGTCGTGTGCTTCAGGTCACAGAATGCAAAATAAAATGTCTCGCCCATCGGCCACAGATGGAAAATGAGGAATGCAACAACGAAGGGAATTGCGAAAATATATCCCCACTTGTTATAGTGCCTGTCTATTGATTTGCTTTTTCCCATAGATCCCCATCCGCCATGCTTTTCGGGCACGGCAATTATCCTGGCCAAAAATATTATATAGTACAAAAAGCGTAAATAACAGAAATGTTTGACAGGTGCTGGCGCTGTAAATAGAATTGAATTTAAGTCGGACCGACAACATTTTGCAGACAATGCGAGGGAGACCGATTTGGGGGAAAACGGAATAAACATTTCGACAGTCAGAAAAAATGACTTCAGGCTCAAGATAATCGTGTACGCAGTATCGATAGTGCTTATGTTTGTGGCTATGTCGCCTTTTATAACCCTGCTCATCGAATTCACCGGATTCCGTACGGATAACCCCGCAAGAGTGCTTAAGATAATTCCCAAAAGAATCAAGCAGCTCGGAGAGTTCTTCAGTACGAGAGTAGTTTTAGGCTTCATAAATTCCGTAATAGTTACCGTATCCAGCACGATACTGAACGTCTATTTTTCAGCACTGACGGCACATGCCATTACTTCATATAACTGGAAACTCAAAAAGATATTCAGCAACTTCATTCTGGCCCTCATGATGATTCCCTCGATTGTTGCCACGGCGGGCTTCGTTCAGCTGGCCTACAAATTCCATCTGAACAACACGCTCATCGTCTTCATACTCCCCTCGATCGCCTCTCCGGTATCGGTCGTTTTCATGAGACTGTATCTGGAGTCGGTATATTCGAAAGAGCTGATAGAATCCGCAAGACTGGACGGCGCCGGCGAATTCAGGATATTCAATCAGATCATCCTGCCGATTCTTAAACCGGCCATCGCCACGCAGGCAATCTTCGCCATGGCAAGCAGCTGGAATGACGCTTTCCTCCCTGTGGTTCTTCTCCTGAAGCAAACAAAGATGACACTTCCTGTCGTCCTGCGCTTTAACTACGCATTGGGTGAGAGCATAATACCGATGTTCGTTTCGACGGTACCGCTCGTCATCGCATTCCTTTTCCTGTCAAAGCACATCGTCGAAGGCGTGCAGCTCGGCAGCGTTAAGATGTAGCGCATATGGTATAATTCTTTCCGGAAAAAAGAAATAATATAGGGGGATAGATCTATATGGGAGTTGACATATTGTCTGTACTGTTTAACTGGGTATATGAAATCATAAGATACGGTTCAGCAATTGCAGGAGTTGTTATCGGAATACTTATCGCCGTATGCAAGACGAGGTCCACAAGGCCTTGGGGCATTGCGACCATGCTGTCAGCAATAATTACTATAATGGGATTTATCTCCGGTTCCCTGATAAACGTTTTAAGTGCAAGGGAAATGTCTGGTTTCCAGTATTCCAGAACAATAATAACCTTTGCGTTGAGCCTGGCCTCAACGTACTTCATATGCCGTTTCATCCATAAGAATTATGGCAAGAAATTTATCTATATCCCGATGTTTCTGCTCCCGGTGTTGACCCTGGGGCTGACTTTCTTATCCAACCGTATTTTCAACAGCCATAAAACATGGGGATCTGACATAGGTTATCTGCTAAATCTCGGAAACCTTGCTGTTTCTCTGATCTCAACTACCATTTCAAGCTTGATCATAATCATTGTTCTGTTTAAGTTCCGCAAAAAAGAGAAGGTTGTCCCGTATTTATGGCTCTTAAGGATCTTCTTCTATATCTTTACATGCTTCTCCTACGCCTTTACATCAACGGCCCTGGTAATAGACATGGTAAATTCCGATGTGCCCAAGCGTGATCTTGATCCCTTTGTATCATTCTTTATGAATAATTACAGCACGATGAACATGTTTCTGGGCATAATCAGCGCCCTGATCTCACTGATCATTCCGTTATATGTCCTGATAAATGCCAGATCCTGCGCAAAAAAGCAGCAGATGACCGCTCAGAGTGCGGAAATGCAGTAAAATTTGCTCTCAAAAGCGTTTTCAAAGGCCAAAAATGCCCAAATAGTGCTTTTCGCGTGTTTGATGCGTCAAACCGCTTCAAACGCAGTATTTTCGGGCTGTTCAGGCCTCTGGCACACCCGGAAAACTTGAAAAATATGGACTTGTGCTTCAAATACACCAAAATTCGCCTAATTTCAACTCTTGTCTAAATCGCAAAAGTTCCTTACAATAACGCAGTGCCTGTGCGAAAGAGCATAAAAGGCACAGTAATTCACTATTTTGGAGGATCTATCATGAATAGACAGGAATTAGTTGACGCAATGGCAGCTAAGGCTGGCATTTCCAAGGCAGCTGCTGATGCTGCAGTTAAGGCTTTCATCGAGACAGTTGGTGATGAGCTCCAGAACGGCGGTAAGGTTCAGCTCGTAGGTTTCGGTACATTCGAGACAACAAAGAGAGCTGCTAGAACAGGCCGTAACCCTCAGACAGGCGCTGCTACAAAGATCGCAGCTTGCACAGCTCCTAAGTTCAAGGCTGGTAAGGCACTCAAGGATCAGGTTAACTCAAAGGCTAAGAAGTCCAAGAAGTAATCCTGACCGATCTGAATACGGGTTATTGAAAAGAGGTTGTCGTTTGACAACCCCTTTTTTAATCTTTCCTCTTCTTCTTGTCTTCAAATTCCAGGTCTTGATGGAATCGATAGTCTTCCACTTTCAGTTCCGTTTTATGTGTTGTATCGAGATACGAATCCATTCCAGGCGCCTTGTCGAAATCATTGACCACATCAACGGTCTCATGGATCTTATGCGACGTGCGCCCGCCTATCTTGCGTATCACTGCCATTCCAATGAGGAAAGCTACAAGCGCAATTTCAATAAAACTCAAAGTCAGGAACACATAGTACCAGAAGCGGCTGGCAGTTCCCGAAAAAGCAATGAGGGCCAGGAAGACCGGCAAAACGGCGACTGCAATTCCGGCAACCTTTTTCCATTTGCTGTTAGAGAATCTTACAAGGCTGTCGAGCTTGTCGACTGCTTCGGTCGTGGGCGCCTGGCCGCTTGCCTCGCCCGTCTGACCGTTAACCGCAAACTGATAAGTGCTGCCGTCGAACTCAACGGTCATGAACCATACGGGAAGCAGGCAATACTTGATGCTGACCTCGTTCATCCAGACGAAGTTCTTTTCGGGACTGGGATCGTAATCGTCGAATTTCGCAGCGATCGTTCCGTTCATATCCATCGACATCATGTTCAGTCTCTTAATGAACCTGTCCATCATATCCATCGGAGTCTGGTCGTATTTATCGGCATAAAAGCCCTGCAGATATCTGTTGTCGAACTTTACCATTTCGCTGTAATCAAAAGGCTCGATAGCTTCCATCAGCTTGTTTGCGATCTTGATAGAAGCATCGAAAGGCACACCTTTTACATAGAACTTGGCATTAGCCCTGAGCGGCTTAAGTATCGGTTTATCGCCTGTGTGGATTATGCCTGTACCGTACATGTCGTTGTTAACAGCGCAGTCCAAAAGCCAGAACGGCACATAGACAGGCATCATCTTTGTAAAACGGCTCTTTGTCTTGAAGCCCTTGGGCGTCATCTTCCTGGTCTCAAGCCACTGCTTCATGTTGTTTACTGCTGTCTCTTTGTCGATCTTGAAAGGCACGATGTAATCAGGCTTGAATTCCCTCGTCATCCTTCTCGTGATCAGCGCCGGAGAGCCGCAGAAAGCACACATCGTCGACATCATGTTCTCGTCGGCGATCATGACGGCACCGCAGCTGTCGCACACTATCTCATGACGTTTCTTGTCGTCTTCAGAGATCTCGTTGTCGCCTGTGTAGTCGTGCTCAATGCTGTAGCCCAAAGAGCCCATCTTCTCGAGCGTGGACGGATGGTAGATGTTACCGCAGTTGCGGCACACCATTCCCTGCACTTCAGGCCGGTAGAAAATATTAGATCCGCATGACGGACACTTGTCGGACTCGCCGACAAACGCTCCCTCGCCGCTCTTCGCCGGATTCCTGCCGAACGGATCCGGTCTGTCAGGATCTGACGGTCTCGCATTCCACATATATACACCCCTTATTCCCAAAGATATATAAATGAATTATAGCATGGTCCTGTATCTGTTATCTAAAGGCAGCCCGGTCACCAGCAGTTGATGGACGGGTCCTTGTCGTTGTAGTTTATCTTCTGACATGCTGCTCATTCCTTACGAATCTGATGACTCGTCTTCAACCATGCGGACGCCTGCGAGCACATAGCTCATGGATTCGGCGAGCTGGTCGAGCTTTGCTCTTCCGCTTACGTAACCGTTAAGGAGAACCTGGTTGTCGGCATCTCTGAAGTCGAGAATGTAATCCTTGCCTGTTGCTCCTTTTGTAAGCTGGAGCTGGAAATGAAGAGAAGCGATGTCTTTGAGCCGTACGAATGTATATGTCTCGTTGCCCAGATCTGAGAACTTCTTGTAGAGATAATCCTTGGTCGCTGCAAAGCAGTTGTTTGCATCGTTTGCCACAACGAAAACAGGCTCTTCTGCCATCTGAGCATCAAAGGCCTTTACCTCGTCAACGCTTCTCAAAAGCTCGTTGAGATTCGTCTCTGTTCTTGTGGTAACGTTCTTCTTTTTGCCTGCTGCGATAAGGATAAGGCCGAGCACGAGGATTGCTCCTCCGATACCGCCTAAGATCTTGATCGTATTTAATGTCTGAGGATCGTTAAGGCCGCCGTTGTATATCGTGAAGCCGATAAAGACACCGATAAGAACCGGGATAACGATAAGGATAATCGGTCCCTTTTGCTTGTCGTTCTTTGCCTTCGCGCCTGAGACTCTCTTAACGTACTCTTTAAGCCAAACCGAATTCTCGCTAGCAAGATTGCCCATATACAGATCCTCCTTTAGTTAAATAAATGCCAATGCAAATATAATAACATTCAAAGGAAAATAATCACATTAAAGAAGTTCCTGCATCGCTCTATTCTAGCGTTCTTCTTTTTCTTTGACAGACTTCTGCTTTTTAGGAAGTGGAAGTTGTGGTTTGGAGCAAGCAGCCTTTCAATCTCGTTAAAGAACCCTTCCAGATTAGAGAAATTGTTTCCGTCTATTATTACCTGTTTCATCCGGTGTTTAATCGTACGTAATTACCTGGTGTCCGTATGTTGTCTTAAGCCAGTCTCCGCTGCTGTTGTCGGAAGACGGGAATACGATGGTGTTGGGATCGCCGTCTGAAATATATCGCCTGCCGTCGTTGAGCTGGGCAAAGTTCATCTCGATATCCCAGTCTTTTCCGCCGTTGTCGTAGCCTCTGATACGTCTTAAGCATGTGTTGTCGTATTCTCTTACGAAAGGCGAATAGCACCTCGTCCATGCGCAAAGAAGGGCTGCCTTGGACGTGTATTCGAAGCCTTCATATGTTCCGGAGAAGATCCTGTCGTACTGGGGCTTGTCGGGACCCATTTTCTCGGGCGAACCGAACGGGAGCGCAATGATGTTTACGTACTGTCCCGGGATAATCTCGTCGAGCTTTTTATACATCGCTCCGACCTGCTTTGTGATCTCGTCCGCATCGCAGTCGCCGAGTATTACGTGGTCGCGTGTGTGGTTGCCGATATCGTATCCGTTGTCGACCATCCACTTCATTATCTTTCTGTCGTTCTCTTCGCCGTTCTCGAAAAGCTGTGAGTTGACAAAGAATGTGGCCGTCACGTTGTAGTCAGGATATTCCGCCTTGATCTTTTCTAAGATTCCGATCGCGCATGAAGGATCGAAAACCGGTGTGCCGTCATCGTTCCAGCCCTGAAGAACAACGTCTCTGATGCCGTCGTCGAATGTGAGGATGAGAGGGCTGTAGCCGAACGGAACGTCGATGTAACCGTCGACATAGTCGGTCAGTCTCATCATGCGGTAGCCCATCTCGTAGTAGCTTCGAAGGTCTGCCTCAAATGCTTCGGATGTTCTGTTGTATCCGTCCTTGTCAACGTTGCCGCCCGTGTACTCAGTATCGGCATTTTTCATGTCGTAGACTCTGTGATACATGAGGATCGGCACGGAGTTGAGTTCGTTGACTCCTGCGGTCCTGTATTCTTCAGCAGTGTGAGTAGTAATTGCACTTGTCTCGGGAACGGTTTCCGCCGTTGTTTCAGTAGTCTGAACGGCAGAAGGATCTGTCGTCGGAACTGTTGTCACCTCTTCATCTTTGCATCCCGCAAAAAGCGCCGCAGTCATTGAAGCGGCTAGGATCATGCTCGTAAACTTTCTTATATTCATGTTACAGTTGCCCGTTTCTGATTTAATATGAGATCCGGTAAGGTGCGGTTAACCGCCTCTCACGGATTTCCATATTATATCAGTATTGTCCGCAGGGTGTTATTTGCGTTTGCCTTTGTTTTTATTCGTAAGATAATCGATTATCTCCTGCTGCTCGAGTATCATGTTCATTGCATTTGCCAGAAGCTGCAGGGGCGTCATTTGTGCGCACATGTCATCACATTCGGGGTTTAAGACAAATTCGTACTGCCACAGGCATGAAAGCTTGTTGCAGGCGTCTGCGATCGCGGTAACTTCGCTTTCGTTGAAGTTTTCGTAGATGCGAAAGTCCTTGTGCATTTTCGAAAACGTCACGACCGTATTCTCAACAGTAAGTTCTTCCAAAGCGGCTTTCAGTGTGGCAGGCTTCTCAAAACCTGTAAGTTCGCCGGTATCGAACATGACTTTAGTGACCTTTTCCTGATCGATCTCAAAAGAAACAGTAATCATAAGAAACCTCCTTTAAATCACAATATTCTTAACGGTGCAGTCTTCAAATATCGCATCGTTGATCCTGCTCTGAAGTTCGGAGTAGATGCCTCTGACTCCGTATTTCGAAGTCATAGAGACGAGCTCGTGGCGCTTCTCTTCAGTGACCTCGATGTTGATGCGGTACATCTTTTCGAGTCGCTTTATGGGGCTGTAGCGTTCGTCTTCAAGGAGTTTTCCGGCTTTTATCTCATCCATCGGCTCGACTTCGAGAATGCCGCCGTTGATCCTTCCGAGGAACTCATCGCTGATAAGTCCTGATTCGTGAAGCGAATTGCGTGTAATCGGGCTGCTTTTAGAAACTATTTCAGTGCCGGCAGAAAAACCTATCGAGTTTTTCCTTTCCTTCTTCAAGGCGGAGAACGTACCGAGAAATACGAAGTTGACCTTTGAGGTGTCAACGAGTTCTCTGTGGCGCTCGTCGCGTCCGACATAGAGTTTGCCGCCTTCGGTCATCTTAAGGAGTTCGTTCATTATCATGGGGCCACACTCCTTATCTTTGAGTATTGCCTTATCGACTTCATCGATGAAGACCCACGGCGGCCGGGCGTTCTCTGATGTATCGACCTGGAGAAGACTCTCCGAGATCGTGACATTGCCCTTGTAACTTACCGGAGTTGCCGATGTCGCATCAAAGATGGTCGTGTTGTAGTAAACCTTCGCGAAGATTCTTGCGAGCTCGGTCTTGCCGCAGCCCGAAGGACCTATGACGAGGAAGTTTGTTTTGGTCCTCAGCTTAAGCGCCGACCATACCGCAGTGGCCATAGCTTTCTTGTACTCTTCACACCCGAAGAGCTGCGAATCGAAATAGTTGTAGATGGATTTCGGCGTCTCGAAAATGTTTTCTTCTTTTTTCTCTTTCTCGACGTCTCTCGTGATAGTCATGGGATTGTTCCGTCTGTCGTCCCACCAGGAATAAGTTTTTGCCATGTCATGATCCTCCTGTAAAAAAGTTTTGGAGAATCAAAAAGCGGCATCCAGACAAGAAGCATCTCCAATGCTTATGTCTGTTCGCCGCTGCAAATACTTGCCTATTGAAGAACCTGAGTCCTTCTCATCCTGAGCTATTACGTGAGGCGTCAGGTACGGAAAAAATAATTAAATCCAAAGATTAGTCTCACTGCGAAGCTGCTATTTGATTGTAAATTCATTATAGTCATTAGATTCTGACTATTCAATCAAATGCGTTTTATCTTTAGATTACGAATTCATTAAACACTGCCGTTCCGCCCGGCTGCTTTGTCGAAAAGCATGAAAGCGCAAATCTCGCACCCGTGAAATGGTCGAGCCTGAAGCGGAGATCGTGGGGCTTTCCTATCTGCTTAAAGCCGTCATTTGTCTTGACAAAACAGGTTGCCTGATCCTTTGTAAAATCACATACGGCTCTTACGGTCAGCACTCTGCTTTCAAGTTTGATCTTCTCTTCAACGACGCCCTCTTCTTCGCTTAAATCCCACGGGCCGCCCTTGCTCTTGTTGCTCAACATTACTGCAGAAAAACCGTCTGCATCTTTTGTAATTCCCGCAAAAGCATAGTCGCCCTGAAATGCGGAAAGACCTGCAAAATCTCCATCGTTAAGATTGCTTGCATCGATGGTTACGGTCGCCCGGCATACAGGTCCCAACGTCTTCTGCGTAAGAGTATTCTTCGCATGGAAAATGTTCCTGCAGACTTTATTCGTCGTGATGTGAAAACCGTTATCGAACTTAACAAGACCCATGTCAGGCTCGTGATTAAACTGCCAGAAATCCTCATGTCCGTTTTTGAAATCGTCGCTGCCGCAAAGGCCAATTAGCTCGCACTCTTCAACTTCGATATCTTCATCGAAGAAAGGCTTTCCATCGTGCCATTCAAACGGAACAACAACAGGAAGTCTTCCTATAGCACCGCTGTCCTGGAACATTATCATGTGGTCACCCATGGGGCCTTTTACAATGCCTCCCTGTGCGATGCCTGAATCTCTTATGCCGAGATCGTTATCGAATATGTCGCCGCCTTTAAACTCATCTTCAAGGCTCTCTGCAACATACATCGCTTCAACTCTTCTCCATCTGTCCCTTAAGGAATGGATCATGAAAAGATAATATCTGCCGTCGATCTTATAGATGTGCGAACCCTCAAGACCCAGTCTCGGATTACCGCTGTCATCAACGATAATGCGGTCTATTCCGCCTTCCTTGGGGCCTGTGAGATCTTCATTTAACTCAGTCAGATGGATATCAGTGTTGCCGTAAATGAGATAAACTTTTCCGTCATCAAAGAGCATCGAAAGATCGTGATAAAAGCCCTTTATCTCGCTGCGCTTCCACGGTCCTTTAAGGGTTTCCGCTCTGAACAGATAAGTCTTGTTCATGTCGTTTGAAGAGAACGCTACATAGAAAAGTCCGTCGTGAAATCTTAATACCGGAGCCCACATACCCTTGCCGTAAATATAGCCGTCGCCTTCAAGTCTTTGAGCGGGCGTGCTCTCGAGCTTGTCGAAGACATAGGAATAGTGTTCCCAGCATTTGAGATCCTTTGATCTTAAGATCTCTCCACCCGGAAAGAAATGCATTGTCGTCGTGATCAGATAGTAGAACCCGTCGTGGAATATCACGTCGGGATCAGGTATGTCCATGCTGAAATGAAATGCCTTATTCATGGGTATAAGGTATCACAGGTTTAACAAACTGCAAAAACTATAAATCTATGAGTTTTATAGATAATGCATTTAGTAAATAAACAACGGCGATTTAATATAATATGCACGGACCTTGTAGTATGATTTGTATTCGTTGATTCAGGCCACACTTCGAAAAGGGAAACTAATGGGAAAAACTTTAGGAAAAAAGAACACCACTATCGTCATCACCGAGAAGACTCCGCTTATCTTACTGGCGGGGCCTATGTTCCTTGAGCTCTTCCTGAACGTTATGGTAAATAACGTAGACACCTTCATGCTGAGCCACTATGATGAAGTCGCCGTAGGCGCAGTAGGTAACGCCAACAGGATCATGTTCATGATGAACATCCTTTTCAATGTCATCGCAACTGCAACAAGCGTTGTTGTCTCGCAGTATCTCGGTGCAAAGCGCTATGACAAGATGAACATGATCTACACGCTTGCTGTCATGGTAAACTTCGTCTTCGGTGTATTTTTAAGCGGCGCTTTCTGTGCGGCAAATCCTCTTATCATGGATTTCCTTCACATCTCTGATAACATGCGCCCCCACGCCATGACCTATATCTACATCGTAGGCGGTGGCGGATTCATCCTGGCCGTTTATAACGTTA
>JAEIGA010015454.1_pt1 | contig 11621 bp, 5 predicted proteins | sample 9270691 | NCBI WGS metagenome assembly JAEIGA01 (sample SAMN17057246, study PRJNA624740) | gut metagenome | biome: biome; isolation source: fecal sample | host: Bos grunniens | place: China: Xizang | collected 2019
ACTTTGAAGAAGTGAAGTAACGACGAGCCGAGCGCAATGCCAAGCTTGCTTGAGCATTGCCGAGGCGAGGACGTTACTGCACGGAGCGAAGCGGAGTGCAAATAACGACGAGCCGAGCGCATACATAAAAAAAACTGCAATCCATAGGTTGCAGTTTTTTTGTTTATCATTCGCCAAGGAACGAACCGTTCTCCATTCTTTTCTTATCCAAAACATATCCACGTATAGAAAATTCTCGCAATACGCTTGTGGTCCATTGGCGGAATTGAGTTGCACGGATGCTATTTACACGATAACCTACACTAATAACCGCATCGAGTTTGTAAAATTGAGTCATATAGTTTTTCCCATCAGAAGCAGTTGCCGAGATTTTCTCGGTAACTGAATCCTTCTCAAGTTTCCCTGAACAAAGATATTCTTTAGATGAAGTCCAATGTTATCTGTAGAGCAATCAAACAGCATACCCATAGCTTTTTGGGTACACCAAACTGTCTTATCCTTATAATAGACCTCAACACCTTGTTCCTTCCCCTCAACTTGGAAGATTAGGAATTCTTGTGCTATTTCTTATTTCTTTTCGATTTGCCATAACATTCTGTATAGTCAATGCTAAACGCTTTTTACCGTCGGCTGCTTTCATTTGAAAACGTGACAATTTCAATATCACATTCTTGTTTACTGTCACGTGCCATCACACGCTCATTCCTATAGATCCCATAACACATCACTCGTGCCAATTTACGCGCGTTCCATCATTCCTTTCCTTCGACATCAATCTCTCTCAACTCTGCTCAAAAGAAGATTGAAGTTCTAGGATTTTTTGTATCTTGAGTCATATATCTTATAACGTTTTCGTTACTGTTGCTATTGTCGCATCAAATCCTTGAAATACCCAAACTCCCCATCAACTAGCGCTTTGCGGTCAAGCCCTAGATTGCGTTTCTCACACGAGGTCTCCGATACAAGACAGCAGGAAAAACACGCAGCTAGATTCAACTGGTCTTCATTCTCCCAACACAATGGATCAGAAGAACACTCGTTAGCATTATTGATCGCATTCTTTATTATTCTTTCGATGAGTCGTGGTTGACCTTGCCAAACCAGTCCTCCCATACTTCCTTCTGCTCCATCTGCCGTATAAATCAAAACGCCACACATCCTGTCAGAGTAATACAATCGCTCCTGGAGGCTTGCTGTAGGATAACCACAAGAGAACTCCAGTTCCTTCATGATAATATGAGAGAACGTATGCAACAGATAGAACTTTGGTGCCCCGTATTGTTCCATCTCACTTTTCAAATTTTTACCAATTTCACCTTCTGGTTGATCATAACGGATCTTGAACAGTTCCAAATGACGTATCAGCCACTGATTGACAGTATCCATGTTAAACTCAAAGAACAATCCTTCTCCCAGACTTTGATTGGCAGGCAAAGAATAAACCTTCTCCACAGGCTCATTATATATCCTTTGACCTTCATTCCTAACTACCATACCGTCAATCCTTAAAGGAACAGGCATAGACACTCTACTGAAACCGAGCTGTGTTAACGTCATTGCTAATGTATCCACCTGCTGTATTTTCTTGAAATACGGCTTTAGATCTTCTGGCAAATCAATATCTTTGAATTCAAGATTTGGCGACTGAGACAGAGACTCGGCATAGTTAGAGAATACCCTGTATTCCTCAAAGCGATATTGTTCGTGAGTATCCTTAGGTATCTCCTTAACAGCAAGGAAGCGATTCTTAATAATATCCGCCTGCTCTTGGGTTATCTCAATATCACTATCTTCTGCTTTATCAACAATATCCATTCGATCCATATAAGCCTCTTTTGTAAGACCAGGCTGACGTTCCAACGCCTTGGGATACCATCTCGTATTAAGAAGATCTAACACCTTTTGTAATTGCGGAGCCAATATTTCATCAGGCAAATACTTTGGTGGAATATATAGACTGCTGAATGAGTCAGCATAGTATACACTGTTACTCGTCACAAGAGCCATTTGCATGACGCTTCTGCCACCGTTAACATCTTTGCATGCTTCATCCGACTTCGTTCCAAATCCATTCCAAGGAGTATCCCCTTTGCAGAAAGGATGAACATTCATGATACCTTCCAATCCGTATGTTTTTCCGCATTTCTTGCATTTTAATGTTCCCCAACTTTCGGAGTTATTGCGATTCTCAATCCACTGAAGTTCATGTCGACCACCTTTTTCACAATCTTGACAGGGATATTCGAACAATTCAAATCCGGAAGGATTTTTCATTGCTTCCTTCTTACCATCTATTCCGGCACAGAATAATTCATACCAAGGAATATCTGATATATGACCATTCTTGCAAATCAGTAATATTGGAATCTGGACAAGGGTATCATATATATCTTTAAGTTGATTATTGTCTTTGAAAGACCTGTGTGTCTTATTATATGGGTCTCTTGGAGGTGCAAAGTATTGAAGCTTTGTATCTCCAGTTTTTTGCTTCCATAGACTCTCCCATTCTTCAAGGGGTTTAAAGAACTTTTCCTTTCGACTATAAAACCACCTTGGAAAATGAATAGCAGGTATGATGAAATGGTCCGACTTTAATTCATGACCAGTATTCTCCTTACAGCGGACATACAACGGATGTTTCTTCTCTTTTGGATAATTCCAGTTATCCAAAGACAAGTGAGGCACATCTATCAGATATTTCAATTTGGGAATACTTTGATTATCTTTTAAGAACTCAACGAATCGTGGGTCATTAATAATATCAACGCCTGCTGATCTGGAAATAGATTCTGGGTCGCTATCGCCAAAGTTTTCTATCTGTTTATTAACATCCCTAACGAATCCCCAAAAAGAGACGGACTTTGGCATTATGAAAAATCCTGCTTTCGTGGTGACGATTGAACCAACACCTGCATTGGAGGAAAGCACTTTGTACTTCCCTATGCACTGATTATATTGTAAATCCTTATGTATTTCCATATCAATTATCCTTTATATTTAATACGGCTTCTGATTCTACTGTTCGAAGTGACATGGGAACTGCCCATATGTTTTCTGCTTCATCATCCAAATAAGCATCTAATGACAAGAATAAATCTTTCCACTTTACTTTTAAACGCCCATTCAAGTTGAGAAAATCGGAACCAGAATAGCGAAGAGAATATTCTTCTATCTGTTGGTTATCAACCATTCCTTGCCATTTATTTAATGCTTCCTCTATAAATAGTTCGATGAACCTTTCTAGTTCTTCAGTAAGCAGTTCTTTTAACTCAATTGACAGCTTTTGAGTCCTTTCCAATCTATTTCTGAAATACATGTACATCTCATTTTTAATAGTATTTTGCATCTGCATCGTCAGAGCGGAAGCATTTTCCTGATTTGCCAAAGTGTCATAATGATGGCGAATCATTGTTGCATTATATAATGGCAAGTACTTACAAACAGATTTTTTTGAGAATGGAGTAATAGAGATTGGCTCTACATAGTAATATAACTTCTCATGGAATTCTTTGAAGCGTTCAAAATGCGACAAGTCCCTTGCTCTAAATGGATTGTGAAGCGTTACTACAAGTCCCAATTTGTTTCTTGCCACGCGACTACTTGCCTGAATATACTCAGCAATATTGCGGGGCATGGAATTCATGATGATGGTATTGAACCTGTCAACATCCAAACCCACAGAAATCATGTTTGTTGCAAGAATCAGATCTGGAGGAGTTGACCCATGAAGCCATTCGCTGCCATCCACATTCTTATGTGGAAGTCTTTCTTCAGCCTTCCAATGCTTCCCAACTTTTTCCAACTCATTCACGACCTCTGCACCAGAGAGTCTTCCTGTTAGTTCAGATTTAGTGAAAGACGAATCATAACCATATAAACACTCTAGGTTATCATTATAACGCAATACGCGCTTGAATAGTCGTCGCGTATACTTCGTAAATTCAGTATAGAACTGGGCATCAGTTTTTCCGACCTCTTTCAAACTATTGAAATAATCAATAATAGAATGATAGAAGTCCATTGACTCTTCAACATCTTTTTCAGAAAGTCGAGATGCATATTCCTTCTCAAACAAAGCACGATGAACAAACATGATTGCAATCAAACGCATCTGTGTGGTCATGTGCGTCCTACCTGTGGGGAATATACCAATATATTTCCTTTTAGAAACAAATTTCACCTCTCCAGCGACTTCCTTTCTTTGGTAGAAAGAAAAGAATGAATCGTCATAATCCGTACCTGGTTTGGGGAAGATACTAACATCTCTGTCATAAAGAGCACGTATTTGCAACTCGGTATTGCGTGTCGTAGCTGTAGAGGATATTATCTTCGGTCGAATAATTAAGCCCGAATGGTTGTTATATGAGCATAGCTGGTCTATTGCACATTCAAACAAACTCACTGCGGAGCCAAGGGGGCCAAGCAACAAATGTAACTCATCTTGAATAATCAATGATGGTGGCAAATAATTAAGCCCGCCTTTTCCAAATAATCTTCTCGAATCTTGCTTTTCTTTAGAAGTAGAAACCTTATGTCCGAGTGCTGCAAATTTATCCACAGTGCCAAATAGCAAAGTAGGAGGATTCTGGTAAATATATTCATCACACAACTTCACAGGCAATTCATCAGAAAAGGTACAGTCAATATTGTCGCATCTAAATACAATTTTGGGGTCAGAAACAGAACCTATGTTTTGATATTTTAAAGGCCTACCACAATATGGGCATTTATTCAAAGGAATCTTTGATTCACGACGCTTTCCTGCATCATCTCTAGTATTCCATTTTTGACATTCGTCAGAGAGAGATTTTGCATTGTTTGGAAGAGAGTCTTCACCGACAAAGAGTCCTATTGAAATTGCTTCATCTCCCAAATCGTATAAGTTCCATCGACGTAGTTGCTCTAATGCTAGAATCAAACGCATGGCACGTTGGAATTGCTGAGTAGCAAGAAGTCGAAGTGTGTATCTCATTATTACTGTTGTACCACCACCAGTTTCTGGAGATTGTCTTCTACGAAATATGATAGACAATGCTATTATACCCAAATATGCCTCCGTCTTACCACCACCTGTTGGGAACCATACCAAATCCACTAACTCATTCCTGCATTTCCATGTTGGATCGTCTGAGCGTTGGATAATGCCGTCAAGATTAAGAAGAATGAAGGCTAATTGGAATGGACGCCATGCAGCAGGTTTATTACCAAACAAATGATCATCAGCCTTCTCTTTATAGAAATTAAAGCTAGTTTCCTCATCTGTTGATCTTTTACTATGCCATAACTGAATAAACATGGCCGTATTCATAAGACGAAAACTCTTCATATTAGAAGGGTTCTCATCTAATAGAAGCTTTATATTATCAGTCATTCTGTCACAATCCTTTTGGCATTTATCCAGGTTCTCGAAACCTATGTGGTTTTTTCCTTGGTCATTACACAAAACATCTCTTTGTTTGTCAATCCACATTCGATATTTGCCAACAAATTCTTTTAAACGGGATATGATTTCTTCGTCTGTAGCTTCTGAGAAGAGAGAGAGCCATTTGAATTCCAATGCACGTGGATCTTCCAATAAAGGTCGAGGAATACGAATCCCATCATCTTCTACAAATGAAAACTTGTCACGTGGGATGGGTTCAACATCAGGAGTTTCAAAAGAAGGAATAAACTCCGAGCATACCCATTTCTCATCGTCTGTTATCTTCCAATCAACAGAACAGAGATGTCCGACAGCATAATCTTTTATTGAGCGATACAAATAATTCAAATGCTCAATATCGTCTTGTTTGCTTTCATTATTTCTTTCTTGATACGCAGCCAAAAGATTACTTTCTATTTTGATTTGAGTCCCAAAGAAGCATCTTTCATTTACCTTCTCTGTGACAATGGAGAAATAGTGTTCTGGATTCTCTTCAAATGGAGTTGAACTGTTTTCAAGTTGTACTTTTAAATATATCTTGTTTTGGGGGCCATATGCCAATCTTGTAATCTGAAGCCAAACAGACAATCTACGGAGAAAACCCAATTTTTCATCATCAGAGTCAAAAAATATATTAAGATTATTTTTATATTCGCTTTCACGAGGTGAAAAAATAACCTTATTCCCCTGCTTATTTAAATTAATCCCATCTAAATCTATTATTCTGCTAAATGAGTGAGATTGCCAAAAACCAAAAGATTTAGTATTGCAAATATTCATTGCATCTTCCAGATAGGATAAATAAGTTTCATACCTTTCAACTTCTTTTATCCTCTTTTCTATTGTCACTCGTTCATAATCAGAAATATAGGTATCTTTAAAATATTTCAATTTACGCCAGAGACGTTCTTTATATGATTTAAGATATCTATAATTATCACCGATTTGTTCATATTCACTATCAACTGTGCCATCTGTGTTGACGGCAACACCTTTACATAATTCTTTGTTAATAGTAAGAATGGTATCTTTAACTACACTAATGTCCTTTGTAATGTCTTTAGCAAGATGAATGCCATCTTCTATTATTGAAAAAATAGGGAAAAGTTGGGCCCGATATTTCTCAAAGAACAACCTAAAACCACTTTTATCTTCAATTTTAATAACGATCCCACAACATTCCTCCCTAGATATTTTCTTATAATAACGTCCAGATATTGTGATCGTTAAATCCGACGGAAGAAGTTGCTCTCCATTTTTGTCCAAACAACATGAGACGCCGATTGTTGTCGGAAATCTTTGACTAAGTGAATACATATCTTCCTCATCAGCCCCTAATCGGTCAACCCTTTCATCAAGTTCTTCACTGCTATTATCATCTTGGGACTCTTGATACAAAGAATCACTCTTCAAATCGGTATCTACAATTTTATCGGATGAAGAAGAATTATTGGAAGAGGAATCAACAACTTGTTTCCTTTGTGGAAATAATATTGCTGTACTATATAAAGAACCAGGCGTGGTATTGATTACTTCTTCCTCAACCTCACTACACTCATTATTGAGACAACAGAAATGCTCGTTACATGCACCAGGACCTTCCATTTGTTGTCTAATGAACTTTTCTAGGGAGTCACGCTTTGTCTGAATCATATCTTATACTTTTTACGGTTTTCAAATTTATGTCCAAAAGCTGAACCAGAATATTAACATCTGATGCAGTGTTTATCTCAAGTAGAGTAAGGATTTCAGAATGATCCTCATATAATTTTACAAAATATTCATCACTAATAGAAGAAACTGTTAGAATTGACTGCAACAATGATTCTATCTGACTATTTAGCACTTTGGTATTATTGTTTCGAAGCATTTTTTTTGTTAAAATTACCCTATGATAAGGTGAACCTATTTTGAAACCAAGAAAAGACAACAAACTATTCTGACTCTTTCTACTGCGAGGTAGAATCATTGGGTAGTCAAAATCAAACCATTTTTCAAAACCACGTAATGATATCTCCTTATTGTTAGGGAAAATAGTTTCATATGTAGCCTCAACGCCAATCTCATCAACTTTTCTTTTGAGGATATATTTCCATAGTTCAATGTTTGAATTAATCTGTTCTTCTGAGAGTGCAAATGCAGGGTCACGACGAATGTAGCTTTCCGATTTGAGATTACTATCTGATTTCTTAATGAGATTGTCTTTTATTTGACTGACGAGTTCATCAAGCAATTGAAGTTTAATTCCTTCTTCAAAAGGAAGTTCTTTAAGACAAGATATACAATAACGTCCACCATTGATATATAAAACACGGTCAGCCGCTAATTTTTTTGCTCTACCTCTTTCAAATACTATTGTGCAACGTTCAGCCAAATATTCACGAGCATCTGATTCTGCCTCATCAATATCACTTAGAATTTCAGGCATAATAGGCCGTTGAAGCATTTTCTTACTCCAACCCAATTTCTCCATTCTAAATGATGAGAAAAGAAGTCCATTCAAATCTTTTTCGTAGAAGTGCTTGTTCCACTCGTAATATCTATTATGAGTCAACCGATTTATTACGGTTAGTCCTCGTTGTCCTTTTCGCAAGGGTAACGGATCGAAAGAATTTGGATATGTTTTGTATCTATTGTCTGTGTATCTAAATGAGAATAAAACGACAAAATCTACATCTATGCCATCTCGTAGCTGGTTAAAATCCTTAATTATTACTCGCCTTGTCATTGAAGAAAAACATACTCTAATGGAATTCTCGTATACACGGTCAATTCCTGGTGGGAGGACAAAAGCTACTGATACAGGATTGATTTTGGTTATTTGTTTTAATATCTGGGATGCAACCTCATTGTTCCATAATTCCATATAATAGTTCAAGAAAGGATTTACTACTTCAGGTTGAGAGAATCCTGTTTCGGACTCACATTCTTTTAAGAAACATTTTTGTGCTTCAGGTGTAAATGCCAATGACAGGGCATTCTTAATTCTAAAATTATGAGGTAACTCATCTAGATATGAATCGATCTCAGCAGTAAATACATCTCGATCATCTGAATCTACAATATATTGATAGTCCAACTTCTCTCGTAAGAACATCAAATTTAGTTCATCAGGTGAGAAGGTAATAAATCCATCATAATCATCAAAACGCTTAATCTCCCGATTTAAAAGATTTGCGGCTAATGATGCCTTTACATTTTCCTTTGCATAATACAATCTAAATGGACGTTCAGTCACATAGAAGACAAAGCAATTCTTTATTCCAACACCATATTGATTCAACCGTTCCAATTGGTCCAAATTGTAAGAAAACGTTATTTTACCTCTATTTTGAGAATGAAATATAAAAAGGTTTTCAATATTGGGAATTTTATCACTGTTATTTTTAAATAATGCTTCTATATCATGCGCCGTCAAATTATTAGTTACGATTGCATTATCATCGTTATGTATTATGTTTGTCGTAAATAGTTGTTCTAACCAAGGATTTTTGTCCAATTTCCTTGTAATGACATCTTTATCTTGAACCACAAATAATGATTTTCTTTCATTATTGAATGCTTGTAGATCCTCGCTGAACAACGTCAAAAACTTTGCATAATACTTTCTCTCTTCTGACATATGCTTATACTGCTTGCTTTTTGCTGAAAGCCCCATTGGAAGAGCCATAGCCCCAATAGTTTTCTTTTTGGCAATATGAATATACTTCTGTATATTGGAGAATGCTATTTTATGAATCAGGAATCGCACAAGTAGTTCACGAGTCCATTCCGGACAGGTTGGCACATAAATGATTTGATAATTTATACTTCCTTCCTGTTGCCTTTCATAGAAATGGTCAACAATATTGTTCATAGCACATAGAAACCTACGTCCATCTGCAACTTTTGAATGTTGCATCATTTCACAGACAATTGAGAAGAATTCTGACTCATGAGTGATAATATTTTGATATTTATCCTGTGCTCCCATAACTATTGTAAGACTAACAATTGAAGGTCTATTATTGCACGAGTCATACCTACATACAACTCTAATGTGTTAATCTCAGTTCTACCATTAATTATAAGTATTACATGTTTACATTCTAACCCTTTGTAGGCTAGCATCGATGTAAATGGTATTTCTGACGTATCCAAGCAGATGTTTTGGGAAGAGAGTTCCTTGATTCCATCTATTGTTGCTATTCTATCGTACAGTTTCTCATTGCCCATAGTTTGTTCTTTCTTAGTGTTTGAATCAGCCAGAATAACATAGTCTTTCCAATTTTTAGCACCTTCTCTAATCTCTTTCTTAATTTGGTTTATATGCTTTATTAGTTGCTTGGCACCATCGAAATAAAATACTTGAGTTGATGAGTAGTTCTCTTTGATGATACATTGGAATAGTTTTTTTGCGGATGTTCCATTAAGTAACATTTTGGCGAACGAAACAATCTCTTTATTTGTCGGAACACGCTTATTATTGTCCAAAATGAATCGAGCACCATTAAGGGCTAATGCGTCTGCGATTTCATCTATTTGTCGAGATTCGTAATGATAGCCTTGCTCTGTATCAAAAAAGACAAGATAACGACCAGTCGAAATACCATTTTTCGTTACAGATGTAAGAGCATCAAGCAGTGGTATTACTCCTTTATCAAGAACATCTTGAGCTTCATCAATAATAATGTAATCATATGGCACAAAGTCATTTCGTTCTCTCACAGAGAAGAATAACGTTCTCAGTTCATCAATAGCAGTGCCACTTGTGATATCATCTAAAGATAATTTTGCGGACACTGTTTGAGACTGAAGGAAGAAAACAAATGAAGCAAATTGTTCAACACTGCAATTTGGAAGCCCAGCTTGCCACAATTCATTTTTAATCTTAGCTTCAAGTAACTTATTCCAACACAAATATAACCCTCTGAGAGTGTGGTATTTCTCTATATAAGCACGGGCAATAGTAGTTTTACCTGTACCAGGGCCACCTTCGATAAAGAGACGTTCGTTCTTCTGGAGACTATTAAAAGTACTCAAGTTATCAATATTCAAGCGTTGTAATATAGCTTCCATCCCTCTTTCAGAATATACATTTTTACTACGGTCTGCAAAATTATATAGCAGTGACTGTATTGCTAGTTCTACTTCTTGCGCTTGGAGATCAGGTCGACGCCATCCATTTTTGTTCTTATCATATTCCAACACACCTATACAGAAATCTGCAAAAGACTTGGAGTTATCGTCGTATTGTATTCTAGACCATAGTTTATAGCCTAAATCAGTACTCGGATTTTGGCTAGTATGATTCATCATTGTATGTGGGAAAGCACAGACTGTGTCAATAAATAACTGTGAGGCACTTATAACTCTATTACTAATAAGTGCATACATATAATCTCTTGCCTGATCAAAAGGTGCTCTTTCCATATATATCCTCTCACGAGAAACTTCGTAATAATATAAACCCTGTTCAATCCCAATTTTTCCACCCTTAACCTCTACAATAATCACGCCTTTTTCTGACACCAACAAGAAATCAATTTGTATTTCGTTTTGATTCTTTACAGAAACTGGCAGTCTTAAGTTATGCCAGAAATGCCAGGTATAATCACTATTGGAACAGTCAGAATAAATACGTCGGAACATTTCAATTTCACCATAAAGAGGACTACCATCACTTTGAGTAATGATGGCCTCTAGATCGCTGGTATTGTCATAACTGACGTGTGATATTATAGGCATATTTTTAGGTTATTTATAGTTCTCCCAAAGTTCTGGATTAATTAAGTCAGACATTTTATAGTTAAACATTTCAAGTAATTCCTCTCGATGTTCGGGAAACATCTCCAGTGTATCAAGTAGAGTCCGCAATGTCTTGCAAATCTTTCTCACTTTACCTCGCGAATCTTCTCTATCGTAATATCCCGTTTCATAATCTTTTAAAAAATCTTCATACGACTTAACCACATGCAACACCTCAAACCCAGTAGTCTGTTCCCAATAAGTTTGATTTCGGTAGGTATATTCCCAAAAAGACATTTTTTTATAGAATTGTTGCTGATTACACCATCTAGCTATCTGAATGTAAAGATTTGAAATTTCATATTTATGATAATCTTCATGTCTCATCACATAACCTACGCACCCATATGACATCAACACACGTATTCGTTGAAACAATTCCCAAATATCCTTATAGAATTTATCATGACTC
>JAEIGA010015455.1_pt1 | contig 11621 bp, 13 predicted proteins | sample 9270691 | NCBI WGS metagenome assembly JAEIGA01 (sample SAMN17057246, study PRJNA624740) | gut metagenome | biome: biome; isolation source: fecal sample | host: Bos grunniens | place: China: Xizang | collected 2019
GTCTTTCTGCATACGAGACTTTTCTACATAGCCTAAAAGTGCAGGTGCCAACACAGCTGCCATAACAGCCATGATTGCAATGACGACAATGAGTTCTACGAGTGAAAAACCTTGATTGTTTTTAATACATCCTTTCTTTAAAAATCTTGTTAGCATAATAACCTCTTTTTTGTAAAATCGTTAAGACGCTAATTTGTTTTAAATGCACAAAAATAGCGCCCCCCCCCCACGGAATTTTTGTGTTTTGTGTACAATTTTTGGTGGGCGAGGCGATTTGTTGTTTTTAGTTTTATTTAATTTTACTAGATGTAATATAGTAGATAGATTATTATGTTAAATTTTCCAAAGATAAAACTCCCACGATGTTTTCGTGGGAGTGAATTATTTTTTAGTCGAGCGAGTCTTATTTGTTTTTTTAGTCTTTTTCGTAGCTGTCGTCCTTTTCTTTGTTGTGGTTGTTTTCTTAATAGTCGACGCTTTATTTTTTGTGGTTTTAGTGGTTTTTGAAGTCGACTTTTTTGGCGTAGGCTTCTTTTTCTTACTTTTCTTCTTTTTATCTGCTGCTGCTTTGTCTAATCTTTTTCTTCTGTCTATCAATTCTGTTGGTACTGCGTATGAAAAGTTTTCATAAAAATCAAAAACCATTTTATTGACCTGAACATCTTTTTCTTCAATCGGCTGAGTTAAATATAATCCATCAATCGACGTGACTCGACTTAGCGCAACATACAGCTGTCCAGATGTAAAACTTGATGGTGTGATTATGGCACGGTCATATGTTTGTCCTTGTGTTTTATGCATTGTAACACAATACGCCAATTTTAATGGAATTTGAACATAACTTCCAACTTCGTTTTTCGTAATGGCGTTACCCGTTGTTTTGACATCGTAAACAGACCACTTGTGAGGCAAAACAGTAATTTCTTCCCCACTATCCTTCAATACTCGAACAGAATTGTTTAAACACAATGTTACAGTTCCAAATTCACCATTTGTGTATTGTTTAGAGATGACATCATTGGCAATAAACATTACTCTTGCGCCCTCTTTTAACACAAGGCTTTCTTCTGCCGTCATTTCTTTAGGGCAAAACTTCTCTTTTTTCATCTTATATAAACACATTGGAGTCTCTATTTCATCAAGACATTTATCATTGATTTCTTGTGCTGCGGCATTGGTGGAACAAATTTGAATTACATGCTTATCGTCTGTATGATTGTAATCTAAAACCCTTTTGTTGAAATATTCAATAGATTGCTTATCACCAATGCGAAGCAATCCCAAATTGTTAATAAATTCTTTATTTTTTTGACGAATTACTTTATGCAACACTACCACTGTAAACTTTAATTTTGCCCAATATCTAGACGTAAAACAATAACCACTTCCATCGAATCCATATCGTTTTAATTTTGTAATCTCAGCATCTGGGACAACAGGGGGTAATTGAAACATATCTCCTACGACGATAATTTGTGGTATTTGTCCTTTTTGATTTTTTATGTAATCCATTACGTATCCAAAGAATTCAAACATATCATTTCTACACATGGAAATTTCATCAATAATGATAATGTCTGCTGCGAGAGCTGCCTTAACTTTGGAGTTGGTTAATTCGGTTATATAATGCCCGTATGCTGGAATTGGAATCGAAAAAGCCTGGTGCATTGTAACACCACCAATATTTAACGCAGCAATTCCCGTAGGAGCACATACTAATACTTGCTTTCCAAGATTTTCTTGTTCCTCGATAAACTGTCTGATAATATAACTTTTACCAGTTCCAGGTAATCCTGTGAGGAAAATATTCTTACCAGAACGCATCTTTGTTAGCGCTTGCGCCTGTGTGCATTGATTTGACATAAAGGTCTCCGTTTCTAGATAATTTCTATATTTAATATAGAAGTTTGGCGGGCAAAAATATAGACGCAAAGCCCGTTGCCTTGCGTCTATTTTGATTATTCAATATCGTCGAACAATGTGAAATCATTATCCCTTGTTTGTTCAAGTTTCTCGATTTCTTTCTCAGCCTTATCTAATAGAAACTCTTTTGTATTATGTTCTGGGTGTTTTAAGACGTCTTTGAGCAAGGTGTTTAAAATCACACCAACATCTTTTGGTTCAGGAACGCCGAGTTCTAAGATTTCATTGCCTTTAATGGCGAGGTCTTGCAACCTATAAGGTTCTTTATCAATAACAATTTCAGATATCTTTGCTTCTGTTTGATATAGCTTTTTAAGCTTATCAAAAATCTTATCATTTTCTTTCTTAATCTCTTCTTCTGTCATACCTTCAACGCATCTGACTTTTTGATACGCAATTGTATTAGCAATTAAAAGCTTAGTTAAACGTCTTGTGTTCTCAACGCCGATTTTATTCATAACAGCCTTCAAAATTGCGGGATCTTTTGTGATTGGTTTATCTTGATATCTCAAAACATCTAAAACATTTTTTCTAGTTTGATTGTCGAATTTTAAATCTCTAAGAATCTTATCTGCCATTTCGACTGTTTTTTCACAATATCCAGGAGATTGTCCCACTCCATTAATAACTTGGTATGTGGGTTGTCGCCCAATGTTTTGTAGTAGTGCCGCTATTTTTAAAACCAAATCTTCCCAAACATTGTCTAGGGTTTGCAATGTAAGTTTCCATAGGTTTTTCACTCTACAATACATATCTTCTGGGAAATCATATGTAAGTTCTATTTCTGGCATAATTTGCGCTAAAAGAGTTTTACTTGTTTCAAGCATTTCTGTTTGAGAAATAGTAATGAGTTTGGCCAATTCAGACTGAATTCTTTCGGGGGCCAACATATCCATTAAACTCTTAGTTTCTTCCATTGCTGCTAATGTTAGTGGTTCAATTGTGAACCCATATTTAGCTCCTAGCCTAACTCCTCGTAGAATGCGAAGAGCATCTTCATTCATCCTATCAATTGGGTTTCCCACACAGCGAATGATTTTCTTTTCCAGATCTGTCGAACCTTCATATGGGTCTACGAGACCTACTTTATAGTTGTAAGCCATGGCGTTAATCGTAAAGTCTCGGCGCGCTAAATCATCTAATAGATTTTTTGTAAATGTTACACTATCAGGATGTCTTCCATCTGAATATTCTCCATCAACTCTAAATGTTGTAATTTCATACAATTCATCATTATTATTGACCGAGATTGTTCCGTGTTGAATTCCTGTGTCGTAAGTTTTATATCCAGCTGCCCTCATAGCTTCTTTGATTTGTGTCGGAGTGGCAGATGTGCACATGTCATAATCATGCGGCACTTTGCCTAACATTGCGTCGCGAACACAACCGCCAACAACATATGCTTCGTGTCCTGCATTTTCTAAAACCTCCATAAGCGCTAAGACGTCAGATGGTATTTGCATTGAAAACGATTCTGCCATAACTAATCATCCTTATTTTTGAGACCATTTATCTCTCACAGCTTTAACTGTTTGAGAAATGTCTTGTTTTACTGTTGTTCCCTCATCATGAGGGTTGTGACTTTTAGGATCCCAAATTGTATAAACTACTTCTTCAACAATTTTAGAATCACTATCCTTGGTTGCCTCTTCATATTGTTCTTTGGTATATGTTCGGTGCTTTCTATTACAAAAACAATCCTCACACATTGGACAAATCCATCCCCCATAAGTCATTGGGACGTCTGGTTTACCACACTCGATACACACATGAGAACTAATTGCCTCATATTTTCTCAAAATATCAGCGATTTCTTTAGTCTTGTGACTGACATATACTCTTAAAGCTCCAAACTTTTCTTTAAGCTGTGCAATGAAAAATTCGTCTTGCAAGTTAGCAGCTTTAATCGCTGCATCCATTTCTTCACAAAACATTTCACCGAAAGCTTTTTCCCAGCCAGGCGCTTGTTCAAACATGTCATCCATTGCGTCTCTATCTGTATAAAGTTTACCTGTGTAAAGGTTTGTGCATCTTAACCAGGGATATTTTTCAATATATTTACTCATAATACATCCTCGTTTCGTAATTATATAGTCTTATTATTAATATAGTGGAAATGACTAAAAATGGGCCTTGCAAAAAACAAAGCGACACAAAAAGTGTCGCTTTAATTACAAAACATTCGATGTTATTAACTTGCTCCAAACAGCAAAAATTCCAGTTTTACCGTCTGTTAAGAGTCCAAAATTATTTGTGTCTATACACTCATTATTTTTTAAAGACTGCTGAATGTGTATCAACAATCTCTTCATATTGTTTATATCATTTTTTGAGACCGTTATATCGCTTGTCATATTGTCAATTAAATTTTCAATATTGACATTTGGTTTAACATATTGGATTGCTGGAATTAGAAACAGGTCATTGGTTGTAATGCACTGTTTTTTTATTACCAACATACCATCTCTTAAAGTGTTTGTATTGTATCGCGTTCTCTCTCTTGGGGTAACAAGAGTTTCTACGGTATAGCTTGGGTGATGGATATTATATTGTTCACACAAGAAGAAAGTATTAACTTCGTTTTGAAGATTTTGTTGCAATGTTCGTTTATATAACACATGCTCAACATTGTTTTTCTTCCATTGTTTAATCCAGTTACCGCTACACGTCCACTGACAATTCATCATGTGATTGGCATTTTGTATTTGATAAGAAAATAAATCATTTAACATAAAATCACAATGAATATTCATATTGCAAAATGGGTTTATTGTGTTCCAATTTGACCGTGGAAACGAAAACAAGATATCATTATAATAAAAATTGGTCAAATCCACAGGCTGTAACCAATATTTATCAGAAAATGAAACTGAATTGTGTTGTAATGATAATAGAAATGGCAACAAGACATTTCTGCTCGTGACATGAGTGACAAATCGTACCAACCCAACAATTCTATTGTCATCCATACTAACACATCTGTCAATTAGCCATCGTTCAATGGTAGATATTTTGTTTTTAACAATTGGTGGCAACAAATCTTCTTGCAAAACATTCGTTGTGCAATTTATTGCATTAATATCATTTAACTCCAGGCATATTACAGCAACACGCATATCAGCGTTCATCAAAATCATTGATAACGATTTAATATTCTCTATCATTCAATTCATCTCTTTCTATAGCTTTTTCAAGAACACTATCTACTCTATTGGCAACACGATCAATAATTTCTTTTTGTTCTAATTCTGAATATGGTGTTAGTGATAAAACGTTTTTAATGTGAGTAAGAAAATGTGATTTATCAATATTTGAAAGCGGACTTAAATCAATTTTATCAAAACTGCTTCCCGTAGGATGATAATTCATGAAAGAAATATCATTAAACAAATCTGCATTACCATGATCAAACAGTGGCGCGAAACGTTTAATATTTCCCGTATCAGCATCTATAATAATCCCATAATTCTTTGCGTGGCGGTCGATGTTCCCTATGATAAAATCTCCACAAAACATTTTTGATAAATCATCATCAAAACCATTGTTTCTTAAAAAATCAACAAAATCTTGTATTGAATTCATTCCAGAGTCAATAAACAAATTATACATAGGCACAAATTCTTCATCGTTTGATGAAATAAAACATTTGCAAACAGAACAGATATTGTTGTTGTGGTTTTCAATGGCGTAATCTACACATGGTATTTGTAAGTAGTTGAAAATCTCACTCGCTATTAATTCCGCGCAAGCATCATCTATTGCCATTTTTTCGTTACTTTTAATTAAATAGAAATCATCATTCTTTTGTATCCACATTTTTGGCAAATTACCATCTGTGGTTAAATCTGGTGAATTTAAATTATCAAAATCTGTTGCCTCTTGACGTAAAAATAACATTTGGTAAATATTTGAATTTATTCCATTGTCTCGAAAATTTACATCTTTCCATGTTGTGCTTACATTTTCATCCTTAAACCAATAACAATCCGTTAGCGAACACATATGTGAAATGGCTATTAATTCTGCATTGCTCGATACTCCTACACGAGATAGAAAAATGTCGTAATTTGGTCTACCAAATGGTATACAACGAGAATCATTCCATTCAGAAAAATTTTTATCCAATCGTTCCATTGAGGACTTCTTTGTCCCCCATGGCATTAATTGCTTATTGATTATTTGTTGAACGTGAAGGTATGGATTGTTGTTTTTATCATGTTGAATTTGAATATTTGCAACTTCTATATCTTTATGCATTAATATAAACATAACTATCCTCTGGAACCTTTATTTTATAATTATAATTTAGACGATTTGGCCCTATAAAAGAAAACAGCCCTCACATTTATGAGGGCTGTTTGTGTATTAAATTCGCTTTGCAATAATAAAACCAGATTTAGGATCTTCGGGCGCAATAGCTACAATTTTCATAGAACCAAGTGTGATTTCATAATTCTGACCATCGATTTCACCACGTGCAAAAACTTCAAGCCAAACATTATCTGTTAATTGAGTTTGTAAATCTCTAGCTTGCTTAGCATATTGTGGGAAATTGTATCCACCCTTATTCACCATAATGGCGACACCAACTTCAAAACTTTCATCAACCCAGCAAATAGGCTCATCAATAATTGTTTTTGCGAGATGATATTCGCCGTCATTATGATCTATTTCTTCATAATGGATAATTAATTCGCGAGTTTTAGATTCCAAATCTTTAACCGCCATCAACAAAGGATTCTTTTTGTAATCATTATTCATCACCGTTTACCTCCTGAAATTTATCGAAAAACTTACGAGAAGCAATATAGTCAGCCAAATGTACGAGTTCAGAGTTGGCGTCACAACTATGGTGTGTCCCCCACTGTCCCATATGGCTTTCGACTGCTTGGTGAATTTCACGAATACAATTGCGCATATAACAACCAATGTCGTCTTTAATTCGCTTCATAGCAAAATGATAAAATTCGTCAGCTGCAATTGAAGGATGTGAATTAACGGTGTGTCCAGCATTGCTGTTGCCGTTTTTAAATGTGTCATGCAAGATACATGCTACATAGACAACATCCTTAGATGCTTCGCGTTCATACTTTTCCATCTGCATCAATTCCTTGGCGACTTCGACTACCATTTTAGTATGTCGCACTAAGCCTCCATAACCTAAGTCAAAACTAGGATGATACTTACCAGAGCTAGAAGCAGGAATTTCCCAGAAATAATCAGGAACGACGTTGTTTAAAAAGTCAATAACCAACTCTCTCATATCTCTGCTCTGCAGTAAAGATAATTCTTCTTGAAAAAGTTGAGCTTTTTGATGTTTTGAATAACGAATCATATTCATGATGTTTTGGGTATCCATTTCCTTATCATACTCTTGAATTGCGTTTACCCATGCTAACGGACTAATATTGTTAGCTCCGTCGATAACGAAACTAGTTGCATTGTTTGCTATAAATGCAGCGACTGAACTATATTCACCTAAGAATTCTAATTCATCTTCATGTACTTCATGTGAACCCTTTTTGGTAACACTAAGCAAAAGTTGATTGTCTTTGGTTTTGTAACAATACATATTTAATTTTTCCCTTCATTTTTATTTGCGCACATTGTGCATTTTGTTATATCTCCATCACACGGACAAGGATTTTTATCGTTGTTCCAACACTCTGTTCGGAAATTCAATATTTGAAACCCTATTAAGTCGTAATCAGTAGACATAAACTTATGAAAATGTTGACACTTTCCTTCCATACAAAACCTCCTACTGTACCGCTAGAAAATAAATAGAAACATCGTTATTTCTATCTTTATTTCCAACACATGAAACAATTCTGCGGGTTCCTAGGTCGATTTTTTCTGGTGAGGCTATACTTGTGGCACACAACTGTGCAACAATTTCATCGAGAGGTTGGCATTTGAGACTCAACATATTTTCAACAACACAATTTTGTTTTGTATTGTAGATTTTTGCCGAAATATCCCACACGCGTTTCTCGGAATCTTGAATAGAAGAGATTCCAGTAATAATTAACCCTTGTTCACTTTCTCGACAGGATAAAATTATTTCAGAAGTGCTCTTGTACAAGATTGACATTTGTTTTGCAATTGATATGCGATTTAAGTCTTGAAACATTCCCACAATCAAAACCCCTTTCATTTTTTAAATTTTTACTCCTATTGGATTAATATTAATATAGTGGAACTGGATGCAAAAGGTCATAGAAAAAGCCACTCTACTGAGAGTGGCTTTATTTGCAAAAGGTTTGGAATTATAAAAATTATCAATTGAGTAATAGTTTTGCAAATATGACAAACGTCCAAACATGTGCTGGATAAAATATGTAAAAGAAATATTTCCAATTGTGTCTTGGCTTTTTATCATCATATATCATAAAGAAAAGTAAAGAGCCAATTGCAAATATTTGTAACGGCGCTTTTAATAGCAACGATAATGCTGTTATCATTAAGATGTATAACAGATGCTTCATTGTATCATTTTTGACAAAATGATAAAGTAAGACAAAACAAATGATAAAATAAGAATATTCACAGTGTTGGCCAATAAATAAAACAACGATGATTGATAGTATAAATAATAGTGCTGATTGCCATGTCTTCTTTGTTTTCACACACAATTCAATAATATCAATTACAACCGCACACATTAAAAACGAGAAAAACATATTTGGTTTTAGTAATGATAATTTGTTTGTATTACAAATATAATGTATTGCAATATTTCCTATTGACATAATTGCCGCTGAGCAAATTAATCTTATTTTATATTTCGTTTTATTTCTAGTTCTATTATACCCTTTTACAAAACAAAACCAAAAAATAGGCGCTGCTAATCTGCCTACTATTCTCATAATTGAATATACTGGTAATTCTGGATTAATCATATAATAAGCAATATGATCAATCAACATAAATAACACAGCAAATAGTTTTAAATAAAATGAATTTAATCTTAATCGCATGTAAAAAACGCATCTTTCTATGTTAATAATCTTATTATTAATATAGAATAATCTGCCCTCATTGGCCCGTTTGTGCTATAATATTAATATGAGATTGGAGATGAGTGAAATGAAATTATGGACAATTCAACCTGTTGAGGTTTATGAAATTTTACAAAGAGATGGCGTGTTTGTAGCCGATGAAACAAAAATTGATATGCCAGAGTTTTTAGGTCCGTATAAATGGTTATGTAAACAGTTAAACAAGAAGACTCCCTGTCCTGTTGGTGTCACAATTCCAATTTGGGCGTGGTATCAATTTTGCGGAAAACAAAAGAAGCCTGATTTGAGATATAACTGTTATGCTGCGAGAGGAACAAAGTGTGCTTGTATTGAATTAGAAGTTCCCGATTCGGAAGTTTTACTTTCTGATTTCGAAATGTGGCACTGGCCTTTGAATAATTGGTGGATTGATAACAGTACTTGCGAAGAAGAATATGATAAAAACCACGAATGGTTTAACACTCTTTCAGAAGAAGAAAAGCAGAAAGAGCGAGAAAAATCTTGGCAAGAAATTTTTAAGTTGGACTATGTTGAGACTGATTGGATAAGACGTGGCTGGGAAATTCAAGCTGTATTTTGGCAATTAAAGAAAGAATATATAAAGAAAGTTCAATTCTTTACTGCGAGATAGGACGTGTGTTATGTATAATTTTGAACGATTTATTTCTGAACATGCTCATATGTTTGAAAAATGTAAATATCCGTTTTGCAAACACAAAAGTACCTTGATTGTTCGGAAAATTTTCTTTGGAAATACAGTTAATAAAGATGAGATTGAAAAATTAGAAAAATGGACTGGCGTTTCTGTGATTGAATGGCGTCAATTAATTGATCGATATAATCACATTAACGAAAACGGGTTTGAGGAGCAACCCATGGATGCGAATAATATTTGTACAGCTCCTTAGAAAGAAGGTAAAAAATGAGTGTAGATGCAATTTTATACAAAGTGGACAAACCTACTGTTCGAGAAAAGAATAAACTAAATGGTATCCATATTGACAATTTAAATGCAGATTCAAGCGGCAATTGGGAATACAAATATTTCTCACAAGACGAATTGGACAAAGAGCCATCTCGGTTTGTTGAGATTATAAAATATACTCAAAGAGTTAAAATGGTCAGAACTGTGACTGATTACAAACAGTGTTTTATTGACCACGGCATGCCCGCTGATATTCGCGGATATAGTTTTAGTCACGGCGAATATGATTTGCGTTTAAGTTTTGATGATAAAACAATCTTTATATCAAAAGATATTTTGTCTAAATACTCACATGATGAAACTATCGTATATTATGTTTATAAATATTGGCCTATCAGTGTTGATGTGCCCAGTTGGTATGCAAAAACATGGGTTAAAGCGATAGAAAAAGAGTATGATATCGATTTGAGTTACCACCCTCACGAATTAACCAAACAGTTTGCCACAATTATTAGTGAATTGATTTATAAAGAATATGAAACTGGCGGATTATGCCTAGATGAATATTTGGCTGAATTTATGGTTTACTTATTACAAGCTTTAACAAAAGCCGATAAAAAACTTTTCATAGAATTCCAAGATTAAAAAAAATAAGAAGTCTAACATTTCTGTTAGACTTCTTTTTCTTTCCTACGAATATCTTTGTTCATACAAATCTTCATCAATATCTCGGAAATATCTTGATGGGGTAAAATACTCACTTTTGCCATAAATCATTCCGTATCTAGGACATGTAATGAACAAATATTTTTTAGCTCTTGTAATTGCCACATAGAAGCACCTAAGTTCTTCATTGTCTTCCTTGCTTCCAATATCGTCAGTTCTTGGGAAAATACCATCGACGCAGCGCAAAACAATAACAGCTTGAAATTCTAATCCTTTAACTGAGTGAATGGTAGAAATCACAAGATTTCCAGTGTCTTCATCATCTGCGAGTTTAGAATTATCTAAAAGCAAGTCATCCAAGAAAGAATCAATACTGCGATAACCAGTTGCAATATCATTGAGACGATCCAGATCCTCTTTGTGCTTTTTTAGCTCTTCTAAATACATTGTTCGAGAGCCCTCATCAGTGTCCATGGTTTCTATATTTTTCTTGACAGTTTCGTAATAGAAATTAATAAATGCAGGAATGAGTTCTTGTAACTTTTTACCATCGAGTCTGGTTAACGTGTTGTACAATTCAATTAAACCAGGACCATATTCTTTCTTTTGATACTTTTTATCTTTAAGAGCCTCAAAACCATCGGTTCGACATTTCTCAGAAATCTTTCTAGCGTTAACAATACCAATACCCCTGTGAACCTGTAAAACTCTGAACCATGCAATTTCATCATGCGGATTAGTCATGATTTTTAAATAGGCGAGCAAATCTTTAACGTGGTTTAAATCTACAAATTTCATTCCACCATATTTATCAAAATCGATTCCCTCTTTTGCCAATTCAACTTCAATTGCTGCAGAAGACATTGAATTTCTTTCAACGACGCAAATTTCATTCCAAGGTATCCCTTTTTTGTGGTGTAAATCTTTAATAAGGCCTACAACATAAGATGTTTCGTCAAAAAGGTTATCCATGTGAACAACACGTGGTTTATTCATTCCATCTGAATCTATTCCCTTTAATTCCTTAGGGATGCCTTCTGTGGAATATTTTACACTTTCATTACTGAAATCAAGAATATCTTGTA
>JAEIGA010015456.1_pt1 | contig 11621 bp, 8 predicted proteins | sample 9270691 | NCBI WGS metagenome assembly JAEIGA01 (sample SAMN17057246, study PRJNA624740) | gut metagenome | biome: biome; isolation source: fecal sample | host: Bos grunniens | place: China: Xizang | collected 2019
TAGGTCGAAGTTATCATCGCATAACCCGTAAAGGCATTGATATCAAACGGACAAACCTTCTGCAGCATTACCTTAGTCTCCAAGCCTTTGTTTTCATAAAGGTCCCAATGCGTATCTTCTGGAGAGATGAGACGAAGCTTAATCTCTGGCAAATTCTCATCAACGGTAAGGTTCTCATAAAGTCCACGAATTCGTACACTTGTACACAACTCTCCAGCCTTGATGACTACTGTGTTTGATTCTATTGTGTAGTGCACTCCTTCAATAGCACTACTCTCTTGTTCTATCACTTCCACAGCAAGCGTGCGATCTTCGTCCATGGCCTTGGTGCTGGAAATGTATATATCAGCATACTCCCCATTCTCCTGAACACCCAATACTGAAAGGGTATCAGAGAACATGATGTACTGCGGCCCGTCATAGACGACACGCTCCTCTTGGCAACCTGTAAAGCCTACGAGCATTACAAGAGAGATGATAGTACCAATTAATATTTTTCTGTTCATACGTAATCCTCCTATTATCTGTTACTTTCATTGGGTTGAATATTGGCATCAGGAGACTCCAACTCGTGTTGCGGTATTGGCCATACGAAGAGCGGATTATCAGCCTCCACCTTAAGACTGCTGCCATTAGAAAGCGACTGCTCTTGCGGTGTACGTTCAAATCCTTTATGCCAGCGCTTGAGGTCCTGCAGACGGAAGCCCTCCATATAGAGTTCCTTGACACGCTCCTCCTCAATAATGTCCATAGCATTATCTGCGTTGAGCGAAGCCGAAGCATTGGAGCTATAACGTGCTTTACGCAATTCAGCAATATCTTTTGATGCCTTTGCGTAGTCGGGTGTCTTCTTCTGTGCGTATGCCTCGGCACGGATAAGGTACTGCTCAGACAAGCGGAACACTTGAGGTTCAGAAACGTGAAGCAGCTGCGCGCTTTCGAACAGCGTTTGATTACCCCAATACTTGGCGAGCAAAGGCCATACTAATCCGTGGCTATGACCTGTGGCCACCTGCGTAAAGAAAGCGTTGTAGCGCATATCATTAGCGGTGTAGAGACCAAGCACCCACTGAGCAGGCACATAGTCGGGCTTATAAGAGTAGTAGTCCCAATTGAAGAACACCGAACCCAGGGCACCACCGTGCGATGTCGTGGTGAATCCCACCTGCCATATGCTCTCGGTAGAGAGATTATAGCGCCACATATACTCGTAGTAGCTGATACTCTTATTGGTGTACGACAAGTAATCAGTCATCGTAGTATATATCTGACTAGCACTTGACAAGGCGAACTTATCTTTTGCACCATCAATAAGCAATGACGAATACTTGATTGCAGTCTCATAATCCTTCATATAGAGCGCCACACGCGCACGCAATGCGTACACTGTGTATATACTGAAATAAGGACTGCTGTAGAAAGTAAGGCTCGCATCCTTCTCTTCCGCATCGGTAAGTTGGAGACAATCCTCGGCGCGCTTCAAGTCCTCAATAACGAAAGCGTACGAATCCTTCAGCGATGCACGCGCCAAAGAATCATTGCTATAATACCCTTTCTTCAGAACCACGCCAAGCTCTTTTTCTGCCATTTCATCGCTATCGTAAGCTTTACAGAAAAGTTTAATGAGCTCCGAATAAGCTAAAGCACGAGCAAAGTATGCCTCACCGCAATATTGTTCCAAGCGGTCAAAGTCTTCATCATTGTAGATATTCTCACGCACCTTGTCTACATTGGCAAGCAAGAAGTTGCTTCGGCCAATAACATCATACAAGGCTCCATATACTGAAGTGATCTGTGAGTTGGTTGCAAGAATATCCCAACGCCATATGTCACCATAGGTGTTGGTATAGCCATTGACCGCATAAACAAAGTCTGCCTGCAGGTCGGGCAATATGGTCAAATAGCCACTATAAAGAGCGCCACTGAGCCAAGCGTTGTAAATACCGATCACTGCTTGATTGGCATCCTCAATAGTAGTAATAGCACTCCCTGCGGGAATTTCATCTTGCGGGAACTTATCGAGGCAAGATGTCAACACACACGCGCTGAGTGCAACAAGTAGATATGATTTGAGTTTCTTCATAATTCGTGTGGATTAGAATGTTAGCTCCATACCAATGGAAAACTGACGCGACATAGGATACTGCGCTGCATACACGTTGCTGGTAGACTCTGGATCGATACCACTAAACTTGGTAAAGGTCAAAAGATTCTGCCCCTGCACATAGATACGTGCGCCACCGATTCCCTTCATCTTTGCCAAAGTAGCGGGTTGGAACGTATAGCTCAACATAAGATTCTTCATACGGAGGAACGATGCATCCTCGAGGAAACGTGAGTCCATCTGAGGTGTTACGCCATAGCGAGGGATGTCAGTTACATCACCAGGCTTTTTCCAACGATCGTAAAGCAAGCGCTTCGACTGGTTGTATACCGTGTAAAGGCCATTACTCTCCTCGAAGAAGCGGTCATTGTTGAACATATAGCGATCTGCCACCCAAGCGAACTGTGTGCTCACGCCCCAGCCCTTCCATGAAACCGAGGTACCAAAACCACCTTGCCAAGGTGCCATATAGGTTTTGCCCACGAGCACCTTATCAGATTCGCGATACTCGGTGGTAATATTGCCATCCTTATCATACCAAAGAGCATCACCATTGGCAGGGTTCACACCTGCGTAACGATTGATGTAGAACTCACCCACGGGGTGACCCACTTTAAGTTTTGTCGAGGTACCTGACATTTCATACTCATCGAGACCATTGTAAAGTTCTGTAATCTCGTTATGATTATATGAGGCATTACCATTGATATTCCAGACAAAATTATCGGTGCGGAAGACATCGTAGTTAATCGACATCTCAACACCACGGTTAACCATAGCACCCACGTTATCCCAACGCTGACCAAAGCCATTGTTTGCATACGATTGGGGTACGAGCATCAGCATATCAGTCGTGAGTTTATTATACAACTCCACATCCACATTGAGGCGATGCCAGAATCCAAGGTGCAAGGCAAGGTTGCTGCTCCAAAGTTGCTCCCAACTGAGATTTGGATTACCCTCGCTTGAGGGAGCGATGCCCGATTCACCATTATATATATAGCCACCGCCTACAAGTTCCAAGTGGTCATAGTTGGGGATTGAAGAGTTACCCGATGTACCCGTACTGAGTGCCACCTGCGCATTGGTAATCCAGGTATAGGGACGCATAAACTTCTCCTTCAGCACGTTCCACATCAAACCCACCGACCAGAAGCTTGCCCAACGTCCGTTCTTACCGAAACGTGACGAAGCATCGGTACGCAATGAGAAATCAGCGTAATACTTATCCATATAGTTATACTCGCCACGTCCGAAGAACGAGAGGTAAGCATAACTAGAGTAACCCTTCGCCCACGAAGTAGCCATTGTACCTGTAGAAAGATTCGTGAGATAGTCGTTATTCTGTCCGCGTGTCACCACCTGGAAGTTCTCAGAGCGGTAGTTCACGCCCTCTTGTCCGAGCATGAAGTTGAAATCATGCACGTGATTAAGGTTGAACTTGTAGTTGGCCGTATTGGTTGCTGTCAACTGCAGAGTGTTACCCATAGCATTACCAGCCGAACCGATGCCATTGTTTCCAGGAAAACTGGGAAGCGACTTCACATCTGTTGTTGAGAGCGAAAAGTCCACGCCAAGCTGTGAACGTAGCGTAAGATTCTTGAACGGAGTAACCTCGGCATACACGGTGCTCAACAACTTATACTTCTTCATCTCCTGAGGATTGGTTGCCATCCATTCGATGGGGTTCTGTGTGGTACCTGTCCACGAACCGTCCTTTGACGAAGCTATGCTGCCATCTTCTTTGTAGGGATTCCAGTAGGGAAGCATGAAGCGGCTTGCAGAAATCGGAGTATAGAGTGTGTAAGAGCCCTCTTCGGCCTGCTGCACCTCCTCATAGGTCATCATCGTATTAGTACCCATCTTGAGCCATTCGCCCGTCTTCACATCGGCATTACTGCGCAACGAGTAACGACGGAAGGTAGATCCCATGGCAATACCATCCTGATCGTAGAAGTTACCAGAAACAAAGTAGTTCATACGCTCCGTTGCGCGACTCACCGAGAAGTCATAATTCTGCAACATGGCACGATTATTAAAGATAGCCTGTTGCCAGTTGATATCGGTCTGACTAAGCAAGTCATAATCCTGTCCCTTATCGAGACCCAACTCCTTCTCGAAGGCGATACGCTCCTCCGTATTCATCAGTGTCCACTCCTTAGAACTAGCAAGCTGCGATATACCCAACTGCGTGCGTAGAGTCACCTTAGGTTTCTCCATCTGCGTACCGCGTTTGGTTGTGATCACCACCACACCATTGGCCGCACGAGCACCATAAATAGAAGTTGATGAAGCATCCTTGAGTACAGATACCGATTCAATGTCGTTAGGGCTTATGGTATTGAAGTCTGCGCTTGAGATAGGCACTCCATCAAGGATGAAGAGCGGAGCTGTACCTGAGTTGATAGAGTTTGTACCACGGATCTGGAACGTAGCCGCCTTTGAGGGTTCACCCGAATTAGAGAGCACCATCAGACCGGGGCTCTGTCCTTGCAACGCTTGGTCGAAACCGGCAGCGGGTATCTCAGCAATCTTATCAGCCTTCACCGTAGATACCGAACCGGCAATCGTTCCCTTCTTTCTCACGCCATAGGCCACTACCACAACCTCTTCCATCATCTGTGCATCGGAGAGCATCTCAATGTCGAGCTTTCCAGTCTTGGCAGTTACCTTGTGCTGCTGCTCCTGCATACCGAGGTAAGTAAAGCTCAATGTTGCCTCCTTACCCGTCAAGTTGATAGAGTAGTTGCCATCAAAATCAGTAGTCACGCCGCTTGTCGGATTCTCCAACGGGCGGATAGCTACACCAATCAACGGTTCGCCGTCCTCCTTAGAGATAACCGTACCCTTCACCGTAAAACTCTGAGCGAGCAACGTTCCAAAGGTCATCATCAGTCCGAGAACAGCTGTCAATAATCTTTTTCTCATTATATGTTTGTAAAGTTTTGTTATTCAATCTATTAATAGCACCCTTTCCTATCCCACGCACAGGGGCCTGCGCGCATAAAAAGAAGCCAAGGTGCAAAATTACAAAATTATGATGAGAAAACCTAATCTTCAGCGCAAAGTGACTGATATTTAACGTTTGTGAAATAGCTTGGCGATTACAAGATTTTGCCATAACTTTGCCGCCATGAATCGTCACTTTACACTCATCAAACACAGATGCCTCTTCGTGTTTCTTTTGACAGTAGCCGCACAGGCTCTTTTTGCACAACGACAAGAAGAGTGGGCCGACAAGGCTTACACCTACGCCGCACAGGATAGTTTAGCTCAAGCCGAATCATGTTTCAAGAAAGCCATTGAGGCCTCCCCCGCGAGCCAACAAAGCGCCATACTACTTGCCAATCTAGGAACCATACAGCGCCGTCGTGGCAAAGTGAAAGAGGCCATAGAATCATACTCCTCGGCACTCGACCGCATACCCTCCTCCATCCCCATTTTGATGGAGCGCGCCATATCCTATATGACCCTAGGCAATGACGACAGGGCATATACAGACCTCTGCAACGTACTCGACAAGGATGCCACCCACATCGAAGCGCTCTACTATCGAGCCTTCATTTACACTAATCGCAGAGAATATTCTGCCGCCCGCACCGACTACAAATCACTCCTCACCACTGAGCCGTCCCACGAAAACGCACAGTTAGGATTAGCCCTATTGGATCAGCGCGAAGGACGCCTAGAAGCCGCGGAACAACAACTATCACTGCTCATCGAATGTCATCCAGAGAACGCCACCTATTGGCAAGCACGAGCCAACGTACTCATCGAACAAGGCTTGTATGACTTGGCACTAATAGACCTTGACACCGCCATTGCCTTGCAGCCTACCGATGCCTATGCCTACGTCGCCCGCGCTGAGCTGTACTTGAAGATGAAACGCCACGCCGCGGCCAAGGAGGACCTCCTCCGCGCGACTTCTCTTGGGCTATCACGCGCCGCACTCAGCGACCTTTACGAACAGTGCAAATAAGCTGACCAAGGTTAGCCGAAAGACACTAAACCACCCTAAAGTCGTAGAAGTGACGGCAAATTATCACAGGTGCGACAAATGGCGGAGGCAGGTGTGATTTTGTCAGAAGACTACACTGCCGGCAAACTATTGCCATTGATCTTGCGATACAGGTCAAGCGCAAACACATCAGTCATACCCGACAGATAATCAAACACGGCTTGTATCTTGCCATACAGGGTAGGCGCATGCAAGTCGTACTGACTGCTCACCCTATCGATGAGCAAGCGCGAGTAAGCATTCTCAGGGTGGATAACCGCATCAGTCATCAGTTCAATGAGTGTATTGATGATGCGGAAACCCGCCAACTCAATATCCAACACATCGCGCGAGCGATAAATCTTCCGCACAGCCACCTCAGAGCAGTTCCTATATGCTTGGCGGCAGCGCTCGCTCGTATGCTTGATGAGTGGTTCCTTGAAGGTTCCGTTAAGTATCTCCTCCTCGTGCTGCATGAAGACATCGGCACACTCATCGATGAGTATGCCTATCACCTTTGAGCGCAAGTAGGCAATCTGTTCATTATGGTCAGTCACCATTTCGAGCACTTCGGCCAGATGCCCACGCTTGTGTTCCTCGATGAACGGCATGAGCAGTGCAATGGTCTCCTCACGAGTGAGTATCTTCAGTTTGTAGGCATCCTCGATATCCATCATCTGGTAGCAAATGTCATCGGCAGCCTCCACCAGAAACACCAACGGATGACGGCAGTAACGCAGAGGCTCTCCCTCGGCACTGAGTCGAATCAGCCCCAACTCGTCAGCAATGGTACGAAACGTATCGGCTTCCGTTTGGAAGAATCCGAATTTAGGTTTTCCACCAGCATAATACGATGAAAAGGGATATTTTACAACAGAGGCCAAGGTGGAATAGGTGAGTGCAAAACCTCCACGACGGCGGCCATTGAACTGATGGGTAAGGAGACGGAAAGCATTGGCATTACCTTCAAAGTGAATAATATCATCCCATTCTCCTTTAGTCAACTGGCTACGCAAAGCCTGCCCTTTCCCCTCGGTGAAGTACGCCGAGATGGCACGTTCGCCAGAGTGCCCAAAAGGAGGATTGCCAAGATCATGAGCAAGACAGGCTGCCGCCACGATGTTCCCGATTTCTCCAACGAGCGAGTCAGCCAATTCGGGACGGTTCTTCTGCAGAGCGCAACTCACCTTATTGCCCAACGAACGCCCTACGCAAGCCACCTCAAGGCTATGCGTGAGTCGGTTATGTACAAACACACTCCCTGGCAAGGGAAACACCTGAGTTTTGTTCTGCAAACGACGAAATGGCGCCGAAAAGATAAGGCGGTCATAATCTCTCAAAAAATCCGAACGGTCATCGCTACTCTCGGCATGATATGCCTCCATCCCCAATCGTTTGGCAGATATCAGTTTTCTCCAGTCCATCATAAAGGTTTCTCTTTTTTTATTTTCCACAAAAATACATCTTTTTTCATTCCATTTGGGTATACTCGCCTATTTTTGTTATTTTTGCTGCCGAAAAACCGACATGATGATGAACAAATGGATTAGGAGAAAGCGCAATTCGCTAGGCTATGGAGTGCAAAGTCCCAACGACTTCCATTTCGTGCGCCACGTACTGCGCGAAAAATCGCCTTACTATGCCTATGCGACCTTGGATGACATTCTTGCAAAGCATGGCGGCCAATCACCATCCTATCCTGATGCCATACATAGACTACTTTTCCGTCTAAGCAACTATGTGCATCCCAACACAGTTATCGAGGTAGGTGCAGGACCATCCATCTTCGCAATGGCTATGGCTTGCCCTTCGGCACGATGCATTGCCGTAGCACCTGCCATCGAGCACCTTGGCACCATGGTCTCCATGCAAACCACATTCCCAAACGTTGAGATAAGAAAAGACGATGAATTGGCCCTTTTTAGCCAATCCCTTCACGAGCTACAGGCCATTGACATTCTCCACGTGGGGCACACCTCACGCTATCGGGAGGTGGTTGAAGCAGCCCTACCCTACGTAACCGACCGCACACTGTTCATTATCGAAGGCATACACGACTGCAAGGAGAAACGTGATTGGTGGAAGAGCCTACAGGGAAGCCCCTCGACGGGAATCTCTTATGACCTAAAGAGCGTCGGATTGTTATTTTTCGACCGCACACGACACAAGAACACCTATTGGATAAACCTCAGAGACTAAATGCAGAGATGAAAAAGAGTCACATCTATACTCGTGGAGGCGACAGCGGCACCACCTCACTCATCGGAGGAAGCCGAGTGAAGAAACACAGCCTTCGACTCGAAGCCTATGGCACCATTGACGAGCTCAGCGCCCACATCGGTCTACTTGGCGCTATGATGGAAACACCCTTCGAAGCAGACCTCTACCGCCTACAATGGATACAGTCGCGATTGTTCGACGTGGGCACCCACTTAGCCACGCCTTGCACCGAAGATAAAGCGGTGCCTTGCGCCATCACTAGAGCCCACGTGCAACAGCTGGAGGAGTACATCGACGAACTCGATTCACAGCTTCCTCCGCTACGCTCCTTCATTCTCCCAGGAGGGTGCATAACTGCATCCCAATGCCACGTATGTCGCACGGTGTGCCGCCGGGCAGAGCGGCTCATTATCGCGTTGGCCGAGGAGGCCCCCATGTGCCCAGACTTGCTATCGTTTATCAACAGATTGTCAGACTTCCTTTTCGTATACGCCCGTTCCCTGAACAAAATGAAAGATGTAGACGAAATTTCTTGGAAGAAAGATTGCGATTGAGGAAAATTATTATACTTTTGCAGCCTTATTAAAAAAACATCGTTTAATTTAACAAAAGTAGGAGAACAGAATATGTACTGGACACTTGAATTGGCATCCAAGTTGGAGGATGCACCCTGGCCTGCAACCAAAGAGGAACTTCTCGACTATGCCATGCGCTCGGGTTCCCCAATGGAGGTAATCGAGAACTTGCAGGAGATGGAAGACGAGGGCGAAGTCTACGAGAGCATCGAGGACATTTGGCCCGACTATCCTAGCAAGGAGGATTTCTTCTTTGACGAGGAGGAGTATTAATGAAACAACAGAGACTATAAGTCTAAACATCAACGATTTATAATGACCGATTGGATAGTCCATCGGTCATTTTTTTGTCTAAATACTACCCAAAATTGAGCAATACTACCCGAATACTACCCTGAAACTATTACCAAATCCTCCTAAAAATAAGAGTAGTAAGTGAGGGGCGAGAGACTACCCGAAACACTCCACCCATCAGTTTACCCACACAATTCTTCAAAATAAAGAGAAGAGAGACAACTCTTTGTCAAGAAATCCACACACTTCCCCAAATTCCAAAAATCAGATAGCCCCCCTTTGACGACTGCTCCGCTTTGCCTTTATTACAAGTATATACCGTTCTATAATCAGCCGAAATCATTCTTGAATACTTTTTCACGCGACAATATAGAGTAAGAGATGTGGGGCAATACACATCCTTACAAATGAACGGCAGGTTTGCTTCGAAGCAAACCTGCCGTTTGGTTTAGTCACTCTCGTGCGACACAGTCAAGTAGACTTTCCGCTGCACTTATTTAATCACAAACTTCTTACCATTGCGTATATAGATACCCTTTACAGGATTTAATACACGTTTTCCATGGAGATCATAAATGAATTGTGACTCATGGATTGTGGATTGTGATTTTTCGATGCCTGTAGTGCCCACAATATCAAAGGTAAAGACTAAGGTTCCGCTATAGTTGTTCAATAACGTGATGGTGATGGTAGCCGTTCCTATGTTTACATTATCTTCATATGCCACCATATAATCCATACCTTCAACGAGTCTTATTTCACCATTATACACAACGATGTCCAATGTAATGGCGCCGCCCGTATAGTCGCAACTATCGACAATACCCTCCACGGCATCCTCATCAAGTTCCATTGGCATCATATCCACCTCTGCCTGAAGAGTACCCACAAAATTGCCCGTGGCCGTAAATACAGCTATATCGCCGACATTGATAACTTCGCCCCATGTACCTGTTACCTCGCCATAACCATCAAGCGATACGGTTGCTACGGGTACCTGGGTGAATCCGCTGTAGATCATGGGTTCGAAACAACCGACAGAAGCACCGGATATATCCTTAGGTTCGATGATGAAATCCACAGTAACCGTAACGTCACCCATAGTAATACTTGCCGTATAGGCACCAGCGTGTACGGGAGCCTCACCACTGCTATATACTACAATTGGGTTGTCCACACCTGTAATGTTACTATCCAGTGTCACCTCCTTAGGCTCTCCATCGTAGATAAGGCTTGCCGGCAATACCATATTAATAGTACCCAACTCTTCATTGCACTCGCCACAGATGACAGTAATACCATGTTCAGAGGGTATGTATCGCAACGATCCGTGCACATGCACAGGTTTGGCAAATTGCACATAATATGCGTGAGTTGACTGGCCATCAATATCGTTGTCCACATTCGACACCACTAGTTCGAGCACCCCGTTTGCTTCGTTGTACGACACTACGGCAGAGGCTGTTTGTCCATTGAGTGTATAGGTTATGTCCTTCTCTGCGTCAAATGCCACCGAGGACATATCCAGTGTATCTCCAGCTGCGGCTATAGGCAGTTCTACGCCATCGTACGAGAGTGTGCGCAGTGTAGAGTAATACACAAATCGCAAATCGTCGGCATACAATGTGGTGTTTTCCTTCATGTTTGATCGTGTCCAATAGTCACCGCCCGAAATGATGGTATTCATCATAGTAGGTGCCTCGGTAACCCCTTCGGCATATTCTAAAGCTACAGTGATAGTATCCCAATCACCACCTGTAGAAGTGAAGGTATAGTCGCACGATGCTACTAGCGTCCCTGCCGATGTCGGGGTAGTCTTACCCATAACGGCGCGTTCTACATTGTTTGTCGCTTTGCTAGGCTTACCCTTCTGGCCTATCTTGGAGGAATAGGTGCCATTCCACAGATAGACTATAATGTGCGACTTTTCTCCCGTCGAGTCAGTACGCTTATAGCGTCCAGTAATAGCATCAGGCTTATGAGTAAACTCCACACCTCCGTACACACCGCCATCGCACTCAGAAAGAGTGGTAGAAGCATATACCCATGGAGTTCCCAAATTGATGAAGCCAGGAGCCACCGAGCCAATACCCATATCACCGACCCACTTATTGACCATCTTCACATATTCATTACCATCATTAACTCCTTTGAATATCAGTTCTTCCTTCTTGGTAAAAGAAATAAATAAAGCCTTGACCTTCTGATGTATGCTAGAGCCATTCCAAGAAGTAGGTTCCACACCTGGTCGCTGCAACGACTCATTCTTACTTGAATTCATTGCATAGGATTCACCGCATGAAGAGTCCCAACTGGAGAAGTCTCCGTTAGGTAATTGCTGCGCATTGACAGTGACAGACATCGCGAAGCCTGTCAAGAAGAAAAGTAGTAGTTTTCTCATCATTATACGTTGATTGTTTTTATTTGAAAA
>JAEIGA010015457.1_pt1 | contig 11621 bp, 13 predicted proteins | sample 9270691 | NCBI WGS metagenome assembly JAEIGA01 (sample SAMN17057246, study PRJNA624740) | gut metagenome | biome: biome; isolation source: fecal sample | host: Bos grunniens | place: China: Xizang | collected 2019
ATACAATTATAAATAAACAAGATATAGGTAATGTTTCTTTGATTTCAGATAATAAATTGCAAGGTGTAGGTGTTTCAGAAGGAATAGTAGAGGGTGAAATATTAGTAATAGACCATGCAGATATTAGTTTAAATGTAGAAGATAAAATAATAGTTACAAAAATGACAGACCCCGGTTGGGTTTTTCTAATAAAAAATTGTAAAGCAATTATAACAGAGCAAGGTTCGTTATTAAGTCATACAGCTATTATAAGTAGAGAATTGAAAAAGCCTGCTATTGTTAATGTTAAGAATGCTTTAACCCAATTAAAATCAGGTGATAATGTGAAAATAAATGGTTTAACGGGTGAGATATTTAAAGTTGAGGTGAAGTAGTTTGTTAGAATGTAAAATTGTTAGCACTTCAGAGGAAAAGAATTTATTTTTAGGTTTACCTAAAAAATTATATACTTCTAATGTTTTGACGCAGGATGAGAAATTAGAATCCAGAATATTAAATAAAAAACATACTTTAAGTAATGATTTTGAGATTTATCCTTTTATTGTTTTAATGGCAGATGAAATAGTGGCTCGCGCTATTTTAACGGTTTATGAGAATGATACAACAGGTTATGTTGGTTTTTTTGAGTGTACTAATAATCAGGTTGTAGCTGATTGTTTATTAAATAATGTGAGATTAAAGGCAAAAGAATTAGGGCTGGTTAAGTTATTAGGTCCTTTAGATTGTTCTTTTTGGATAAAGTACAGATTTAAAACAAATCATTTTGATAAGTATTATACTAATGAACCTTATAATTTAGATTATTATAAGGATTTATGGGAAAATTGGGGTTTTGTAGTATGTGATTCATATTATTCTAATCAAATGAAAGTGCCTACTGATGAGGATAATCAGGAAAAATGTAAGAAACGTTTGGAAAAAATGATAGCGAATGGGTATGAATTTAAAAATCCTACTAATAAGACTTTTAATAATGATTTAAGAAATATTTTTAGGTTGATGACGAAAGTATATTCTCGTTTTTCTGCCTTTAAACCTATTACAGAAGAACAGTTTGTTTCTATGTATGATTCTTTAAAATATGTTGTAAATTATGATATGGTGTTTTTAGCATATAAAAATAAAGAATTATGTGGATTTTTTGTAACTGTACCTAATTATTCTAATTTAATTTTTAATTTGAATTTATTGAATTTCACAAATATTTTTAGTATAAAAAATAATTGTAAAGAATATGTTATGTTGTATATGGGTGCTTCTCCAGAGCATTTAGGGCTAGGTGGTTCTTTTGCAGAATTAGCTAAAAATTATTTAAAAGAACATAATTGTACTTCTATAGGTGCATTGATACATGAGGGTAATAGTTCAGGTGTATTTTATAAAAATTTAATAGAAGATAAGTATACTTATGTTTTAATGGAAACAGAAGTATAAAAGAATTTTATATTTTGCTTATTGACTATTCAGATAAAATATGATAATATAATAGTGAAAAATTAGAGAATTTTATAATATATATATAGCATAATAGTTTATACCAGTTGTTAGTTATAGGAAAGTAGAGGTTTGAAGGGTGAAAAATAATTTATTTAAAGGCTTCAGCTTAAAGGATAGTATTTTACGTTCTGTTGTACCTATCTTATTAAGTTTAATGCTGGTTATGACTTTTCTTTCTTCATTTTTGGAGAAACGAGTGGAGCATGGTTGGCAGGATTTGACAAATTATTTAACAATTACAATAGAAAAGGCAGATGGTTCTTTTGAATATTATGATGAGGGTTCTTTCTCTGTTGTAAATGAAGGGGATAAAATTACAGCTTATTTAGAGTTACCTAAATCTTTAATGGTTAAAGATGCTGTAATAGGTTTTAATATATGTCATTCTATTATAAATATTTTTTATAATGATGAGGTTTTATATAGCTATGGTGCTGAAATAGTTGCACAAGATGGCTTTATAGGAAATACATTTTTTGTTGTTCCTATACGAGATGAAATGTGGGGAGATTGTTTACGAATAGAATTGGATGTCGTAGAAGATAGTGCTTATTCAGGTTTGTATAATATTAAAGCTATGCCTGCTATAAAAGGTATTCGTTATTTCTTTTCTTTATTTAAGATGGACATGCTTTTATTTATAGGTTTTGATATTATATTCCTTTTAGCCTTTTTTGTTTTGCTCTTTTTCAAGGGTGGTGTGCTTAAATATGAGGGTTTGTTCCTTTCTTGGTTCTGTTTAGCATTGGGTATCTGGTTTTTATCGGGAAATGGTTTCTTCTATGCTTTTTCAGATAATGTGCGAAATTGTGCGCATATGGAGTATATTGCATTCTTTATGATGCCTATACCGTTTAGTTTATTGATGGTTGTAAATTTCTTACGTAATAAGAAATTTATGTTACTTTCATTTGTATTGGCAATCGGTTATACTATTATGTTTGTAACTATTATGATTTTAAATTATACTACATCTATTCATTTTTCTGATGTATTAGGATTATTCCAAATATGTATGATGATAGGTTTGGGTACATTCACTACTTTGATATTGTTGACAAAATATTATGATGATGAATCCAGAACAATAACTCGTTATGGTATTCTCTTTTCTATGCTTGTCTTGATGGCAGAGTTACTTAGGTATAATTTTGGTAAATTTATTCCTGCTTTGAATTTTTTGAATGAACTTTCTTTTATATCAGCGGGTATTTTAGTTTATGCAGGTACTTTTACTATTAGTTACCTTAGTAAGTTGACTACTTTGATTAGTCAAGAAAGTGATAGAAAGTTGTTGAGCCGTATGGCTTATACAGATTCATTGACTGGTATTTCAAATAGAAATTATTGTGATAAGCAAATTGAAGATATTGAGACTTCGGGTGAGAAAGAATTTACAATTCTTTTCTTTGATATGAATAATTTGAAGTGGGTTAATGACACATATGGACATGAGATGGGCGATAAGTTTATAAAATCTATGGCAGATATTATAAATGATATTTTTGGTAATCAGTATTTCTGTGGTAGATGGGGTGGTGATGAATTCATTGCTTGTATTACAGGAAAGAATATAAAATATGTAGATATTATGCTGAAAGAATTTGATAATCGAATTGAATTATTAAATAGTAAAAAATCATTGCCTTTTGAAGCTTTAATAGCATATGGTGTCGCAAAAAGTACAAAGGAGTCCAGTAAAACTGTAAATGATGCTATAAAAGAAGCAGATACACAGATGTATAATACTAAAGTTCAGTTGTATGAAATCCATGGTATAAAGAAATATAGGTAATTTTTGATATGAGTTTGGAAATTTTTTTTCCAAACTCATATTTTTATTGTTTTTATATTTTTTGTTGATTTAACAGCATAAATAAGGGTAAAGTATTTTCTAATTGCATATTCTTGATTTTGTAGTGTTAACTTAGGATAGGTTGTGAAAAATTGTAGAAAATTTATAGTTAATATTGTTAAGGAAATGATTTAATCTAAAATAATATATAATGTTTAATTTTATTTATTTTTTATTGACATCTTTTATTTTATTTGTTATAATAGCAATACAAAAAGGAGTGTGTTTTATGGCTATTACAAATAAAATTCTGAATCAGGTTCAGCAGACTATTGAAAAATATAATATGTTTAATTATGGGGATACAGTTGTTATTGGTGTTTCAGGTGGTGCTGATTCTGTTATGTTGCTTCATTGTCTTAACCAGATTAAGGATAAGTATAATCTGCATTTGATTGCAGCTCATGTTAACCATAAGATTCGTCCTGGTGATGCAGAGAATGATGCTCAGTTTGTTAAAGAACTGTGTGAAAAGTGGGGAATTGAATTCCATCTGCGTGAGGAAGATATTAAGTCTCTTGCAAAAGAGATGTCCATGGGTGAGGAAGAAGCAGGTCGTTTTGTTCGTTATGGTTTCTTCCGTGACCTTTGTATGGATGAAGATGGTAATTATATTGGTAAGATTGCAACTGCCCACAATGCTAATGATAATGTAGAGACTGTACTGATGCGTTTTATGCGTGGTACAGGTGTACAGGGTTTGAGTGGTATTTCTTATAAGCGTGATAATATTGTTCGTCCTATTTTGGGTATTACTCGTGCTGATATTGAAGCTTATATTGTAGAAAATGCTCTGACTCATATTACTGACAAGACCAATTTTGAGAGTATTTATACTCGTAATAAGATTCGTCTTGAGCTGATTCCTTTTATGCAGAATATGTTTAATCCTAATCTGATTGAAACTGTTACTAACAATATTCAGACTTATCGTGAAGATGCTGAGTTTATTGAAAGTCTTGTTGATAAGTCTTATAAGACAAATTGTTGGTGGAACTATGAGGATAGACGCTGTTTGAATTGCTCTTTGACAGGTTTGCGTAGTGAAAATGTTTCTATTGCAAAGCGTGTTATTATTAAGGCAATTAAGGATGTCATGGGTAAGGAACAGACAGGTATTTCTCCTCAGAAGATTGATGAAATTTATAAGGGTCTTAATTCTGAAGTAGGTACTATTTTTGTACTTAGTGAGAAGTATGAAGTCCTTGTTGACTATGATATTCTTGTTTTTAAGCCTACTAACCTTGAAAAGAATATGAATGAATTTACTGTTGAAAGTGAACTTCAGATGGACGAGATTTCTGTGCATTATCCTGAATTTCATCTTGACCTTGGTTATGAGCGTGTGTTTAAGTGGGAAATTGATAATAATGGTCGTGAAATTTATCTTCCTGAGGAGTTTGTAAAGGGTAAGACTTTGACTTTGCGAACTCGTCGTGAGGGTGATATTTTTAGAGTATTCGATAATTGTCATAAGAAACTTAATCGTGTTTTTGTGGATAAAAAGGTTAGTAAAGTAGGTAGAGATAATAAGATTCTTCTGTGTGACGGTAATGAAGTTCTTTGGTGTGTAGGTGAATTTGCGACTCGTTTCAATATTAGAAGTGGTCGATTTGTTAGAATTTGTGTGGAGTGATTCTATAATATTTCATCTTTGTTACAAATATCTATAATACCTTGCATAATATTAAAAGTGTGATATAATAGTCATACAGTTAGAAATAGGTTAATGCTTTTTGGCATTTATCCTTTCTTTAATTATCTCAATCATAAAAATAAAAACATTCATAAAAAATCTTAACTCAAAATAAAAGCGGGGGAGTCGTAACCTCCGCTTTTTGTCGTCCCTTTTTAGTAAAGGGGCGATTTTTTGTTTGTAATGGACATAAAAATATACAGTATATTATATATTAAAAATAAGAAATATTGAATATGAAAGGAATGGTTTAATGATAAAACAGTGGATACAAGAGGAACAAAGTAAAAATAGATTGCGTGTTTTTACAGAGTTGGTTTATAAAATATGTTTGGGTTTGTTTTTAGTTATTTTATTGGGTATATTGGGTTTGTTTGTTATTAGTAAGGGTGATACAAACTCTATGTTTTTATTTAATAGTAGACCAACAATAATTATAACAGGTTCAATGGAACCTAAAATTCAAGTAAATAGTATAGTTATGTTAGAACCCGTAGAATTTGAGGATATTGAAGTAGGCGATATTATTAGATATACGAGTTATAAAGGATTTAGTGTACTTCATCGTGTAATATCTAAAAATAGTTCTTATGTTGTAACAAAGGGTGATGCTAATGAACGCCCAGATGAATTTGTAGTTACAAGAGACCAAATAACAGGAAGGGTAAAGTCTATACATAATGAGGTTGTACCTTTTATGACTCTTATTTTAGGGAGATTTCAATATGAAGATGTTATAGGTAGTTTTATAAGAATGGGTATAGGTCTTGTAGTTTTAGCATTGATTGTTTTTATTTGTATTGTATTGTTTATTGTTGTATTTGAAATGATTACAACTCATTATTTTTTTAAGAAATATAACAGTAAGTTGGTAGAAAGTAGCAATTATTGGCAAGGTAAAATACCTTCAATAGATAGTGAAAATTTATTGCTTGAAAAATATTTTGAAGTTTATAGAAATTCAAATATTGTTAATAAAGTTATTTTAGCTTTTAAATTTAGAAGATATTATAATGGTTTATGTAATATTGAAAGAGAAGTTTTGAAAACAGATAAAAGAATAAAAAGTTTAGAAAAATATCTGAATAAATAATGGACATATATTATTTTTAAATATAAAAAAAATAATGCATATTTTGTTATTTTTGTATAGTGTATATAAAGGATGTGTATGTGAAATGAATAAAAAAATGTTATTTAGTGATATAGATGATTGTTGTGTGTGCCCATTTGAAATGGATAATGCTCGTAAATTTGGAAGTGAGTATAAATGTAATGGCGACCCTAATCGTAGTCCTCCTTGTGAATGGATGGATATATATGGTAATATGACATTACAGGAAGTAGTAGACACTATAAATAATAGAATATATGCTGCGGAGGCACAAGCAGAAAAAGAGTGGTTGGCTAAGAAAGCAAAAGAAGATAAAAATAAAGAATTAGCTAAAAAGAGAGAACAAACTCGTTTAGCCAATTATAGTTTAAATAAAGAAATTACTCGTTTGCGAAAGGTAATTAGAGATAGAGAAAGTGCAATTCAAAGTCTAAGTTCATTGCATAGTGCTTTCGGATTTGCAAATGCGCTAATGGAGGGTAAAGACCCTAATAATATCTCAAATAATCATCCTCAGGTAGAGGTTTGGAAAGAAGCAAATATTAGGGATAATGAAAGGTTAAAGTTACTTTTGAAAGAAAGAGAACAAAAAAATAAAGAGAGACATAATAAAGGAAAATAAATATAAATGAGGTGTTTTTATGGGTAACTATAAAGAGGGTTATATTCAAGTGTTTTTACGAAATGATACTCCTATGACAGTAATAGAAAGTTTAGTAGATTTAATGTATTTTCCATCAGATTATAAAGATGGAAAAGATTTGAAATCAGATAGAATAATGAGGTTAAAAAATACAAGAAAAGAAAAGTTTTTTCAAGGTGAAATAGGTAGGTTAATGGTTGAAATAGACCCTACTTTTATGCCTTTGGAGTCTCATAGTCTTCAAACTCTTGATATGAATTTATATGTTATTCATTGTTATTGTTTAGACCATTATATAACAGATTTTAAAATGATGGAAGATTTGTATTGTGATGAAAAATTTACACAAAATATTGGTATAACATCTGTTAAGAAAGCATTAAAGAAACGTAAGTTTTCTAATTTATGGTTGAGGGTGCTGGTTAATGCTAAACAATATACTTCTGAATTAGATGACTTGATAGATTTTTTAAAACCTTATTTAGTAAAAGGGCATGAAAATAAAGTAGGCCATATAAAGGATGAAGATGGTTATTTAAATAAGGATATTTATTTAGATAAAGATTTTTTTAAGAAACAACTTATTTCTCGTAAATATATTTGCGAGGGTTGTGAAGATTATAAGCCAAATTTTGATTGTGAGAATTGGAAAAAGTGTAAAACAGCTTATGAAAAAGGGCTTAATGCGAAAAATAAAAGTCATAAATAATAAAGGAATGCTTAAATTTAGTTGAATTTGTGAGGTAATTCCTACATTAAATATAGAAATACGTGTTTTGTTTCTAAAAGTGATATAAAAGCAGATGTTACTTTTGCTGTTTAGAGTCCTGATAGATGTTGTACTTGTGTAGCGGGTGGTATTTATAAGTTTAAGTTTGAGGGTTATGAGATAGATTTTGAAATGATTTAAATAATTTAAATAATAATAATAGTTTAAGGGGGTAAGTGATATGGGTGACCCACATTATAATACTTGGGGTGGTAAAAACAATAGTTGGGGTAATAAAAATCGTAAAGGTAAATCAAGCGGTGGTTCTCAACGAGATGATGAAAAATGGAGTAGGGGTGCAAAAATAGCTGTAGTAGGTGTTGTATTGTTAGTTTTAGCAAATACAGGTTTTGGTCCTATTATTGAAACTGCTCAGAATGTAGTGGATGTGTTTGATTTTGGTAAAGATGTGAAGAAACAAGTAACTTCTAATAATAATGCTACTCAATCAAAAGGTAGTAATAAAGTAAAGAGTGGCGAAGAAAATTATAAATCTGTTAAGTACGATATTGATTTAGATGCGTCTGATGTTAAAGATATTTTAGATTTTTTTAATACGCAATTTGAAGCTTCGGGTGTAGACACAAATAAAATGAAAGTTTATATAATTGATTATGATGCTTTTTTAAATAGTAAAAAGTTCAATAAAGAAATTATAGATAAGTTGAGTAAAAAATCCGGAACAGTTACTTTTATGGCAGTAAATCCTAATTATTTAACAGAAGATGAAATGCGTGCAGAATTTGAGCGTATAGATAAATTTATAACAGATAATAAAGATGGTGTCCCAAGTGGTATATTTAGTTCCATTAAAAAGAATGGTGGTTTACATGTCCCAAATGAAGGGTCATTTGTGATGTCATTAACTTTTGTAAAGAAATAATAAAACATTAACAATAAGGGGTGTTGTTTATGAATAATTATTCTTTTCGTATTCAAACATTTGAAAATGGTGTTGAAGTACAAAGTTCAAAACAGTATTTTGATTTCTTATGTGAGTTAAAAACTTTGAAAATAAATCGTAAGGAAAGAGGGCGTAGTTTTATAGTAAATAAAGGTACAAAAAATACATGGTTTCCTTTAGTTTTGTGTGCAAATTGGGGTAGTCCTTGTAAGTATCAAGAAGCTCTTTCTTTATATAATTATATTTTAGGGTTAAATAATACTAAAAAGTTTTATATAGATAGTATATTAGAAAGAGACCATTGGAAAGCAAATGGTAAAAGAGATGTTTATTGTACTGTTCATTATAAGGCTGATATGCCCATGGATGGTGTAATAAAAGAAATATTGAAATTGTGGGATTTAAATGCAGATTTTAAAGAAGTTTAATAGGAGTTAAAAATAATGTTATTGGAGGGTATAGAAGATGTTAAAAGAAATTAAAAGTAAGGCATTTGCCAATGGTAAGGTATATGTGTTGCATACAGAGGATGGTTATCCGATTGAAACAACAGATACTTTTTTACCTTATTATACAAAGGATTGTATAAATGAGCATATCAATGAATTAAAGGATTATCATTTAGGTAGTCGTAAAGATAGATGGATGATAGGGGTTAGTGTTATGTCTGGATGCTGTGTTGCATGCAAGTTTTGTGCTACAGGTATGCTGAAAAGGTGTCGTAATTTAAGTGCAGAAGAAATTGTAGAGCAAGTAAAATTTATCTTGGCTAAAAATCCTGATTTTAATCCATCTGATAGTGGTGAGTTTAAGATTAACTATACTCGAATGGGAGAAGGATTCTTAAATGTGGAGGCTTTGAAGAAAGCTGTAAAGATGGTAGATGAGTTATTACCAAATGTAAGAGTTCATCATTATATTTCTACTATTGGTGTAAAGGGTAGTGATTTTAGTTGGATAAAGGATAATATTACTTTACAAGTCTCTTTACATAGTTTGGACGAGGAGCGTAGAAATGATTTAATTCCTTTTAAGAATAAGATGACTATTGAGGAATTGGGTCAGATAAGAACTCAGAGTGATTTGAAAACTACTGTTAATATGACATTGGTAGATGTAGCAGACTTTGATATAGAGAAGTTGAAAAAGTATTTTGACCCTGAATATTTCTTTATTAAGGTTTCTCCAATCAACCCAAATCCGATAAGTGAAAGTAATAATATGGGTAAAGGTATTATAAAAGCAGAAAATCTTGTGTAAGTAGGCGGTAAATATGTTTTAACAGTTTATGGAAATAAAGATTATAACCGTGCAAAACATTATCAGAAATTATCAATTCATAGTTCATAGAATGATGGAATTATTTAATTTGAAATGTAGGATAAATAAAATTTAATTTGAAGGTGAGAGTATGTTAAAAAAATATTTAATAAAAATTAAAAATCCGTATAAGGAAAAGAATATAAATGCTAATATGCATAATTTTAATCGTGATTTTCATTCTTTATGGAATAGTCTTTTCCGTATAACTTGGCATAAATCAGATTTTAAGAAGGAGTTAGGGAGTTTTTATTTTAGTGGTATGAGAGAAAATTGGTTTCCACTAATTTTATTAGGAAAATATGGAGAGTTGTGCTACTATAATGACTTTGAAAAAGCAAATGAAATATTAGAATATTTTAAAATTCTTTCAAATAATGAAAAAATGCACTCTTTTTATATAGACAGTGCTTCAACCACTCTTCATGAAATAACTTTAGTTATTAAATGTAAAGGGAATTATGATGAGTTTCCAATTTTAGAGATTTTTAATTGTTTTAGTATTGTTGCTGAGGATGTGACTATATTAAAATTGTAATTATTTTAATAGGAGTGATAAATATGCTTAAAGAATATACAGTTATTATTCATGGTGGGGAAAATAAGATACCCATAGATAATTTTGAGTATGCGATTGTTATGATGGAAGATTATAAAAATAAATACAAGAATAGTTTAAGATTACCAAAAGGAACTCGTTATAATTGGTTTCCTTTAGTTCTCTTACATCAATATAGAAAATTAGAGCATAATTTAGAAAATGGAGATATTTTACAAATTCGTAGATTTTACAAAAAGTGTTCTGAAAATGATAAATATTTCTCTTTTTATTTAGATAAATAGAAAAGACAAGGTAATAATATCAAGATTTGTTATAAAGCAAAAGAAGAAATGACTCATGAAATAAAAGTTATTTTACAAATTTATGGATTAGAATGTAAGGCACAATCTTAAAAGGAAGTGTATTTTTATGAGGGTTGTAAAGATAGATAAAAGTAAAAAATATTATCCTTTTGAAACAAATTGGGTTGTAGGTACATTTTGTAATCGTGGCATTACTTATAGATTTAATGCAAAAGTATTTTATGAGCCAAGTATTTGGGGTATAAATGATGGTAATGTTTCTAAATTATGGGTAAAAAATTTAAAATTAGATAAAGAAGTTTTTGATTTTGATAGGGGTTTTAATATAGGAAATCAATCTATGGTGGATAAGGGTATGATAAAGAATTTGGTTGATTTTTTAAATTTATATGCCGTAGAGATTATGGAAAAAACTCATACAGACCCCTCATATTTTGAAGATTGGGAAGAGGCGTGATATAATATGATAAAAGATAATGAATATGTTGAATTAGCTGAATATATTCTGTTCTCACAAGATAAAAGTAGCGAGGGTTTAGACAAGAAGTTAAATGATTTAAGTCTTGAGTTTCGTAAAAATAAAGGAATAAGAGATATAAATAAGGCTATTGAAAAAGCCAGAAATCCTAAAAATGGTTTTTATCGTACTGAATTGGAAATTGATATGTTGTCTGTTTATTTAAAAGAAGATGTTGTGAAGAAAAAAAGCAAATATAAAGTAGGAGATAGGGTAAAAATAGTAGATTATCCACCAAAGGGGTCTGCTTTTACTATTTGTTCTAATCCTTTTGAAACAGAGATGGGGCAATGGTTAGGTAAAATAATGACTGTGAAGCAAGTTCAGGAGCGTTGTTATATAATGAAGGAAGATAAAGGTCAATGGGCTTGGACAGCTTCTTTGATAGAAAAGAAAGTTGATTAGGAGTGATAAATATGGCTTTTGGAAAAAGAATAAAACA
>JAEIGA010015458.1_pt1 | contig 11621 bp, 2 predicted proteins | sample 9270691 | NCBI WGS metagenome assembly JAEIGA01 (sample SAMN17057246, study PRJNA624740) | gut metagenome | biome: biome; isolation source: fecal sample | host: Bos grunniens | place: China: Xizang | collected 2019
ATGTTAAAAAACCTGTTAACGTGGTTGTTCCGGTTGAAGTTATCAACGCAGAAACATCCAAAGGTTTGAAATTGGGTGGTACTTTGAACTTTGCCGTTCGTAAAGTTGCTTTGCGTGGTTTGGTTGATGTTATTCCAGAAAAAATCACAATCGATTTGGCAACTTTGACAATCGGTGACGTGGTTCACGGTACAGATTTGGTATTGCCGGCCGGTGTTGAATTGGGCCTGCACCAAGCAGAATTGGCGTTCGCAATTATCGGCGGTAAAATGCCAATGGAAGAAGATGAAAAAGCCAAAGCAGCAGCAATGGCCGCATCAAAGAAATAATTCATTTGGAATTATTATTAATCCCCCAAATTGGGGGATTTTTTTATTACATTATACTTCGAAATTATAATTTTTTACCGAACGCACAATTGCGGCGACCAATTTATCTTGGTGCTTGGATGATTTTAACAATTTTTCTTCGGCGGGGTTGGACAGATGCCCCAATTCCAACAATGCGCCGGGGACCGTTGAACGCAGAACCGCAAAAGGCGCATGTCGAACGTCGGGTCCGGGTTGTTGTTCAATAGATGCCTTTTTAAATGATTTGGCGCAATCCGTTGCATATTCTTCGGACATTTCGGCAACGGCATGCTGTTGCAACGAAGATAATGCGATACGGATGTTTTCTTCGAATTCTGTAAAGCCCTCTACCCCGATTTTGTCGGCGGCGTTTTCGGCTTCGGCCAATTTTTTGGCTTCTTCGTCCGATGCTTTTTCAGACAGTGTATATATTGAAAATCCCTTCATACTGCGTTTTGGATTGGCGTTTGCATGCAATGATATAAACAGGTCCGCCTTTCGTTTTTCGGCAATTTCTGCGCGTTGTGCCAATTTTAGATATGTGTCGTCACTACGTGTTAGATACACTTTGAATCCGGCCGAATCCAGTTTGTTTTTCAATTTACGGGCAACAGATAACACAACATCTTTTTCACGTGTTCCCGCCGGCCCGATACAGCCGGGGTCTTTGCCACCGTGTCCAGCATCAATCACGATAATATATTTGCGGGATGCCGTAATCGCCGTTGTCTGCGTTGCCGATGCGGTTGTGTATGAAGTTGATGATTTCGATTCAGATTTTGGCCCATTGGTATTTGTCGCACCAGAACCCGCAACAAAATCCAACACCAAACGATAATCATTATCGCCGTTCGGTTCCAATATCATTATGCCGGATTTGGCGATTGGTGCAATTGGCTGATTCAATACGGCGACGATTTGTAAACTGTCGCCCGACGGGGCTTGGAATACAGATTTAACCAAACCGCCCGATATAATATTGGCATTAACCGATGGATTCGCCGGCATATTGGCAATTTTTACCACCAATTGCCCCGTCGGATACGATACGGAATATGACGGCCGGTTCGCCGTTTCAATAACCAGACGTGTTTTATTGCCGGGTTGAATACCGGTGCGCATACTGCGCAAAGTGTTACGTGCGGCAAACGCCATACGTGGGACCGCGCAAGCAACCATAACACCAAAACCTGTGATTTTCAAAACGGAACGTCGTGTAAATTTCATAACCAACATTTTATCAAATTTTGCCTTCACGTGCAAGGGGCTTTTGGGAAACAAATCGCCCCACCCCATCAAAAAAAACATGGGGTTGCCCCCATGCTTTATTGATCGTCGTTCACAATCAGATAGTTTTTGCCATCATATTCGGCATTGAATCCAGATTGTGGACCAGTTACTTGCTTCATCGTGCCATAGAATATGACGTCGCCGATTTTCACATGTAATGCCGGTTGTGACGCATCACGTTTGGCACTGCGCAGATAAATCTTTTGATTGCCATAGTTAAAGATTCGTCCACAGTCGGCTTCTTCATTTGCGCCAAAGCCATATCCGATTGTTGTCCAACCATTTTGACATTGGGTACGTGAACCGGCTGAACCTTGGGCGACCATTGAACTTTGTGCCCAATATCCCGCACCAACATCTGAACAGGTTGTATTATTTGCCTTGGCCAGATATGAACCACCGTCGCAAGATATCTGACAATCAGATGCGGCATCATGGTCGGCGGCGGCATCACCGTATGTATGATAGTTGGTCAAACATGACGTACATGATGTCGCAGTTGAGTTATCCGACGCCTGATATTTGTCGGCACCACACACTACACAGGTTGGATTGGCAACATTGTTATCGCCAACATGATAACCCTTGGACGCCTTGACGGTGTAATAATTACTGTTCCATGTGCTGCCGGTATAGGAAACCGTGTTTCGGGTTACGGTGCTGCACCCTGTGACGGTTTTGGATGGCGCAACATAACGGCATGCCGATGGTGCACTGGCGCCTGTTGATGGGGATGTGGAATATGTACCGTTTGGCACTTCGATTCCAGACAAGTCGTCACATGCACTGTCGCCGCCGGTTAAGCCATAGTAGATACGAACATCACCCGAACAATAGTACCCACCGGATTTACAGGTCACTTCGGCCGCATTTTTTGTTGCAACATACTTACCAGATGACGTGGTCAGATAGCAGTTGCCGCTGCTGGTTGCGCCGACGTCACTGTTTGGATAGTTTGGTGGGCATGGCTGTGGTGCGCCATCCGTTGGGCAGAAACTGCCGGCGGGACATGTGCCCCAATTTGCCTTAATTGTTGCCGTGCCAGAGTATACACCCAATGTGGCATGGTTACAGTTAATCGTTGCACCCGCATTGTATGTTCCGCCGTTTACCGACCAATTGCTAAATTGCTTACCGCTGTTTGCCGGTGCGGCCGCCAAGACAAATGTGTTGTCGTATTCGCATGTTGTTGACGCAACAGACGTGCCACCATTTGAATCATAATTGATTGTTATGATGTTTGGCGTCCATTTGGCAACCCATGTGATATTGGACTTGGCTGCCTTAGCCGCAGTAATACCAGCCGATGTGATAAAGCCGTTTGCACCAATCAATGCGGTTGTAGAATTTGCGTCGGCATAATATCCCGCAAAGCCATAACCATTACGGCTTGGTATTGTAATTGGGTTGGTGGTTGTTGTCATTACTTTGCCCCCAATACCATTCAACCATACGTTGGTATTATACTGATGATTAATACCGGTTGTACCACCTGTACCCGCCCCCGGTTCAAGCGTAATTATACCTTGGTCCACATAGAGGGTGTATTGTTGACTGCGGGACAAATAGTTGTCGTTACCGGCCGCAGAAACGGTGATGGTTGCGGTACCATATGATGAACCACCGGTCATAGTAACTGTTGTTCCAGATAACGTTGCCGTTGCAACGCTTGTGTTGCTTGACGCAACGGACAATGAACCCTGTGCATTAGTTACACTAACCGTTGTTGCACGTCCGTATGGCACATGTCCAGAATATGCAGACAAGGTTATTGGATTTGCTGCCTTTTCAATCACGCATTCGAACGAACCTGTTTTGGTTACATAATTCGGATTTGTTACACGATAGTACACAACATTGGATTCCAACACATTGGTTTTTGTCGGTGCGGTCGTAGAATATGAACCATTTGAATTGGTTGCGTACTCTATTGTCGAACCGGCCGGCACATCTTCGTCCAATTCACCCGAACAAGTCAGCGGCGTACCATCATATACTTTTTCATTGTCGGCACCCATATCCGGCATAGTCGCAGGTGTGACGGTACATTTGAAATTGCCCGATACTGTGGTGTAATCAGTTGCGCTGATTTGATAATAAATCGTTTTTGAATCCGCAACATTTGTAATGGTTGGTGCAGTTGCGCTGTATGCGCCATTTTGTGATGTTGCATATTTAATTTTCGCACCGGATGGCGACGTCACAGACAAGTTGCCGTTACAGGTCGATGGTGTTCCATCATAAACTTTGGTTTGATCCTGAGGACCGTTAATAACCATGTTTTTCCATACGGCATACAATGTCACGTCATCGGCATTACATGTTGTTGCCAAATTCGTTACAGATTGTCCATCGGTATATTCTGCCGTTGTGGCACCCTTTGTCGTGGCCCAACCCAAGAATTTAGCGCCAACACGGGTAAAGGTGTTTGCTGTCAAGTTTTGTGCAGCATCGACATAGAATGTCTGTGATGACATTGAACCGGAACCACCATTCGCATCAAACACAACGGTATATGGACATGCCGTCCAATGTGCGTACAGGGTTACACTGGCCGTTGGGATGTATGGGGTGCCCGCATCCCCGACTTTGGTACCACCGGTTGCGGCGGTATACCAACCATCAAATGTGTAACCGGTACGGGTGACCGATGGCAATGGCACATTTGCAGACGTCCATTGGGCATACCATTTTTGATCTGTAGTATATTTTTTGGCCGCATTGATACCCGCATCCAGCGCGTATTGTTTTCCGGTGTATTTGGTGCCACCAGTTGACGCACTGAAATACCCCATGAATTCATAATCTACATTTGCGCTGCGAGTACCGCCAATATTGTCGTCAAATGTAACCGTAAACTGTTTCACAGGTGCGGTGAACCCAACAGCATTTGTTAACATTGGTTGTTCATAATTGGCGTCTGCAAACAGACCATGGTCGTATTTGGCATACAATGTGTTTGTACCAGATGTCGCCTTATTCGAACCCGTATTATTTTTTACCAATGTAATGGTTGTATTAATTGGTTTCCATTGCGCAGTAAATGTTGCGGTTGTACAATCGGCAATCTTGCCACGCATATCGGTTCCCGCAGGATAAATATTACCATTACAATCGGACGTACCGCCGCCGGTACAACGCCATCCGGCAAATGTATAACCCGCTTTTGACATACCCTTGTCAGCCGGCGTGGCCAATGTACATGGGGATGTGGAATTGTTGCCGGTCAAGAAACACACTTGATTTGGGTACAAGAGGTTTTCATCTTTTGTACCTGTGCCTGCATCATATTCCAACGTAAAACTGGTCGGTATGTAATCGGCGTATAATGATGGATTATCACCTTCGGGCAACATATAGTTGTTGGTTAATATATTACCATCTTTGTCGATACGCTGGATCCCCGTACCATTTTGTCCGGTGTAGAAACCTTGGAATGCAAAGCAAGAGCTTTCCAATGCAGGAACTTTGGTCAACTTGGTTATTTTATTCACACCAAAAACATCGCTGTAGAATCCGGTGTTTTGTGTCACGGTTCCCGTATTTGGTATCAAGTACACAACATTTGGGTCGGCCTGTGTCTTGGCGTCAAAGGAACGGCCATCATCGTGTGTATATGACGATACCAATTCCACTCTTTGGGCGCCACAGGATGGTCTGGATGTGCCATTGCCGGACAATAACATTCCTGCGGGACATGTGGCGGTATAGGTGACAGAACCGTCCAAGCCAACCGCCATAGTGCATTGTATGCCATTTCCTTCGCCGATGCATGGTTCGGCCCATCTTGCATACAGTTTATCAGGCCCCGTGAATGTGTTTGCCGCACTTGGCAAAGTACCATTCTTGTTGATGCGGATATCTGATGATCCAGATACGTCTGAGTCGATTATGATATCGCTATCTTCTGTAAAATAACCAATAAACACATAATTTTTGTCTGTTATACTAGGCATTGGGTATGTTGGAATTGGGGCATTTGTTATCGATTTGGTTGCAGCGGCGTCGCTGTACCAACCTGTTTCATACTTCTCGTAAACAACGTCCATAGATGTGTCGCCATTGTTTTTATCCAACAAAATGTCATAAATTTTTGGTACCCATCTGGCGTACAGGGTTATACTTTTTGTTGGGGTGTACGATTCCCCTGCACCACCGACACGTGTTCCGCCGGTTTCAGCGGTGTACCAACCGCCAAAGACATAACCAACCGGAAATGTCACAGATGGTAACGTTACACTGGCACTGGTCCATTGGGCGGTCCATACATTGGATTTATTTTCGTCAAAGACCTTAGCGGCATTTTCACCATCGGTTGTTATATAGCCATTGGCAGTAATCATCGTCTTGATACCAGACCCGACCGCAGCGCCAGTATAGCCATCAAAGGTATATGTTGATGTGGCGGTTGGATGCGTGCCATATTTATTGCTGTATGTGACGGTATATGAACGCTGTGGCTTTGTAATTGGATAGACCGATGTTGTCATTTTTTTAGAACGCGATGAATCCAAATACACACCCGTATCATATGTGGTGTACAATGTTGTTGTACCGTTGCTGGTTGCACCATTTGGATTCAAAGAGAATTCAAATTGGCCATTGCTCCACACGGCGTATACGGTATATGTCGACGGAGAAGTCCATTTAAATTTTCCCAGTTTTAAGGAATTGCCCGGCACATATGTAACAAGATCGCTGCGCCAACCCTTAAAGTCAAATCCTGTCTTGGCAAACGGATTGTCAATCAATACAAATGTCGCCGTGGTTGCACCGTCAGCAATCGCATTCAAGTAATGGATTGCGGTTGTGGGGCTGTATGATTGGGCTGGGGTGCCACCATTTGGATCGTATTCCAATGTCATGGTACGTTGATATACGGCGTTATACACAGGTGCAACAGATGCAGACGGCGAAACAATAGTTGTCGTCATGGCACTGGCGTCGGCATCGCTGCTGTTATGCTTCCAACCAATCATTGTCCATCCGGTGGTGCTGTTCGACGGTGCAGTTGGCACGGTCATAGAGGTTACACCCGCGGTAGTTGCGTTGGTGTTGCGGTAATATTGGTCCACGGATGTTTTTGTGGCCGTTGTCGCAGTGTTATTGGCATAGTATTGGAAGTCAACCTGACGTTTCCATATACCGTACAGTGTTACGGTTCCACCACTGGTCGCTGTTAAATTTATAGCACTGACTCCATCTATGTATGCAGCCATGGGGGTACCTGTTGTGGATGTGGAGGTTGTCCAACCCACAAACTGCCAACCATTGCCGGTTAAAGCCGCAGGAACATTGGTCATATCAGATAATTTTGTTAAATTCTGGGCAGAATCATAGGTAAAACTCTGTTCTGCCAACACGGTTGAACCTGTTACGAACTTAACAGTGTATGTAATGGGGGTCCATTGGGCCGTTACTTTTGCAGTACCAGAGTACACACCCAGTGTAGCATAATTACAGTCCACACTACCACCCTTTAATGCACCGCCAGGAGTAAATTTCCACGTCTTAAATGTGTATCCTGTACGTGTTGGGGCAGACGATGGCAACGTAAAGGTGCCGTCAAATGTACATGTGGTATTAGAAACACTTGTGCCACCATTTTCATCATAATCGATGGTAATCGTGTTTGGTGACCATACCGGATATAATGTGATATTACCACATTGATTCCCGACGTTTGTTACAGATTGTTCGTCTTCATATGTTGCCGTTGTGGCGGTTGGACTTGTAGACCAGCCCAAGAACGTATAACCATCCAATTTGTATGAATTTTTTGGCAATTTCTGAGCTTGGTCGCAAACGAACCACTCACTGCTCATTTCGCCGGTCACCGTAGTAGATGAACCAGCGGGTCTGCTTGAAGAAAACGATACCTGATAAGAGCCAGCACTGTAGTGTGCATACCATGTGGCGGTTGTACCGGCAGTTGGGTACTGGGTCAAAGCATCCGCAGTAAAGGTACCATCCGCGTTAATCATTTTCGTGCCTGTACCCGCTTTACCGGTATAGAATCCCATGAATGTATAACCAGTTTTTGATGGCACTCTTGTCAACTTGGTTATTTTGGCATTAGTTGAATCATATACGCCCGTGTTATATTGAATATATACCGATAAAGGCAGCGCAGTAGGTGTAACCGTAGCACCAGTAGCGGACGTAGATGAATAATATTTGGAATCCAATGTGATTGTGCCGGTTTTATTCGCCGTACAAGACGTGCCGGAAGCAGTGTATCCATCATTACATCTCCATTTGGCATAGTATGTCTTGTTGCCATATGATCCGGTTAAGAGTTGCGTAACCGCCGAACCCGTAAAGTCAGCATTATCATACCAACCGGCAAATGTACTGTTTGCACGTGATATTTGGGCTGCTGTCGGCAACGTAATCGGAGCCGATGTGATATTATACTGCGAGGTTGGGGTTATACTTAAAGTACCACCATTCAATTGGTATGTGATACTGTATGTAGTAACCGTTTTGCACGCATAGTATGTGCCATATGGGTTGTTTGTAAAGGTTGTCGTGTCAGATGAACATTTATTTGACGTACCCCAACCGCCATTGAAAGTATATCCGTTTTGCGTCAGGGTGTCGGTGCCGGGGAATGTGCAAGACACGCCTTGGGAGCAGATAACTTCTGCGGATGTTGTTCCAGAGTATACCTTACCATCAAGTGAAATTAAACCCGAACCACCATTTTTATTCAAAGTTATCGTGGCTTTACAGTCGGACTCTTCATCATGATATTCGGCGCCGGTACCGGTTGCGGAATAACCAGTGTTACAGGCAGAACATTTGCTTGCACCGCCGGTGCTATAGCCACTTGTACAAAGTGATAAGCCCTGATTTTGAACGGTGCTGAATGTAAACGAACCGGTTCCATCGCAATAATAACCCGCCGGACAAGATGCGCAATTCACAGAACCCGCAGGTAAGTATTTACCCGCATCACATTTGATATTGCCCTTTGGCGTCCATTGTGCCGTCATTGAGACAGTATCATTATAGTCGGTTGTCAAATTCGACACAACGTCGGTTAAGCCATATACATCACCGTCACAGCTTGAACCACCGCCGGTACATTTCCAACCGGTCATGTCATAACCCGTATAGGAGAATGCAACCCCAGGCAATGTGTATTCTTCGCCATAAAGCATAGGTTTGTTGGGAAGTGTGCCAGCAGCACCATTTGAATAAAAAGAAATCGTATATGAATTGGCGGCACAGTCACCCACACGGTTTTGGGGCGAGCCCGCAGAACCGGTTGCAGTACCATTTGTTGTGCCATTTGTTGTACCATTTACATGATAACCGGCATTACAGGTATAGGAATATGAACATGTGTTGTTTGAACTGCCCGTTACTGTGACCGCTGAAACATTGCTGTTCGCGGTATATGTACACGCCGTACATGCGTCACCGCTTAAAATATATTTAGTGGAACATGTATCAATTTTACAGACATTCGTTGCGCCATTGGCCGCAGTCCACCCAGGGGTTAACCAATTGGACACGTTGGAGCTGTTTGAACAAGTGACAGAACATGCGGTCGTTGCGGTTGCATTATACGCCGTACCTGTGCCCGATGTTGTACGCCCCGCAGGACAGGCGGTACAGCCCGTTGATGCAGATGATTTCGCACTGTATGTACCAATCGGACAACTTGTGCATGATGTTGCACCGGCCGCCGAGTATGTTCCGTTACCACATGAATTACAGGTTACAGTTAAGGACGCAACGCCGGCGGTTCCCGTTCGTGATGTACTACTATAATAATATCCGGCACTACATGAAACCGAACATACCGGTGCATTCTTGTCAATGACAACAAGGTTCGTTGTATCTACACCAGTACCCTTGCTACATGTCCCCTGTCCCCAGACGGCGGTAATCGTTTTGTTGGCCGTACAGGTAAAGTTGGATGTTTGAGACCATCCGGTAAATACATAGTTATTTTTAGTCAATGAATTGCCATTGGCACCACCCCATGCAGGTAACATAGAAACATCAAAAGTACTGCCGTGTGTACAAGATATTACAGCATCGGTGGTTCCCGTGGTTGATGTTTTGCCCACAATCAAAACACCAGTTCCGCCATTTTTGCTGATCGTGATCGAATATATTTTTGCTGTCCATTGGGCGGTCAAAGTGATAGAACCACCAGCAGCAGCAAAATTTGCCATATTTGTTCCAGCTTGGATTATGTCGCCATCGCAAGATGTGTTGCCACCGGTACATTTCCAACCCGAAAATTCATAACCCGTGGGCGCCGTATATGTGTTCGACGGCGCGCTACATGTACCACCAACAGCACAGGCCGTTGGGGATGTTGGCGCGGTTCCCGAACCATTACCCGCAGCATAATTTACAGCAAATGTAGATGCAGAACGGCACAGATATAATGTAGTGCCGGAACTTAAGCTGTTTGTAAGTGAACGTATGTCGTACATAAAACTTGCGCCGTCCATCCAATCTGTTTGCGTTGGCCCCGTTGTACAGGTAGAGGTTGTGCCAACACCACCGGTTAATGCGTATCCGCTTGGTTCGGTACGAGCATCCGGAATACCCAGATATGACGTATATCCTTTATCAGCGTGATACCACACTTTAACCGTTGCGTTAGCAGTCCCCGAAACATTTGAGATAACATCGGCAAAAGAAGGATGTCTCATATTATCAAGGCCCAACGAAGACCAAGCATCAGCAGCAAATGAAGCACCGTTTTTATTTAAACGAAATGTTTTGAAGCAATCTATTTCAGAGCCGGCCCCGGCATCCGATGTCCAGCCCGTTGGACACGCCGTACACGAAGACGCACCAACCTCAGAATATGTGCCGCCCGCACATTTACCACATTGATAGCCCGACAAGCATCCGTTACCCGCAGCGGTCGGCGTCGCAGATGTACCACCACCCGTTGAATAATAACCCGAATAAACCCTACCGCATTTTTTGCCCGATATACAGTCGCTGCTTGTCGGTGTCGCAGATTTACCACCGCCAGTTGAATAATAACCCGCCGCAACTGCGCCGTTACCAGTTGAAGACGTTGCGCCACCGGTTGAATAATAACCCTCCGCAACCAGACCGCATGAGTAGCCCGATAAGCATCCGTTACCCGCAGCAGTTGGGGTTGATGTTGATGCACCGCCGGTTGAATAATAACCCGCTGCAACATCACCGGTTATACCAATGTTGACTGTTTTATTCTGATGTTCATATTCGCCACCGGCGCAATATTTACCCGCAGGACAGGCCGTACAAAGACAATCATTACTGGCAGTACATTTCAGATATTTACCCGCATCACACGTGGTCTTCTTTGCTGTATAATATGGATATATTGTTGGCGCGGTTGTTGATTTTGCGGACGCAAAAGACGCGAAATTGGTCGTAACCGTACCGTCCGCATTTACGTATTGGGTGCCGGCACCATTTGCAGCAGAATAAATACCCGCGAAGTCATAAAAAGCGCTATGATTGTTCTTTTCAACCCATAAAGTCGTCCAATCGGTCGCTACTTTAGCTGCGGTGGCATTGCTGTACAAGCCCGTGGTATTATCCGCCGAACGATACGCATAAGAAGTGACTCCTTCAAAAAATATACCAACTTTGTATCGTGGATAAGATGTACCGCCGGGGCAAGTTGTAACGGCTGATGAATAGCTTTCCGCGCTGGCACATGCGACACACATATTTCCAGCCGCACTGGTGCTATTTGGGACGTAATAGACGCTGGTGCCACTGCCACCTGTGCGACCGGCACTCATAAAATACCCCGATTTACACGACGTGTACTTTTGATACGATGGACACGTATAGCCCGCAGCAAAGACATTTGATGTAAAACAGATTAAACAAAAATATGCAAAAATACGCAGAATTCTAGACATTCTTCTCACTTCTTTTTCTCGTTACACGTGTATCATAGAAAAATTAAAGAATTCGTACAAGTAAAAAAACCATAAAAAA
>JAEIGA010015459.1_pt1 | contig 11620 bp, 27 predicted proteins | sample 9270691 | NCBI WGS metagenome assembly JAEIGA01 (sample SAMN17057246, study PRJNA624740) | gut metagenome | biome: biome; isolation source: fecal sample | host: Bos grunniens | place: China: Xizang | collected 2019
ACAATGAGTTGTTCTCGCTCTACAAGTACACACGCGACAAGGATGACGAGACCAATGCAAAGATTTCGGACGTTGCACAGCAGGTGGCAATCAACACTGCCATACGTCCTTACCAGGACAAGCTCATCCAGTGCAAGATTGACGAGGTGTACACTGCTCTCGTGAACTATGTGGACAAGAAGACATGCCGTCTTATCCCAGGTCGCCTTGTGCTTCCTAGCACGCCCACTGTCACAGGCTACTCGGCAGACTGCCAGTGCCCAGCCCCAGCAGGCGCGTAAATCCAAGAAACGATAAGTAAACTGAAGATGTTATGTCGGGAATTAATTTCAATTTCAACAGAGGCGTAGACCCATTGCTTGGCCCTACCGCCGACTATCAAGCACACTTAGCAGAGTTAGAGGAGATGCAGACAGTCATTGACCAGAAGAAACAGTCACTCCTGAAGATGGCTCAGGGAGAACCCAAAGAGGTGGCGAATACAGCTACTCCGATATGGGACGAGATAGACACCATCACTTCGAACATGTCGAAGGCTGAATTTCAAAAGATGTCTGAGAACGAGACCTACAAGGAGAGCCTGGAGGCTCTGATGGAATATGTAGGTGCAGTTCAGTTGCAGATGATACGACCTCGTATAGAGCATTCAGAAGAAGGTAAGAAACTCCTTGAGCAGCATCTTACCAATGTCAAGTTTTTGAGAAAGGCGGCATTAGCCGATGTTGACAAGAGAATGTCCGACTTTGAGGATTATACCAAGAATTATTCCCACATGAGCTGGGATGAATATCAAAAGACTAAGGGAGGAAAGCAGAAATGAGAGTATCGGATGTAAATGCCTTCAAAGGCCAGTTTAAGGACGCAGCATTGAAGTGGGTCGGTTCGTTGGTAGACCAGATGCTTCCAAACAAGGTGGCGGCAAGAACGCTCTTCAAGAATGCCATAGGCAATGTGCTTGTAAGGCTTGACGGCAAGATAAACCAGTTGGTGGATACCGCCTTCGTGATGTTCGGGGATGCCAATGGAGTGATTGATACCGATTCCACCATTGACCTGCTCTGTGACATGCTCAAGGAGATGCCTCAGAAGGAATACTCCTTTGGTCCTGTAGGAGCCAAGGTCGGCAAAGGCGAGATTTTCATAGAGTTCCCTCATAACATCTTCAGCGACTTACTTGTCGGGGATGTAGGCGGAGTGAGGTTCTCCACAGAGGACTTCAAGCAGTTAAAGAACTATTTAAGTTAGAGATTATGGATCAGGAAATGATGCAGCTCAAGCACGAACTCAAGGAGTTTGTCGAGCATGGTCAGCACATCTTGCAGAAGATGGAAGGCAGCATGGGTCAGAGATTCTACGGAATGCGTGGTGGCCAGGGAGGCGGCAACTACAGCGGCGGTTCAAGTGGTGGCTCTAGTGGCGGATCGGGCGGAGGCTATGGCAACCGAGAGCCATGGATGCAGGGCAACTATCCACAGCAGGGAGGATATCCTCAGCCGGGTATGTATCCACAACAGGAGCAGTGGCCAAACGTAGACCCACGAATATTTATGTAGTGAGAACCGAGGGGCGGTAGCGATACCGCCTCTCTTAACAATAAGAGATATGGATGAATGGATGCAGACAACCGCCAAAGATATCTACCTTGCAGAGATGGGTTGGCACTTCAACGAAAAGGCGTGCAGGTATGCCGTGCAGTATCTCAAGGACAGGAACAACAAGCCTATCAAGCCTTACTCAAAGGAAGAGGTAGACGAACTGCTGAAGAAGCAGAATGTAACCTTGGAAAAGAGCAAGGGATGGGACTATGTGTATGTAGCCAACATGGCTAAGTCCGACATGGACGGCAGTCCTCTTGCGGACGACAAGAGCATTGCCAACTACATCAAGATCGTGATTGACGATGCGGATGCGGCAGACGGAGAGATTATGGGATGTTGGTATGTGAAGATGATCTTCCGACACATACCAGTAGACTGGGCCATGTTCCTATGAAAAGGCACTTCTTCCATATAGAGCAACACGATTGGGTTGTCAAGGCATACATTGACACAACAAAGGAGGATGCTGAAGAAATCCTCGGAGAGTTGATGTCGATTGGTGCCGATATGGATGTCATGCGCCTTGCTTATAAGAATCTCAGCAGTGGCGGACTGAACACAGGACTGACCTATGCCAGTCCATGGAACAGGGAAACCGTCATTGTCGTCAGCCGGGCAAGTTCAGCAGAGGAGTACTTTAACAGCATCGTGCATGAGATTGCCCATGCAGGTGTGTACACATGCGAGGCCTTGGGGATAGACTTAAAGTCTGAACAGGCGGCCTATTTCCAGGGAGGATTAGCAAGGGATCTGTACCCTTGCATAAAGGAGTTTTTATGTGAATGTTGTCGACACAAGTCAGGGTATGGTGAGCAGTAGAATACTCATATGCCTTGAAACAAGAAACCCTGCCACGATTCCCATCGTAGCAGGGTCTTGTCATTAATCCTCCTTTTCTTTAAGTGTGTTAAACAATCTTTCTGCCATATCCGTCCCTTCTCTCACCGGGTCGACTGCATGCCCTATGAGTCTAGTTGCAAACACAAGAGCCGAAAGTCTAATGAAATCAATGTCTGTCATAGTAGTGTAATGCTATGCACTGACAGAGGCACAAAGTGTGCCAAAGTGGGATTTGCTATTGCTTGGATATTGCCTTAGTCAAAAAGGCTTCCCTGATTGTTGATAGCATCTATCCTTTCATCTATCTCCTGGACTGTCTTGCCGTACTTGAATCCATAGGAGCAGAGATTAGGAGTTTTGCCTAATTCCAACAATTCTGCCCAAAGAGCAGGATGAGCCAACTTGAACTTGGCGAAATCCTTTATGCGGACATTAGGACAGAACCAACAGCCGCCTCTATTCCCCCCCCCATAAATTGGCGAGAGAAGCCCATATTCAAGACATTTCGCCTTCGCCATATCTTCGGTATACCCATACTTTGCGAGCAGGGAAATCTGACTTGTCTTGCCTTCTTGTTTCAGTCTCGCAAGTCTCTTTGGCTCATCAATCGCAATGCCTACATACTGCACAATCTCACGATCTTTGAACTGCCTGTAATAATCATGGATTGGCTTTAGCTTACACTCGCGATTAATGGTACACATCCCACCAAGCGGGAAGCCATAAATCTTGCCTTTATGCCGCCCCCCCCGACGGCAGAGCGAAAAAAATGGATGTAGTCCTTCTTTGATTTGACTACATCCACCTTCACTCCCATCTGCTCCAACTTGGGGATTGCGGTGTTATACACCCACTCGATGTGCTCGGGAATCTCTCCGCTGATACCTCTCTCGTGGTCGAACATAACCTCTGCGAATACCACGCGGTCCAGAGGCTCATTGTTTTCCAGGGCGAGAAGAATAGTAGCCATCGAGTCTTTTCCTCCACTCCAAGAACATATGTGTATTTTAGGATTCCTTATATTTCCAGATGTATCCATATGCATGCTTCGTATTACCTAATAAGTTTTGTCTTATGTTTTCTCCGCATTTCCCTTTAATGCCCCTTAATGTTCTTTCTGCGGCACTTATTGAAATATGCTCGGATATAAAAGTCATATTCATGTCATATTGCATTATGTGCTTATAAACATCACGGTTTAACATAGTTTTAGAAATGCGGACATTTCTTGTTCCATAAGATTGATTATATTCCCTGTTACACCATTCTAAATTGCAAACCCTATTATCTAACTTGTCTTCATTTTTATGATTTACCTCTGGAAGATTCTGAGGATTGGGGATAAATAGCCGCGCAATCAATCTGCTAACTATATATGTTTTTCTCTCTTTCCTCTTTCCTATGGAAACAATAAGGTATCCCGATTTGTTTTTATACAAAGAAAGGACTTTTGCTTTTTGACGATAAGTAAAAGGTTTTCCGTAACGCAAGGTATGAACTATGCGTTCTTGCGATCTTACACGACCAAGACTACTTGCCTGATATCCAGGATGTTCTTCAATATCCTTCCAAATCTCATCCTTGCCGAAGGAGCAGGATGCTATGGCAATCTTTTGTCTTTTATCCTTTCCCATATCATATCCTCTAATCTCTTTTCTACATCCTCGCGGATTCCATCCAGTAACTTATGAGCCATATGATTTGCATATGCGCGAACCGCGATTTCCTTTGAGCGAGTTTGCAATATCTCACTCAAATCTCTTTCAATCCTGCAATGGACAACATTCCCGTCCGGGCGGCGAATCTGCATCATGACATCTAATTGCAAAGGATGTTTTGGATACTCGTTCTCTATCAAGATAGCCGAGTAATGTCCTGGGTAGTTAATCATAGATTCTTCCTCCTTGCGTATTCCGACATCAGGATGGAGTCCACCTTGTTGTCGTCAATGTTCTTACATCTCTCATTCTTCCTCAAGTCTAGATGAGGGAAGATGCGCTTGCATGCAATGATGGATGTGTTCTTGGTGTCAACTGACTTCTTCCCATCGCCACTCTTGTACTCCTTGTCGGCATTTGACCACATCTCCTTCTGCCATTCCTTAGGTGGAATGAGGTGATATGGAATGCGGTGTGCAGCAAGCATACCGACAAGATAGCCCTTGCAGAAACCGAAGTTGAATGTAGACTTTGCCGAAGCACCGAAGATTGCGTGGATATCCTCTATCACACATACGATTTCCTCGTTATTAGAGCGGATTTCAGCCATTATCTCCGACAACTGATAGTAGTCATTATCCGCAATGGAATAGTGGCTGAAATGGCCGTCTTTCTGTGTCGTGATAAATCCCTTACCACCGACATCAATTCCCATGTATAACTTACTCATTTCTTCTTTCTTTTAAACCAACCAAAGGCAATCTTGGGAGATACCCCAAGATGCCATAACCAATATCGGAGAGCTTCTCCAAAAGTCGCACAGGCATCGTAGGTGTTATACTTTCTTTCTACGACAACCCATTTGGCTTTCGGATAACATTGCTTCTCCCAAGATGCCTTTTTAATTATCGGTAGTTTCATATTATTCTACTTTACGATATTCTTCAAGTCGATTCTTGTACGCTTCGGTGTTGACATATCCACAACAACGCTTTGTTTCAGGGCAGAAGCCACGATAGACACATTCAGGAACACACTTTTCAGCGAGGATTGGGTCAACATCTTCCAGTGCATCAATGACAACCTGCCATGCCTGTCTGGTCTCTGGCGAGGCGCATCCAAAGCAAAGTCTTTTGCGAGAGATCGACATAAAGGACTGAGCATTGCAAGTCATATCCATATCGTTTCCCGCACCTTGGAACATATAGTCTCTTTCGCGCCACCACTTGTTATCGAGGCCCTCTTCTCTGAGGATCTCAACAATCCTCTTGGTAACCACTTCGATCTGATCGTTGATGTCCTGTCTCTGAGTATGGACAAACTTCTCGCATCCGACATGATGACGGACAAGATGCACTGTAACCCATTGACGGATGTTTTCAATAGTGAAGTCGTATTCCAACAATCTTATAGGAGAGTGCTCGGCAAGGAGAATCTGCCTCTTGAACTTGTCGCTTGGCTCGTGGTCAATAGGGTCTTTGCCCCAAGTTCTGCGAGCAGCATTTACTACCCTTATCCAATCGGCTTTAGGGCATTCAAATCTCGTTACTTTTGGCTTCATTTACCTAGACTCTTTAAATATCACATCGCCTTCAATTACCCCATATACAGAATCTTCTTTGAGAATTTTTGTTTTAGGGACATAGTCGTGCTCCATTGGTTCGATAAAGTACCACAACTCATCCTCTTTCCATGTGGCATTTGTCACCTTGTACCCTTTCTCTACTTCTATGGTCATCTCTCCACCATAGTGCTTCGTCAAAACCTGATCACACCCAACCAGTGCGATGAGAGAAAAAATCAATATTGCAATCCTTTTCATTTTACTTCACTCCTGTGCTACCAAATCCACCTTTCCTTTCCGTTTCACTCAGTTCCTGAGCCTCTACCAATTCAATCTCGGGAACATCTACTATCCTCATCTGCGAGATGCGAGAACCCTTCTTTAGAATCCATTTGTCGTATCCTTTCCTTGTAATGTGGAGCGGCTCTCTTACCTGTAAGATGGTTCCTACATTCTTGCGATAGTTAGAGTCAATCAGACCTATCTTTACATCGGCATCTATTGGGCGATCTTCTGGTCCCAAGTCAAGCTCAAATTGTGTCTCCGACACCTCTATTCCCCTAAGAGAGCATCCACTTCTTGGCTGTATGATTGCAGCCTTCCCTTTGGGAAGTTCAATGGCAAACTTCATATCTATCACCTGCCTTCCGTAATGCAGTTCTACATCTTCGGGGACAAAGAGGTCAAAAGCCGCATCCCCTTCATGCTGTTTCTGCGGCATCATGCCGCCATTAAGTTTAATCTTTACTGGTATCATAAATCAAATTTTAGTTCTTCTTTAGCGATTGTCCAAAATAGGTTCTGCAACTGATGGAGATACTTGATTCCGTGACAGGTGCAGCGGCTGTCACAGTATCTATCCTTGTAGGCATCGATTGCCAGGAATTCAGCCTTGACATTGATTGCAATCTTCCTGTCCTGCTGTCGCTTGTTCCATATCCCATAGCCATTATTGGTGAATCCAAGTTTGGCCAGCAGATCTTCAGTCAAAGGAATGCCCTGAAGTTCTTCGGGAGTGCAAATTTCAAACAAATCCCCGTCATTGCCCTCAAAATCAAGGTAAACATAGTCATCTCCGATGGTTCGGACGAACATCGGGAACTGGGTGCATTCTCCGTCATACACCCAGTTTCCAATACATAAGTCGTGTATATTTATCATTATTCAACTCCTTTAAGTTCAAATCTCTTGAAATCATCAAACCCAAGCGCATACGGAGTGCTATTGACAAGGTTGTCAAGAGTGTCTATGACCAGATCATAATTTCTCTTGTTACCGAGGCATCCCTTGACGAACTTGCCCAACACATTGCAGAATGTCATTCCGTTATTAAGGTTGGCATCCGACTTCTTCTCGTCAAACTTGCCGTCACTCTTGAAGAGTTTATTCATATGGCTCTCGATATAGATGCGGTACTGCTGGTCTATCTTGTCCAATCCTTTCTGCATATCCTTCTGCATGTCTTCGGTAATCTTGTTGATTCTTTTGAGTGCTCCTCCTATCTCTTCAGTCATATCCAGGTCCTTTCTAAAGTCCGACTTCCTGTCGGGATTGAGTTTCCTGGCATCCTTGAGTCTCTTTTCCAGGTCAACGGCAAAGCAGGATGCTGCACAGGATGTAGCAAGAAGGAGGCAGAGCATTGCTTCGATTTTGTCAAGGTCGTCAGACTGTGCCTGCAGTTCTTTCTTGACCTTGGCGAGCAAGAGTTCTTCTGCGGTGACGAAGTGTCTTCCCTCGCATCCTCTGACATGTGGCACGAATGTTCTCTTGAGGACATCGCATTGTCCGTTGGCGACATGATAGTTCTCGCAGTTTCCGCACACCATCAGGTGTGGGGCGCACTTTGATATTGATCTAATCTCTTTGAGCAACTGCTCATCACTTGGTATTCTACTTTCTCGCATAGTTCTTTACTCCTTTTCCTTGGTTATGCAATAGGTTATGATTAAGTATCTTCAGTTGCTCTTTCTCAGCCTTGAGTTGTTGATTCTCCAACTGGTATCTTCTGGCATTTTCCTCAGCGCATGCGGCTCTTCCTTCCGCAATGACGAAGTTCTTGTAGATGTAGTCATTCATGAGTTCATCAAGCACCTCATCTGTGCGCTTTATGTATTTGTCTTTTTTGTTAAGCTCTGACCCGGATAAAAAGGATAGGACTATGAATCCCACCTCCCATAAAAGAGCGGACCAGTTGCCGCTCATAATAAAAATCACTGCATTGAGGGCATACAATGTCCACATCAGTGCATTAAACCATGTACTTCTTTTCATATTCTTTCGTAGATTAAAGATTTCTCCTTTCTAAAAACAAGGAGGCACAGACGAAATGCCTGTGCCCCTATCTCCGTAAAAAAGTTACGGCATCGTGGTTGAGTGAGGTTAAACTCATACCACCTCACTTGATATCTCTTTTTCATTTGACTCTTGTTATTGTTCTGTATCCTTTTCGATATTTAGTTCGGAACTTGTAGAGCACACCGAAGTCTTCGGCCATCCGACAAGCTACAGCAGCAAGGCTTCTCCACCGATATGGTCCGTCATAGACAATGGTCTGCCCGACCTCCATGGTTGAGAGGAAGTGCTTTGCTCCTTCGATGCGCTTGTTTCTCATACCTCCATCTTCTTTAAGTATTCATCAACCTTGGATTCAAGTTGATACATTCGTCTTATTGCTTCGCCACAAGCGACCTTATCTTCCTCGGTTTTGAAGTTTACTATTCCCCACTTTCTTTCTATTGTCTGCGCCTCTCTCATCCTCCTGACAAGTTCCTTGAACTCCTCAAGCTCCTTCAGTTCTGCGTGAACTGCGTTGTGTATCTGCTTCTCTTCGTGCGTCATATTGCTTCTCCTTCAAAATTTTAACAGATTGCTTGATACCTTCCAAAAGGGCTTCTTCGTAAGAGTCATATGCTCCGCCTGATGCCTTTAGACAATCATCGTCACTATAACCATTCCAAGGTTTATCGCACACCTCATAACTCCATCCTAAACCCTCATTCATAATCTGAGGACATCCAACAGTTACATAAATATTCTTCTCTTCCCTCAGCCACTTCTGAGCATAGTAGAGATGTACGATTTGCAAAACCTTATCTATTTCGGTGTTGTCGTATGGGTGTGTAACACATCCTAATTCCCATAGTGCGACACAAGTCTCATAGTCGCATAAGTCTTTTTCTGTTAGCATAATAGTATTTCATTTAATGATTCTGCATACACCACATCATCAACGGATTGGTGGTCATAATTATATGGGTTATCTTCATCGTGACCCAAATATACGATATACTTTATCTCCGCATTCATCGGCATATCCTCGATAGCCTCTAGCAAGTCTTTTTTTGTTAGCATAGCACTCTAATTAAAGTTTCAAACCTGCTGTTTCTTTTCGATTGGTCGTCCTTATACCATTCGATTGCGTCTCCAGCATTGCGGATTACAAGTCGGATTCCGTAGTCTACTCCTTTGTTGGTTATGCTACACTTGTATATCCTTATAATGTCTCTCTTGTTGATTATTTGGTCATCAAACCATAGAAAATCTACATTCATAATCTTTCTTTTTTAGTGTTGCCATAGTTAGTCTATTTCAAATGTTTTGTGAATTTTACCACATCTACGGCATTTCCAAGTGCTTGAAGTAACTTTTAAATTATCGTCTAACGTGTAGCCAATAAGGTCTAATTTAGGACATTTGCAAAATAATCTTAATAACCACTTCATATTACAACAACTCCTTACATTTATTCACCTTTTATCCAACAATAAACCCACATTGGTATTCCCAAACCAATTATAAACGGCCATAGTAATGAACCTATGATGTGGGTGTGTAAATCACTAACATCCATTATTTGTTCTTCATAATCAAACCACGCAAGAGTCACATAAGCTCCTATTAAATAAATTAGAATCCAAATCATAATATTTATCTCCAATCTTTAGTGTGTCTATCAAATGCCTTTGGATGTGCCTTACGAATGTCAGAATCTATACTCAAACCCCAATATCGAATTTCACTATAAATGCCCCTTAATTTCCCAATTATTACTGCTAATAAAATAATATTTACACCTAGAAAGCCAGCAATACACGCAAATAAAATTTCCATAATATTATAATAACTCTTTACATTTAAAAAGCGCATAGTAGGACTGACCGAAGCCCCAGCCTCTTGAGCACCCATCTCAACCTGAAGTTGAGCGTCGTCTTACAGAATCGAACTGAACACACTATGCGCTTGATTGTTACAAAAACTCCTTACAAAATACAATATCTGGGTCAAAGTTCTCCTTGAATGCATCGCGCATTTCTGGAGTCGGAAAAGCAAGGGTTATATGAATATTATGACTTTGACCTTTACCTATTTCTCCGCCATATCCTCCGATTATGTATTTTATTTTTTCACAATCACTCCAATCAGGTTCCCAAGGTTTTCCTAATCCCATTTCCTCTCCTGCTATCTTCCAATAGGCATCACGACATCTTTTTAGAAAAATCAGTCTTCTAAACAGTTCTTCCTCTTCTTCGGTAACCCCCATCATTGCTATACCTTGTTTGGGAGAATACTTCAATACTTCACAACATTTATCATAAGTATTCGGATACTCCTTTTTCTTCTTCTCCAAGACAATCTTCGTAGCGTTGATGATGTTGCCGTACTCGTCAACAAATTGATAACCTTGTGGGCAAATCCAAGCATCCTTAATACTATCCCAATAGGTCTTTGCTTCTTCGATTATTTTTGGTTTAATTTTTTCTCCCATAACTCCTTCAATCATTTCCCGTGTTAAACAATTTGCGTTTGATTTTAGCTCAATAGGGTTTAATGCTGTGCCAACTTTAGTTCCCTCTTCCGCAAGTCCTTCAAACAAACTCTCATGCCAAAACATAGAAGAAGCATCGTAACGATAAAAGCCTTCATTGCATTCGAGAATGGTCTGCTCTGAGCCTGCATTCTTATATGCATCTGGGTGGATATGTAAATCTCCAACCTGCCTTTTCAGTTCATCTAGCCCTTCTTTGGACTTCAGCTTAACCTTATCTCCTACTTTGTATTTCATTTCTCAATCAATTTAAGTTCAACTTCCTGCGGTGAGTTCTCGAAGGTCACTTCGGGATATTCATCAGTCCCTAATTTGATTATCCCATCATAAGACTCCCATAATCTAGTTCTTGCAGTTCTGGTAGGTTTACCTTTGTGCAGGTAAATCTTATTATTAGCATCACGAGCTATCCACATCTTCATAACTAACTAACTATTTCCAAGGTTCTTTATCAAATATTTCTTTTATCTCATCAATATCCAAACCCACACTTCCCAACACTTCATCAAAGTCTGAGATACAGACATAACTTCCTTTCCATCTCATCTCAATGCCTTCATCATCAAATAAAGATGGATAGTTATTAAATAGACGCATGAAGTCTGACATGTTATAATGGTCAACGAAAACATACAAACTCAGATTCATCGTGTCGTTTCCATACCAATGATATTCACTAATTAAATCTAGCAGCTCTTTTATCTGTTTATATTTCATAACTATTCCTCCATTGCTTGTTTGAAAGCGTCTGCAACAGCTTTTGCATATTCAAGACGCTTTGAAAGATATTCAACATAATCCGATGCAACAGGGCTATCATCTATAAATTCTCCTTCATAGGGAATGTCAATGTGCTCTGTTATCCATTCACATGCCTTGTCAATCGCATCTTGATAGCCTTGTGCGTATGCATCTCTACGCATTGAAACCTCATATCCCTCATCCACTTCTCTTGGATGTCCGATATATTTGTTTGCTTTATCAATTATGCTCATACCAAATACTCCTTGTTATCGTAAATGTTACCTATAACCTCAAAGATGAAGATTGGGAAACTCAATCGCATATCTCCAAATAAAACACTTAAATCGGTATCTCCTTTTTGATTAACACTGATAACAAACGCACCATCTTC
>JAEIGA010015460.1_pt1 | contig 11620 bp, 7 predicted proteins | sample 9270691 | NCBI WGS metagenome assembly JAEIGA01 (sample SAMN17057246, study PRJNA624740) | gut metagenome | biome: biome; isolation source: fecal sample | host: Bos grunniens | place: China: Xizang | collected 2019
GAAACATACAAGTGTATATCGGCTGCAAAAGTACAAAAAAAAGATGGAATATACCAAATCGAGAGCAAATAATTTTGATATTTGCATAAAAAATAGTAATTTTGCACGCAAGATTTGAAAATTCAGAACATGAAACTCGTATTTGCCTCCAATAATGCCCACAAGTTGGCAGAAGTGCGCCATATCCTCTCGCAGGTAGAGGTTGTCAGTCTTCGTGACATCGGTTTTCAGCAGGAGATCGATGAGACCGGTCAAACGCTGGAAGAGAACTCCCGTCTGAAGGCGATGACTATTTGGCAATGGCTTATTCTCCATGATATGGATAGGGAGTATAATGGTGTGTTTGCGGACGATACGGGCTTGGAGATAGAGTCTCTTGGCGGCGCTCCGGGTGTATATTCGGCACGTTGGGCAGGCGAGCCATCCAACGACGCTAATAACCGCGCCAAGGCGCTACAAATGCTATCCGATAGCCTGAACCGTGCGGCGCAGTTCCGCACCGTCATCACGCTCATCAGCCATCAGCAAGACCTACAAGTGGAGGGCGTAGTCAAGGGGCAGATAGCGACGGCGGAGAGCGGCGAGCAGGGTTTTGGCTATGACTCACTGTTTATCCCGGAGGGACATGACTGCACCTTTGCCATGTTGTCTGCCGAAGCGAAAAATGCAATCAGTCATCGCGCGCGCGCATTGCACGCGCTACGTGCGGTTATCAAATAAGGTACTATGATGAAAAAAAGATCCGTTATACTACTCTCGCTACTTGCGTTGGCAAATAGTCTGTTGGCCAACATACATATTGATACCTCCGAAGATAATTGGGTGTACGGTAGCATGCACCAGTGGAATATCCACTCTGCTTTTGCGGAGATAGATGCTATAGCCGTGACGCGCGATAAGGTGTTTGCTTTGTCCAGCCATTCGTTGTTTGCGGTGGACAGGCAGTCCGAGGAGATCGATTACTACAACCGTTTGACTGGTTTGAATGGTGCCATCATTTCTACGATGGCGTATAATCCGACTCTCAATCGCCTGTTGTTGTGCTATGAGAATGGTCAGTTGGATATGATTACAGCCCAAGATGAGGTGCATAATATCCCCGACTTGTATCTCAAGCAGGCCACTTTCTCCAAGATTGTCAATAGTGTATATATGCATGGGCATATAGCTTATCTGGCTATGGACTTTGGTATCATCGTGCTGGATATGAAGAAAGGCGAGATCAAGGACACCTATATTATTGGTGACCAATCGTCGCATGTCTCGGTGAAGCATATCACTATTTTAGGCGATAGTATCTATGCCGTTACTCCTCAACGCATGTATTCGGCTGCGTTGTCTGACCCACTGTCGGACTATGCGTATTGGCATACCGAGGCTCTGCCTGCGGGCAAGGATGTGTCTGCTTTTTGTGCCTACGATGAGTTGTTATATATAGTCAGCGATGGTGTACTATGGTCGTATCGCGGTACACGGTGGCAAAAACATGCTACTCCCTACAAGGTCAATGATTTGTGTCCAACCGAAGAGCATCTCTTTGTCTTGCCTATGAATCAGGCGGGTGTGGCGATTGCCGATACTGATTTTAGTCTGCAAATGACTGATATGGGTATCATCACGGATATAGAGCATGATGGCTCCTCCTACTGGTGGGTGTCTGTCTCCGATGGCTTGGTGCGCGGGGCTGATAGACAGGCTTTCCAGCCCGATGGTCCGATCAATAATATCGCCTACCGTATGCGCACTTTTGGTGAGCGCTTGTATGTCGTACCTGGTGGCAGATGGGCTACGCAAAACTTCACTCCTGCCGAGATCATGTACTACGAGGATGGCAGTTGGACAAACATCTCCCACGCCCAACTCAATGATGCGACTGGCACAACTATCTTAGACCTGATGAATGTGGCACAAGACCCCAACGATAAGGATCACTATTTTGTCACCAGTTATGGTGCGGGCTTGCTGGAGATGCAGGGCGCAGATTTCGTCAAGCGATATACGCCCAGCAACAGTAGTTTGACTTCCGCCGACGCCAAGGCGCCCGACGCATATACCCGTACCGATGGTGCGATGATTGACGAACAGGGGTATCTATGGGTGCTCAACACCAGTGTGGTGCATAACGTACATATCAAGGATGTACGTGGCAACAGTTTGGCGGCGTACGACCTTTTTTACAATGGTGTCCGCATTCCTCTCTACACGCCTGGCGAGATACTGGTAGATAGGCGCAATACGCAGTGGAAATGGATTCCGCTCTGCCGCTACAATACGGGACTGCTCCTGCTTCAGGATAATGGCACTCCTGTCAACCCCAAAGACGATAAGGTGACCTACCATAACGAGTGGTTTGACCAAGATGGCAAACCCATTATCCCTGAGTTCATCTACTCCTTGGCGCAGGACCGCGACAACACGCTCTGGGTAGGTACCAATGCGGGCTTGTTCCTCATACCTTCTACGATTGATTTTACCACGTCGAACCGTTGCGAGCGTGTTGTTATTGGCCGCAACGATGGCACGCAGCTGGGCGACTATTTGCTCGATAACGAGCAGATTAACCATATCGTAGTGGACGGAGCGAACCGCAAGTGGATTGCCACGGCCACCTCGGGTGTGTTCCTGCTTTCGCCTGATGGCAAGGAGACGCTTGAGCACTTCACCACCGAGAGTTCTCCTTTGCCCAGCAATAATGTGCTCTCTATTGCCGTTTTGGAATCCACGGGCGAAGTCTTTTTTGGCACCAGCCAGGGTCTTGTATCTTATATGAGCGACGCTATAGAGCCTATGCAGAACTTCAGCGACATCTACGCTTATCCTAATCCTGTACAGCCTAACTACCACGGCGTGGTCACTATCCGTGGACTGATGGCGAACACGGAGGTGCGTATCGTGGACGCCAGTGGCAACTTGGTTGCTACTATTCTTGGTAATGGTGGAGAAGCTGTCTGGGACATGACCAATGCGCAAGGCAGCAGAGTGGCTTCGGGCATCTATACGGTGCTATGCAACACGGCTGATGGCAGCGCGCATGGCGAGACCAAGATCATGGTGATGAACTAAGGCTGCGGTGCGGAAGGGCGTTTCGTTTTGCCTATGATAAAGGGGGCATAGCGTTGGATGAGATAGGCGATGCCCATAGAGAGTGCTATGGTCACCAGCGCTATCAGGATATTGAGTATATAGTAGTCTGTAGTCAATACATTGGTCGCCAGCAGCGCAACGCCTACTATCTTGATGAATCCGATGATGTAATTCTGCAAAGCCAAGGTGATGATATTATTGTCACCTATGTATGGTATTATCTTCTGTACCCTAGGCGTATGCATGACGCTTGCCAGGTATTGGCAGCAGACGATATAACCAGGCATGATGCTGAAGCCACTCACGATGTATAGTATGTGCTGAAGGTATGGGGAATCAGCCAACTGGTTTTTCAGTATGAGCAGTGCGATGGCGAGCAGCGCGAGCAGGATAGGATATACTTTATGGGTGAATAGTACGCTCTCTGTCTTCTCTCTGAGTATATTGGCGTATGCGTAGAAGGGCAAGAACAGCACCGCTTTGTCCAGGCACCACGGCAACTCCTGCCAGCCTAAGTAGAGGAGTAGTAGGTAGCCGCTGACGGATAGCAGGATGATGGCTATATTGGAGCGAAGCCATTTCTTCAGCACGTAAAACAGGATTTGCATGCTGAACAGACAGGTGATGAACCAGTAGGGTCCTAACACCACCTTGGGTTGCCCTAAGACGAACTCTTTGATAGGCACCCACAGACCGATGGCGAGTTCTTCTCCTCCGACCATCTTACGTCCCACGATGAGCCATAGTGCGTAAAACAGCAGGGTGAACCAGCAGTACGGAACGATCAATCGTTTGAACCGATGAGCGCAGAAGTCGCTGAACCTGTTCCACTTGTCTATATTGAACAGCAGTCCTGCTATCAGGAAGAACGCGGGCATTCTCAGCAGCTGCAGGCAGTCCAGCAGAAAACCATCCAGATGGGGGTTGGTATGAAACAGAACCACTAAGAATATGGAAATACACTTAGCGTAGTCTATCCACAGTTCCCTCTTCAGTGGTTTCATGCTTCTCGTGTGTGTCTGTTTTATCTGCGAATCAGGTTCATGAACTCCTCACGTGTCTCAGGGCGGTTGAATGCGCCGGTGAAGTCGCTGGTGGTAGTTACTGCTCCGGGTTTCTGTACGCCGCGCATCTGCATGCACAGGTGCTCGGCTTCTATGACTACCATTACGCCTAAGGGGTTTAGGGTGTTCTGGATACACTCTTTGATTTGTGTTGTCATGCGTTCTTGCACTTGCAGTCGTCGTGCGAATACGTCCACCACGCGTGCCACCTTGCTCACTCCTGTTATTTTGCCATTGGGGATATATGCCACATGCGCTTTGCCGAAGAAGGGCAGCACATGGTGTTCGCATAGCGAGTAGAAGGGTATATCTTTGACTACCACCATTTGGCGATAATCTTCCTCAAAGAGTGCCGAGCGCAGTATGGCTTCGGGGTCTTGCAGGTAGCCTTGTGTGAGAAATTGCATGGCTTTGCCCACGCGTTCGGGGGTGCGTTGCAGTCCTTCGCGCTCGGGGTCTTCGCCTAAGTGCTGCAATACTTGTGCTACATGTTGAGCGATGGCTTCGGTGGTACTATCGTTGGGAATGAATGTTGTGTTCATCGTATAATGATTATCTTATCGGGTACAATATAGGTGCTGCCTGTCAGTTCTGGCAGGAGTTCGAGTAGGGTATTTTTGTAGTTGTTTGCCTCTTCGCGTGTGAGGAAGTTGCCTATTCTGACTTTCCAGAATGGTGGTTCAGACTGTGTATAGACGGGCACGTCTATGAGTGTTTCTACGCGTTGGTGCAGTTCGAAGGCCTCTTGTTTGGCTTTTTGTTGAACGTTTGACGCGTATATCTGGACTCTGAATCCGTCTATCTGTTGTTCTCCGCGGGTATAGCCTATACGTTTGTCGCGCATGAGTTGAGTGACCAATGAGTCTTGATGTACAACAGCGTGTGCCATCTCGTCTATGATGAGTGGCACGTCAAGCGAGTCGATGGGTTCTATAGCTTCTATCGTTTCTATCGTTTCTATAGTCTCTATTGTATTCCCTGTTTCTTGAGCCGTAGCTCCTATCCAGCATATCATGCTGAGTATCAATATTCCTTTTTTCATAATCTTGCCTTTACACTTTACACTCTACACTCTAAACTAATACCTAAACGAACTACCTCCCACGAACTCACGCAAGAACGAGGTAGGTGGTATTTCGCGTTCGGGTATGGACTCGAAGTAGCTCAGGTATTTCTTCAGTCGGTGTGCGGTGGTGTATTCGTCGCAGTATTTGGGTACTTCGTCGAGGATAGGTTCTGCGTGTCGTTTGAGTACGGCGAGTTCGAAGAGCAATGCCGAGTTGAACATCACGTCGGCTTCTTCTTGGTAGGGTGCTATCCATCGTTCTTCGCCGCGTTGTACGCTGTCGAGTCGTGCTATGGTCTCGCGTGCGGTGTAGCCGCGATAGCGGTAGTCGCGCACGATACGACGTATCAGACGCACATCGCTTGTGGGTATCCAGTTGTGGTTATCCAGATTGACGGTTGTGAGCGAGCTGACGTATATCTTGAATGTTGTTTCGCGTGGGATGTTCGGTATCAGTTCGGGATTCAGTGCGTGTAGTCCTTCCAGGATGACCACGGTGTCTTTTTCCAGACGTAGCGTGTCGCCTCGGTATTCGCGTTTGCCTGTCTCGAAGTTGTAGAATGGTAGTGAGACGGTCTTGCCTTCTGATAGGTCGGCCAGCTGCTGGCGGAATAGGGGCAAGTCCAGTGTGTGTAGGTTCTCAAAATCCCATTCGCCGTTCTCGTCGCGTGGTGTATCTTCGCGGTTAACGAAGTAGTTGTCCATGGAGATCACCACGGGGCGAATACCATTGACCATCAGTTGTATGGTCAGACGTTTGGAGAAGGTTGTTTTGCCCGAGGAGCTTGGACCGGATATGAGTACGAACTTGGGTATGCCTCCTTCGCGATGGGCTATCTGGTCGGCTATCTGTGCCACTTTCTTCTCGTGGAGTGCTTCTGAGAGTTTGATCATCTCAAAGCTTTTTTGGTTTTTGCAGGCTTTGTTAAATTCGCCCACATTGCTAATGTGTAGCAGTTTGTTCCAGCCTCTGTATTCGTTGAATATCTCGAATCGTTTGTCTTGTACGCATTTCTCTTCCAGTTTATTGGGGTCGCGGCGGCAGGGGATGCGCAGCAGTATATTGCCGTGATACATTTCCACGTCGAAGAGGTGTATGTATCCTGTTGATGGCATGAGTGCACCGGTGTAGTAGTCTATGTATTCGCCCATGCGGTAGTATCGGCAGTAGGGGTTGCCGAGTGTCTCGAAGAGGGTGACTTCGCCTTCGTTGTGTTCGCCGAAGAGTCGGATGACTTCTTTGGTTTGTCTCTCTTCGGTGATGATGGGTCGATCTTCCGCGATGATGTCTTGCATGCGTTGTTTGAGTTGTTGGACTATCTCGGGTGTGATGTTTTTGGCTGTGTCTCTTGTTTCGCGTATGGTGCAGTAGAATCCTTTGCTGATGGGGTGTTCTATTCTTAGGTCGCAGTCGGGCCACAGTTCGCGCACGGCGCAAGCCATCACCATGCTTAGTGTGCGTATGTAGCATCGTGCGCCGCTTTCGCTGGTGGCGTCGATAAACTCAAGGTCTTTGGGTTTGTATATTAGGAAGTTGAGGTTCTGCACTTTGTAGTTGACTCGTGCGGCTATGATGGGGTAGCGGATGTCGAGTGTAGGACGCAGTTGGTCGTATAGCTCCTTGATGGAGGTACCGCACGGTATTTGAACAAACTGTTTGTTGTTCTTGCAATAGATGGTGACTAAGTTTGCTGCCATATTTGCCCAATGAAAAAATTTGCCACAAAGGTACTAAAAATCTCTGATATACGCAAGCGCTTGCCCTAAAATTAGCAAAATTCTCCCCCTCCCCAACCAAAAACAAAGCCTTCGACACATTTTTTTTAGGGAACTATATACCTGTTGACATTAAATTATCTCCTTGCCCTTTGGGCAGAAATCTTATAAATCTTATTTAGCTCGTTGCACTCGCCCTATGTACTCCGTAATAAATTGCAACCGCTAACTCTCGCTGCGCTCAACCGCTGAATCTTAAGTAAATGTGGCAGTACACACCTAAAAATGTCAATAGGTATATAAATCCCTTTTTTATGTGGTAGTGTGGGTATTATATTTCACCAACAACCACCCCTGTTATATGGCAGAGGTGGTTGTAGGTGTTGAAGTAGGGTGGAGGGGAGTTAATCTCCCGTGAATTCTCCATCTCCGTGTACAGGGATTCCTCCGCCTCCAGGACTAGTGCAGATGATGCTTTGTGGTTCGAGCGCTACCTTGAGCGTCTCGGGATGTTGATATACTTTTTTGTTCATAATATGTTAGTTTTTTTGCCAACCCACATCCCCTCCCAAGAAGGAAGGGATATGGAGTAGGGGGTTATTTTACGATAACAACTTTCTTACCATTGACGATATAGAAACCTGTGTTGTTAGTTTCAGTCATTTTGCGTCCGAGTACATCGTAGGTTCCTTCCATTGTAGGTAGAACACCATCTTCGGTGAGATTATCAAGACCTGTTGCCTCGTTTCCGCCTTGCACACCAAGCGCAACGCGACGACGACCAGGCATAAGAGCAGGTTCTGTGGTACTAATCTCTTCTAGTTTGATGTATGCACGATATGCAGGGAGTTTGCAATTGCCAAGGCACTTCATAATTTGGTTATTTGATAACATGTAATTATTCTCTAACACATTATCAGCTGTACCTGCTGCACCATCATTAATATCCGTGAATGTTCCATACAAACCATTGTAGTTGCTTGGACTTGCTATAGCCTCTCCTTGGCATGCAACAAGAATATTATTGCTTGTTGCCATGAATATATATGGTTTGCCAGCCTCAAGTTCGGTTACTTCATCCACTAAAACTTCCCATGGAGAAACGCTTGTATTCATCCACGCCACTTCATAGAAGATAGCACCCTCAAAGTAGTTAGCGTTGTATGGCAAACAGATTGTGCCGTATCTACCACTCGTTACAGAACGAGTATATTCGTTGCGTGTCCACTTAGCGTAGAGTGTTCCGTTGGTATTTTCATCCACTACAGTAACCTCTTCACCTGAGAAGTTAGAGGTGGTGTACCAACCATCAAACTCATAACCTTTCTCTTTGTAAGGAGCATTCAGTACAACTTCCTCTGTAGGCTGAGTTGGCATTGGGAATGTTTGACCCCAGTAAGGAGCGAAAGCAGAGAGTGAAGCATTATCGCCTGAGCAATCAACGGCATCTACATAACTGTCACCTACCTTATTATTATCTTCTCCGAAGAAATTACCTAATGCAAAACGCATGTGTACATCACCAGATGAAGGTATTTTTGTGCTTATACCTTGCGATATAGCAAGTGCATCCAAGAATTCTGCTAACCAACTCCATTTTGGTAGTTCCATAAAGTCAAGTACACCTTCATCATTTTGAATAGTAACTGGAATACCATTATTAGATTTACCTATACCATATTGTTCTTCGTATGTTTTGGTTGCACGTGTAGAACCAGAATATGCTTTCCAATCAGCAATAAAGGCATTATACATATCCTTCTTGCTTGTCCAACCATACTTATTCCATACACCACCATTGAGTTCGTAGGTGATTTCTGGTAGTGCCTCGAAATTAGCAGTAATATTGATGTCGCTATTTACCGTTATCACCAATGGGTTAGCAGTGGATGTTTCGCTACCGTAAGTCCAATTAACGAATCTATAATTTGGATTTGCAGTGGCTGTCAATCTTGCGGTTGCGCCCTCATAGTAAGTACCACCACCAGTAACAGAGCCCATAGCAGGGTCGTTAGCTGTAGCAGTAACGGTGAACTCCTGTAGGTCGGTTCTGTTAATAGATACTTTCCAAACAGCAACTGCTACTTCAGGACAGAATTGATAGATATAAGCTGTATTTTCATCTACTACTTGTACATTGAGCCAGTTAGCTGGTCCTGTACTCTTCTTGCTAACTTTGTCTTTCGCATAGAGAGTTTCGTTTGACATAAACTCCTTATCAGTTATATTGTACAAATTCCACTCGCTATTGTAGTGGGTAGTGCCCACATTATATGCCCAGAACTCTTTTCCGCCTAATTCAAATGAGCAACCGCCTAAAGTACTCAATTTTATACCAGAAAGGGAAGTGTTAAATGCAGTCGTTTCACCAGTATGAATGTTGATTGCATCAACGGCATTGGAGCGACTATGAGCTGCTAAATTGCCAAAGATATCCACCATAACATGACTAACACTGGCAGCTGCAAACCTTGTATTACCGATGGCATCAACACTTACATCAGCTGCACTTGCGGCTCCATTAGTAATTTTTACACGATTTACTACTGTTTGAGTATTGCAATAGAAATATACATATCCACCTTCTGCGCTATAAATATCACCCGAAGCTGAGATAAAGTCACAGCGCCCAGGATTTGGAAGTGTAAAGGAAATAGCTGTGCTCGTTGTGCTACCATTTTTAAAAATCTGTATTGCACTTGGCGTTGCAGAAGCAAAATATGCATTAAATACAATCAAGTTACCTGCTTCATCCACAGCTATTTGCTGACCAGAATTATTAGAGGTAGCATATTCTGCTGCTTCATCGGTTTCATTTGAGTAGGTCACGATTTTTCCTGCTGTTTTGTTTTGCATGTAAATCTTGCCATCCCAACCCACTGCTTGATAACCATCAGCACTTCCTGGCACTTTGGTATTCTCCCACATTTTCTCGATTTTGAAGGTTGGCTCTTCGGCGTAGTCCTTCACGAAGTATGCAGAAATAGCCTCATTCTTAGTCATTGTGATGGTGCGTGGGTTATCAGTAGAACGGTCGCTCCAGTAGAGGAGTTTGTAACCTTCTTTTGGAGTAGCGGTGAGTGTTACCTCTGTACCGTAGCTGTATGCGCCAGCGCCTGTAACTGTACCCTTGTTCTCATCGTTGGTTGGAGCGATGAGGGTGTACTGAATTGCCTCAAAGTTAGCCACAAGCTCTACATCTTCGGTAACGGTGAAGGAATAAGTAGCATCAGTAGAAACTTCCACACCAGCTTTGGTCCAGTTGACGAACTTGTAACCCGCATTAGGAGTAGCGGTAAGGGTTGCAGTAGTACCTTCTACGTAGTCTCCAGCACCAGTGATAGAGCCATTAGTTGCAGTGGCAGTTACGGTGTAAAGCGTTACATCACTCTTCATTGTTACTTTCCAAACAGCAGCAGCAACTTTAGGGCAGAATTGGTAGATGTAAGCTGTATTTTCATTTACAACTTGTACATTGAGCCAGTTAGCCGCGGTGTTAGTAGATGTTTTATCTTTTGCATACAATACATCATCTGAGCAGAATTTCTTATCAGTCATGTTGTAGATATTCCACTCGCTAGTATAATTAGTCGTACCTACATTGTACGCCCAAAATTCTTTGCCACCCAATTCAAATGTACAACCACCGAGAGTGGAGTTTTTGTGATTTTGCAGAGTAAACGCCATTGATTCGCTGGTGTGAACATTGATAGTTGCGTTTATTGCTGCTGAACGACTATGTGCTACCAAGTTTCCAAAGATGTCAAGCATTACATGGTTTTGTGTATTACCTGCAGTAATGTTATTGCCAACAACATCAACCGATACTAATTCTCCATTGGCAATTTTTACGCGGTTTACTACTTGCTTTGTTTTACAATAGAAATACACATAGCCACCTTCTGCGCTATAGATGTCACCAGATGCAGAGAAGAAATCGCAACGCTCTGGTTGTGGGAGAGTGAAAGAAATAGGTTTGCCAGTTGTGTCACCTTTCTTATATATAAGGATAGAGTTAGGATTTGCAACATAGAATGTGGCATTGAAAACAATCAAGTTACCAGCTTCATCAACAGCGATTTGTTGACCTACACCAGAAGTAGCGTACTCTGTACCTGTATCTGCTTCATCTGAGAAGGTGATAATCTTAGAATGACCTGCATCTTGCATATAAATCTTGCCATCCCAACCAACAGCTTGGTAACCATTGCTTGTAGAAGCAGGCACATTGGTGTTCTCCCATACTTTCTCAATAGTGAATATAGGTTCTACATCGTATTCCTTGACGAAGTATGCAGAAATAGCCTCGTTCTTGGTCATTGTGATGGTGCGTGGGTTATCAGTAGAACGGTCGCTCCAGTAGAGGAATTTGTAACCTGCTTTTGGAGTAGCGGTGAGTGTTACCTCTGTACCATAATTGTATGTACCAGCACCAGTAACTGTACCCTTGTTCTCATCGTTGGTTGGAGCAATGAGGGTGTATTGAACAGGTGCGAAATTAGCAGTAACGGTGATGTCTCCATCCACAACGAGTTCTAATGGGTTATCCGTAGAAGTCTCGCTGCCATAAGTCCAATTTACAAACTGATGATTAGCAGCAGGAGATGCTTCAAGGGTCGCTATTTCGCCTACAACATATTCGCCAGCACCAGTTGCAGAACCATTGCCTACAGTGTTAATAGTAACAGTA
>JAEIGA010015461.1_pt1 | contig 11620 bp, 15 predicted proteins | sample 9270691 | NCBI WGS metagenome assembly JAEIGA01 (sample SAMN17057246, study PRJNA624740) | gut metagenome | biome: biome; isolation source: fecal sample | host: Bos grunniens | place: China: Xizang | collected 2019
GTATACTGTTTGACCAGTACCCCATTGACCCGATTACTCGTTGGCACTTGCAAACGCATAGCGGTGGTCATTTGCGCCGCTTCTGTCGGTCTGTACATTACGCACCACCCTTTTCCATAGAGAGCTGGACAATACGCATTTCAGCAAGGGGGCTGATTTTCACAGCCCCGCTGCCGTAGTTCCATGTGTCGGAAACTATTTGAAGGATGCAACCGACAGATGCCGGACTATCAATGACGCTCTGTTTAACACCAGCGCTCCGCATGAATGCCTTCGCTCCATCGATATAGATTTGTAAGGTTTTATCTTGGTAACTGGTGGTAATGCCTAAGCCGGTTTTGACTTTCGCCAGCAGTTCGGCATCTGTCATTGTTTATCACCCTTTCCGGAATTGTTAGCCTGCCTTAATTAGGCAGTAATCTTGACGGTGACGAGAGAGCCACGGTCGATGCACTTGCCATCAACGGCTTCGACAGCCTTAGTCTTGTGGTCCTCGTTGTCCCAATCCTGAGCGTGCTTGATACCCAGGTTGTAGTTGGTGTTCAGCACATAGTCGCTGAAATCGTAAATCATTGCATCCACGGAACGATTTGCCATAGATGCGGTGATGACAACCTCACGACCCAGCAGATAGCGCTCGGGCTTGCCATCGATGCCGTAGTTCACACGGGCGATAGGCTGCTTCTGGCTGTCCACCATGCCGATGAATGCCATGAACTGCTTCTTGGTCATTGCCCACACTGCGCCAGCTTCGTACTCCTCAGGCAGAGCAGCTTCAGCATCGCACAGCAGCTTGTAGGACAGAGCGCCCTCGATAGCCTGACCCTCGGGTGCAGCCTCGTTCAAGATGCCGGTAGGCTTGCCTTCGCCATCGCCAGCGATGATAGCATCTTCCTTAGCACGAACCATAGCCTCGGAGACCTGCTTCACGAACAGAGTTTCGAAAGCGGACAGAGTCATGGTAGCGACTTCCTCGGTCATGCGGACTTCGCAACGCAGCTTATGATGAGCGAAGATAACAGAGCCGGTGAGACCCTTCTTCTGTGCAGTGCTGCCAGCGCCCTCGGCTACCCAGGTTGCGACAGGCTTCACACCGTCAACGGGGATGGACTGACCAACGGGGAAAGCGGTATGAGTGACCAGGTTCAGGACAGTGCCCAGCTTCTCAGCCTTCTCCAAAATCTTGTTGACCAGGTTCTCAGGGATGACCACACCGACATCGGAAGTGTTGGTGCTGTCGCGCTTATCCATCTTGCCGGTGGCAATGAAGTTATGGAAAGCCTTGCGGTATTCCAGGGAAGCGGTGCCGGTCTCGGCATCAGCCTTGCGGGTCTGCATGGTGCCGACAACATTCAGCTTGCCACGAGCATCAGCGGATGCGCCCTCGTCAGCAGCGGCAGGGTCGGCAGGCTCATCGACCTGCTTCAGCATTTCCTCGCACTCTGCGATGTCCTCTTTCAGGGCGGTCAGGGTAGCACCCAGCGCAGCACGGGTTTCCTTGTTCTCCTCGTCCACGATGCTCTGCATCAGCTCATCACGGCGGGCAGTCAGCTTGTTCAACTTTGCGTTCAGCTTTTCCTTGATAGTCATTTTTACTTACCTCCATAGTAGTAATACATGATGTTTTTGGGTTTGCTCTTTTTGCTATTGTCCATAGCAGCTTTGCGCCTCTCCCGCATTTTGTCCAATGCGGCACGGTCATTTTCCGATGCCGTGTCCCCTCGGGCGTGTATATCAGTCGTAGCATAGGCGGGGAAATTTACCGCCGACACTTCGATAAGAGGGTCGATGCGTGTGATGAATCGCTTGGGATAGTCGGTGTCCTCATCCTCCCAGCGCTCCTCTGCAACACCGAACATGAAAGACATGGCATTGATTACGCCATCCTCGATAGCAAGGCAAAGGTCATTCGCATCGGTGCGCTTTCTGTTGGGGTTGGCAAGCATCTTCACTTGCTTTTCCTCAATGGTCAAGGTCATGCCGCCCGGTTTCTCAATAGGGATAACCGTCCGGGCAATAGCCTTTTCATCAATGTTGTGATTCCAAAAGAGCCGCACATCTTTGATGATGTCCTCGGAGATAGCACCAGCGCAGATGGTTTCCTGGAACCAACCGCCGATGTCGGTAGGCGTATCAAAGACAATGGGAATGCCCTCGATTAAGCCGCTCTGTTCATCGGCTCGGAACTCTGCCGGGTAGTTTCTCTTGATGTATTCCAATTTTCTCACCCCTCGTCGTTGTTCAGTTTGTTGTTATTGTTCTCGTCGAGCAGATTGTTGTAGCCCTGCGCGATAACCTGACCTTGACCATCCGGGAGCGGCTCATAGCCAAACAATTCCCGGAACTCGTCTTTCATCAAATAGCCACCGGGGGCGGCAATCTGTGCGAAAGCGATTTTATTTTCCATCGACATAAACACGATGTTGTTGGGATAGAAAGCAATCTCGTTGCCGAAGCTTTCCTCCCGCTCGGTGAAGATGCAGCGGCTGAACGCCTGACCCAAAGCGGTGATATCAGCTTCCAATGCGTGCTCGTAGAAAGCCTCTTTTTCGCTCTTGGTATAAACGCCGTTCAAAATCGGCAAGCTGACACCGGTATGCCGCAAGATGGTTTGGTGGAAGAATTTAAGGGTCTCCGCATCCACCAGCTTGACATCACGGGGGATGTGGGTATACTCATTCTTCAGGTCCATCATTAAGATGCCGCTTTCGTTCTTGGCAAGTTTGCTCTCGAACTTCACTCGCTCTGCCTCGGTCTTGTCATCGTCAAGGTAGGAGTTGTATTTGATGACACCATTGATTTGGCAAGAGCATTCCACAGCCTTTGCGATGCCCTGCACCAGCTTGTCATACTCCCGGAGGGATTTCAGCAGACCTCGATTGTCATTGCCGCCGAACATACCACCGCCGAAATAGTCATTGACTCCGTAATCCTTTCGCCAATGGATGACATCGGATGCTGGGAGGGTTACGGAATAGCCGTTTGCAAATTCCAGCATGATAAAATAGCGGTCGCTCTTATCAACGAGGTATGTCATGCCGCAAGGTTTCAGCGGATAGATGCCGGTGAAAATCTTCTCTCCACCCTGGGAGATGTAATACTGCGGATAGATGAACACATTTTTCGTCAATTCCAGCAGAATTGAGATTTTTTCGAGCAAGTCAGCCGTGGACATATACTCGTTAGGTCTGCGGAGGCACCGTGCAATGCTGCTGTCCGTCTTGACCGTCTTCCGTCCGTCCCGGAGAACGATATGCCGAGGCTTCAGCTTCTTAAATTCGTTTGCTTTGCACCGGATTGCCTGCACAATAAGGTCGGATGCATACACATCGTCACCAAAATCGGAATAGAACGGAACCGTGCCGCTCTGCGTAGGTGCGTATACATACCCCTGCGGGATGCGTGCCGGAGCTTTCGGTTTTAGAAAATCAAATAATCCCATTTTTTCACCCTCTCGTTATTTGACATACCTTGCAAATTCACTACGGAATCGGGTATATGTTGCATACAAAATTATGAGTGTCACCGCTCCGTCAATACGGCGGTTAGGCTGACCGGCTATCTTCACGCATAGCACTCTGCCGAAGTTGTCCACTTCCATCGAGGCGTTGCCGAGGCACCACGCATCCATCGGATTATTGCCGTAGTTAATTAGGCGGCTTTTCAGGTCGGCTTCGACCAGCTTCATAGGCGTAGACATGACATCCTTGTTCTGCTGAATCAATTCGGTGTCGATGCCGTATTCCTCCATGCGGTTCAGGAAGTCTTTGGAGAATTTCACGTCGTATCCGCACTTGAATACCTTGATGCCGTACTTGGTTTTGAGGCTTGCCAGCCAATCAGCGACCACAGATAGGTCATTATCGTTGCCGGGGCATACAGTAAGCAGACCAGCCTTCGCCCAATCCTTGTACTTTGCTCCCGCCTGCCGGTCATCTGCAAGCTGCAGCTTGCTTTCCGGTATCCAGTAATGCGAGTACACATATTTCGTGGCATCGCCCGGTCGCATAAGTAGGATTTTGGCATTCGTGAGGTCCGTGGTCTCAGCCAAGTCGACGGCAGCTAAGCAGAAGCATCCTCTAAACGATTCAAGGTCGGTAACCTCTTGCGGATATGCATAGTCATCTTGCATCAGCCAGCTTTCGGCGGTGTTCATCTTGATATTGAAATCCTTGCAGAGGGTGAAAACCCGCTCCGCTTTATCTATCCTGGACTTGTTCAGCCTTTCACGAAGATAATCGTATTTCTTTATCACGCCCACCGTGGGGTTACTTTTCATCCAGCTGCTTTCGTCTTGCCAAATCTCTTGCTCGCTGTCTTGGGTGTATAGCCAAATGAGGATAGTGTCATCCTCATACTCCCCGTTCAGCACTTTTCGTGCGTATATCAGTTCATCATCCAGCGCCCCATCGTTGGTGAAACCCTCGGTGGTGATGATAATCCGCTTCGGGTTATCCTTTAAGGACTGCGACTGGTCGATACTGTTGATGATGGTCTTGTCTTTCATTTCGTGGACTTCATCGATGATGGCGAAATCGATGTTTCGACCTTCTTTGTTCCGGGTCTTGTCCGATAACTTGAAAACCTTTGAGCCGGTCTTCTTGTTTTTGATGAAAGATAGATTCTTGTGGGTGCGTTTGCCCTTTGGGTCAAACAACTCCCGCATGGTATTGATGCCATCGAAAAGGATATTCGCCTGAGAGTCATCGTTGGAACTGCAAACAATGTCAGCGCCGGGATTGCCCAGCATCAGCTCTGTAAAAGCTAAGCCGTTGCAGGTTTCGCTCTTGGTGTTCTTTCGACCAATCAGCAGAATGCACCGCTTGAAGCGGTCAAATCCGGTCTCCGCTATTTTGAACGAGTACAGACATTCGATAAATGCTTTCTGCCAAAGCATCAGCTTCATCGGCTTGCCATAGAACGGGGATTTTGTCAGCTTGACAAACCGCTCCATGAACTCGATACGGCGGTAGGCATCCCGGGTGTCATAAATATACCGGGGGTCGTGCATTTCCTCGATGTACATATCAAGCGCCGTTATCAGCTCACGCCCTGCGATGATATTACCGGCTCGGATTTCCTCCCGGTATTGCTCAAGGTATGTCATTCGCTCTCACCCTTCAGCCATCTGTCGAACTCGTCCTCGTCCTCCTGAGTAAAGCGGCTCAATGTGGTTTGGACAACCTTTATGGCGTTGAGGTAGGCTTGCATGGTTTCCTTGTACTGCTTACCGGCGGCAGTTATCTGCTGCAGCTCCGGACTTTTCTTTGATACCCGGATATGAGGCAAAGCACGCAAGGCGGTCAGCCGTTCTTCCATAAAGATGATGTCGGTCAAAAGAGGTTCAATGACCGCCGCTTTGTCGGCATCGACCTTTGATACAATCTCTTTCAACTGCTCATATCGTGTCATTGTCAAACCCCCTCACAGAAGTTAAATGCTTTTAATAGAATTTACGGAATGCCCGCCCCTTTTCAAATCTTTTGCGGAAACTTTTCGGGAAATCTCATTTTTTCGGTTTCTGCGAGAATCGAGAGGGCGGCACAGTTATAGAATTTTTGCGATTTCTTTCGTGACCGGGGGGTCTCAATTTTTCAAAATGAAATTTGAAACTTTCCCAAATCGACAGAAAACACACTGGACGCAGTTTTCTCTTTTTTAAGTCTACACAGATGCGTCGTCTGTATCGTAGCTATGGCAGAGGATGATGGTACTGACCCACCTTCTATGGCTTCAAAGACCACAGCATTACCTTTATGCTAATCCTCCGTGTGTAAAGTTCAAGGTTCTTTTCCCCTTAGCAATCCCCTTTTCTCCTACTCTCTTTCTTCTAAGAGATATAATATATATTTATTATTTTAATATAATAATAATTATATATATTATTTATAATCTTCCTAAAAGAAAATAAATAAAAGAAAAGGGTTCCTTTATAAACTGCGGCAGCGGCGTGAGCCTGAGTCGAACAGGCTTCAGTATGGGAAGGAGGAAACCATACGCTCACCGGACACGCCCTGCCAAAAGCTACTAAGCAGGTTGATATTCCTCCCACCACTTGTCTATGTATTTAATCCACTCCCGCTTTTGCTCCGGTGTCCTCTGTGGGTCACTTGCAAGCCGCTCTAAGCAGATTTCCTTCGGTGTGTCGATGTGGATGTATTCCGCACCCAATAAAGCCGCCTGCCGCTCTCTCTCGCCTTTTAACGCACCGCCGGTCAAGATATAGGCGTTCTCCCATTTGCCTGCCCTGGTCTTTACCATATCAAGCAAACAGTCCCGGACCATAAAGGCGTTTGTCTTCAATGCGTTGGGTTTGAAATACTTCTCCCGCCCGGTGATGCATTGCCATATCAAATCCATGTCGACCACGATGTCGCTGTTTCCCTTGATGCTATCGACGAAGGTGGTCTTGCCGCTACACGGTGAGCCGTATACGAGATAGACCTTTCGTTGGGTGCAATACCCGAAGCGGTTGTGAATCTCGTTATGGCACTTAGCATGGACAATGCTTATGTTCTCCGGGTTTAGGCTGATGCTGAAGTCGTTGACATTCTGCATGGTCAGCGGCTTCTTGTGGTGTGCTATTGCATCGTAGCTTTGCAGGATAGGCTTGCGACAATGCTCACACCGGAGAATGCCATCAGCGCCCATCCGTGCCGCTATTTCAGCAGCACGGAATGAACGCCATTCGATAGATTGATAGAATTGCGGGAGCGATTGAAAAGCCATCCCATATCCCTCCCTCGGTTGGTTTTAATGCTCGGTATCTTCAGTCTTGTTCTCTTCGGTTGCCTCGGTGACACCCTCAATCAGAATGCCCTCTGCGATGGTTGCCGCCGCTTTCTTTTCGTGCTGAGTGCCGAAATAGAAAGACACAACGGCAGTGACGATAATCATCACATTGTCCGGAGAAATATCGCCACGCAGGGCGAGAACTGCGAATACTGCGATGACCACAAAGGTCACAATGGTCTTGACCTTGATGAGGTTTGCAAAGTTCTTCAAAACCGCCATAATTTCACCCCCTTACCCTAATCCAAGATAAGATAATATAAAGGCAATTAAGGCAGCGGCTACCGCCCAAACAACCTTATCAACAAAAGACTCCCATTTCTTTGCCGGTTTCTGCTCTAAGGCTTCCAGCCGTTTTCCTTGCTTCTCTTGTGCCTTTGCCATTTGCTCTACAGACTTTGCGAGGCTGGCAACACTTGAGGTGAGGTCGCTGATGTCCTCGACCTTTGATTCTAAAACTTTCAGGCGACCATTCTGTCGATTGTGTTCTTCTTCCATTCGCTTGGCAAATTCATCGTGAACTGCCTTCGATAAGTAACCACTATCCAACGGTATCACTCCTTTATACAAGAGTAAGGTTGTCCTTATGGACGGCAGCTACCACGATACCGGCATAGGTGATTACCACTCTGTTGCCATTGACTTCCTTGACCTTGTGCTTACGGGAATAAACGAAGGATGCCAGCTTCTTGCCCTCGTAGGTTCTTGCTCCCTTTTTAACCTTGACGATATCGCCTTTCTTAAAAGCTGGTGCAGCTTCCTCGACTTTGGGAGTCTCCTCAGCTTTGGGTGCTTCTTCGACCTCAGGCACTTCCGCAGGTTCCGGGTCATACTTGGGAACACCATAGCCACGGATATACTCGCCGTTCACCTTGAGGGTGCGGCGCTTGACGGAGTTGGAGTAGTTACCCTCAATGACAGTAATCTTGCCATCGACCACTTTCTCCACAACACCCACATGGTCAGAACCACCCTTGTTGTCACCCTTGCCACTATCATCCCAATCATAGAAGATATAGTCACCGGGCAGAGGTACATAAGCATCGCTCTCCACCCAAATGCCCATGTTCTTGAACTTGGTGATATGCTTTCCACAACCTACCTCGGTAGGGATAATGTCGGTAGCCTTGCAAGCAATAGCACAGGCAGAAGCAAAGCCGGAACACCACGCATCTGTGTATTTCAGCTTATAGCCTCTTGCTCTCGGTTTGTGGGAATTGTAAACATCAATGATTTTCTTATGGCTGCCATCGGATTCCTTGCAGCCGAGCCAGGATTGAGCCTGGGCGACAAGTTGACTTCTTGTACAACTCATATTTACTCCTCCTTTTTATGGTAGCACCACCCCAAAGGATGGTGCTTTATTTGGTGTTGTGGTGGGTTAGTATTCTTCCCACTTTTCGTCGTCAGCTTCTAAATATGTCCAGCCGCTATCTGTCCACGGGTCGCCTACACGAAGGCTGTTGCCACTTATCCAACAAACCACTGTGCGTACTTCGCCCATACCGATGTAAACATTTGCAAGTACCGACTTTTGTTGCAACAGATATTCTTTAATATCCTGCGGGTCATGGGTGGTACAGCGAATATACTGTGTTTCGTCCTGCTCAATCGACGAAAATTTGGCAACGATAGGCAAATCAACACATTCCCATGCGAGAGGTCTGCCGTCATCGTCTACACGGGAAACAACAATGGTCTGCCCCACTTCGGCTTTGGCGGGGGGCGTTATAAAATCCTCGACATTAGGAATGCCTATTCCGTATTCTTCTATTGTGCCATCGTCATAAACCCACCAAGTGTATACCGCTTTTCCGTTAGCATCCGCATAGCCAAAACACGCACAATCTTCGTACACATCTTGGGAGGGAACTAAGCCACCTTCATATTCCAGATAAGCCGTTCCACCACTCTGCACATGGGCGTAGATTTCTGCCGATGTGTGGGATGCCATGCCTTCTTCGTCTATGGTGACGGTCATTGTGCCGCCGCCAGCAGCAACCCATGTATAAACCCCGTCGGCTGCTGCCGTGCATTTATACAATGCGCCTGTGTCGGTATCCATGTAAAGCAGACCGACAATGCCTTTCGTTTCCGCTGTGGGTGCTCCGCTGCCAGTAATGCAGCTATTTTCTTTTGATTTCACTCCGTAATGGTTGGAATGATTTACATACTCCATTGCTGTCCTCCTATCTTACTCGCAGCACGCCGTTTTCAATGCTTGCCGTGCTATCTCCTCGCACATACCGAACACCGTCCGCAATTTCTGCCGTACCGCTGCCGCTAACAATCAGCACGCCGTCTGCGATTTCTGCGATATTGGAAACATCGTTGTTGGTTTTTATAGCAAGCCTTGCAAGCGAACCGCCGAGTTTCAAGATGATATTTCTATTCGCATATATAGCCACTTGCTACCCTCCTCGCTCTGTGCTTAACTGCATGGCTTCCACTCCGAGCCATCGAATATATATGGCTCGTGCTTTTTGAATTTTGTTCCATCGTGTATGTGAGCCACATACTTCTTAAGACTCTCGCCGTTTGAAATATGCACATGCCTATCACTCACATATTCAAGCGTTGCATCAACCTGACTCCGGTTAGACTCAAGCCAACTTTTACTCGTGGAGGTAGGAATTAAGTACACATAGTAGGTCGTGTTAGGCTTGATGTCCTTAGTGTCGAAGTAGAAATAGAAGTGTCTTCCGGATGAATATGTATCACCACCATACTCATATTCTTTTCCACTTGAATCACAAACCTTACAAGTCGCAAGCTCAGAGGCTTTCAGCTTTTCCGACCTTCCGGTATAACTACTGTTGCAGACTTCGCTCCGTTTCAGCCTTTCGGTAGAAAGTGACGCACGACATGCTCCAAGATAAGATGTGCCGGTCAACCGCAGATGAACGACAAGCCGTTTGCTTTTGCTTATCACAAGGTCTCCGGTCTCAATCTGTATCCGGGAGTAATATTGGTAACTATTGTTTGAAGGATTGCCACTCCAAATAGGTGTGTCATCTACCCAGTCGCTCGATACGCTTGTGGAATACTTGCTGCCTGAAATGGTCAATTCAGCAGTTGGCATACCCTATTCCTCCTCTGCAGAAAGGAAGAATATCTTTCCTTTTACGGCTGCTTCCGGTAAGGTGTCGCCGTAGTCGATACCCTCTACCAACACACGAGGCAAGGCAGCCTCCGTCATGGCGTAATACTCTTGGATTTTTGCAACAAGGGCATTCAGTTCTGCTTCCGTGGTGTCATCGGTAATGATATACAAGCAGTTTGCTTCTTTGCTTGCAATCGCATTGTACTCTGCCTGAGTACCGGTCCACAGGGTTACAGAGCCGTTGCCGTTCTTTTCCTTGATTTTGGTTACGAAACCAGTATCGATGTCACCGATGTTTCCGGTTGCGATTGCCTGCGTGATAGCCGCCAGGATTTGCTCTTTGGTCATGCTCTCATGCTTGCTGTCATCATCACAAATTACATAGAAAGCCATTCTTATACCTCCAATTCATCGAAGGCATTGTCTTTCGCAATCGCCTTCCTAAGCTCAAGTTCTTGCTGTTTCAGCTGAGTTGTTATGCTGTCCTTATCCAGCCAACTTTCGTCATAATTCCGGAGCAACATAGCACCGGCGGTTTCACTCGGTGGCTGGTGCTTTGTGGTGATTTCCGTATAGGTCACCTGCTCGCCGGTATCATCTTTCCTGATGTACTGCTTTTTCTCTTGGTATTCATAACCGAGAGCCTTCTTGAGCAATGCCCCTCGAATTTGGATAACGATGTTCGCACGCCCGCACGCGAAAGCCTCCGCTAATTCCGTTTTTTCTGCCTTGTATTTGTGGAGAGTGCTTGCGGCAACGCCAATAGCTGCGGCAACTTCCTCGACCGTTGCTCCACCTTTTACCGCTTCTTTTATTTTATCGAGGTGCGGTTCTATGTGAGTTTCGTATGCACTTTTTCTGCCCCGCTTTGCCATCCATCCGCACCCCCTTTTGCTGAAAATAAAAAAGGGGTTTGAACGAAAATGCCTATTCTTTTAGACACAGCCCAAACCCCGGAAAGTTCCCTATATTATTATCTACCGTAGATTATTATACGAAATGTCTAAAAAGTCAACACTTCGCTTGAAAATGATACGAAATGCAAACATTACGCAACATTATACTCATAGTTCCCCAGTTCAATCTGCTTTTCGCTGCCCTTTACAAAGACCAGGACATTTTGGTGAGTCTTGACCACCTTACGCCAAGCGGCAAACTGTTTCCCGGCTCTCATTGCCCCGGTTGCTATTTGGTTTGCAAGGATGCACTCGTTGTAAAACTCCAACCCGGCAGCACGGAACGCCTCCACGGTATCACCTACGAAGTTGTAATAATAGCCGTGCTTGTCCCTAACCTCACCGACCACGATAGCGGCATAGGCGTTGTCTTTTAATTTGGCTGTTGCCTTGCTGATGATTGTTCGGTATACCTCCAAAAATTGCTCATACGGCATATTGCTGATGTCCCGTGGGTCATCGGAGTATACCTCTAAATCTGCATACGGTGGGCAAGTCAAAAGGAAATCGAAGCCGTCCTCTTGCACCAGTTCGTCAATGGTCGCGCTGTCGCCGTTTATCCAGTTCGGCTTGTTCAGGTCTGCGCCGGTGAGGTCTTGTCTGCCCTCGATTGCTTTGTAATTCTTGATGTTGGCTTTTATCTGCTCTGTGCTTAAATCGACCCCGGTATACTCATTCCCAAGAAGAACGGACACCAACCCTCGCACACTTCCCCCGGCGAATGGGTCTATCACCTTTCCACCGGAAGGGCAGAACCAGTTCAGCAGCA
>JAEIGA010015462.1_pt1 | contig 11620 bp, 14 predicted proteins | sample 9270691 | NCBI WGS metagenome assembly JAEIGA01 (sample SAMN17057246, study PRJNA624740) | gut metagenome | biome: biome; isolation source: fecal sample | host: Bos grunniens | place: China: Xizang | collected 2019
GTTTAGAAAAAATTATTTTTGTAAGTTTTGGATTTAATTCAATTTGTTTACACTTTACATTATAAATTTTTACATTTCCACTTTCCGAAACAACTGCAAAAGAAACATTTGTATTATCAAAGTTTATTGGAATGTTTATTTCTGGATATACAATATTGTTTTGCTTTTTCAAGAAAGAAGAAATATACTTTTCAACATTAGTTGTAGTACTATACCCTGAATAAAAATTAATCATATCTACAAAACTTATTCCTAAACTCAAAATATATTCTTCAGTTAAAGGCAAAATCTTTGCACCTTCAGAAACAGTAACAGTAGGAATAACTTCTTTTAAATCAAAATCCGCGCCAACTTCAAAACTAACAAGTCCTGAATAAGGAACTTTATCACCAATACTATTGATATCTTCATTAAGTTCTTCATCTTCTATTTCAGCAATAGAATTGTATATTTTGCTTTCACCAATTTGATTAGGAACTTTAAAACTTAAAATAAAATTATCTGTTTCTTCTTTTATTTCAGGTTCATCAGGTGTATTGTCATCATCATCATCTTGAGTAGGAAGTTCTTTTTTTACTGTAACTGTATAAAATTCATAATTTCCACTTCCTGAAATAACCACAAAAATTACAGGCGTAGAAAAATCTATTGGCATATCTAATTTAGGAATTTCTATTCCACCATTATCTAAGATTAAATTTATAAACCAACTTTCAAAAGTTCCGTTTTGTCTAGCCAAATACATATCTATGGCCAAAGTTAGTGTATCTTTTTCTGGAAATATTTTCGTTATATAAGAAACTGTAAGAGGAACAATTTCGGCGCCTTCTGAAATACTTACAACAGGAATCAAATTTTTTACATCTGTATCATTAGGAACAACAATTTCTATATTATTATCTTCATTAGGACAATGCTTTTCTGAACAAATTCCATTTATATCTTGAATTTGAAAATCAATTATTTCTTTTTTATCTGACGGAAGCAAATCATGAAAAAGATTTGTACAAGAAGAAAACAAAAACAAGCAAGACAATGGTAATATAAAAAAAGAAAATTTTAATTTATTCATTATTATTACCTCCTTGGTAATTTTTCAGTTGAACCATTCTATATTTTTTATAATCTTCATTTGTTTTACCTGGAACTTTCGCACCTGATTGTGTAGCGCCTAAACTTTCAGATTTTACACGCTTATTTGCAATATTAAAATTTTCAATTAGGTAATTTCTAACAATATTTGCTCGATTTAATCCCATTTGATATTGTAATTTTTCTGTTTCAAAAGGAGCAGAATGACCTTGTACTAAAATTTCTTGTTCAGGATATTGTTCAAGATATTTACCTATTTCTATAAGATCTTTAATAGAATCTTTTGTAAGTTCATCAGAATTTGCATTAAAATAAATATTAATTAATTCACCTTTTTTATATGCTTTTAAAACTTCTGTCTCTGTAACTTTTTCTGTTTGCATTCCCTTAATATCTCTACGCAAACTATTAATTTCTGTGTAAATATTGTCTAAAGTATCATTAAACATTTCCGCATTTTTGCATGAAATTACGCAAGATTTTGAACCATTATCAACATTGCTATTTTGTAATTTTGGCTTTCTAACTACATTTCTGAACGCAGCAACAGGATAAATTCTAAAACCAACTTCCACCACAGGAATTGGAATAATTCCATCAATTTCTTTTATACAATCAATACCTGCGTTTATACATAACTTTAATTTATTATCAAAAAAATTTACTCCGAAATTTAATCGCCCATAAAACATATAACTTGAACCATTCGTAGTTGTCAGGTTTTGATTTACTAAATTTAAAACAGTTTCATAATGAGAAATTTCAGAAAAATATATGCCTCCTCCTCCAGATAAACCAATAGAAAGCCATTGCCAATTTCTATGATTTGGAGTAAAGGCATATCCTAACCCCATTGATAATGGATAAATATCTAACATTCTAACTAATGGATTTGCACCAGAAATGACATTATGACCAGATGAAATCATAAATTGAATTGAATGTGAATAACTAAGAAAAAAATCATATCCTAAACTTGCAATCCAACCAGGTTTGGGCATTGTGTAATCTTGTAATTCCTGAACCGCAATATATCTTTGAACAGCACCATCAAGAAAAATATTATTAAACGATAATATTTTGGGATTTTCATCATTACAGAAAATTTTAAAAGATAGTAACAATAAAACAATAAAAGTTGTGTTTCTTTTGTTCAAAAACATTTTGCTTTTCCTTTGCTAAAAAAAATTACATTTATTTTTAAGCTCATATTTAAAATAAATGATACACATATTAAAACACGTCATTCTTACAAAGCAATTATATCATACTTTTATTATAAAAAATCAGTTAAGCTGTATTATATTTAATATCAGTCAGTCTGACTAGATTACAAAGCAAATAAGTCAGTTATTTTGGCTGTATGGACGATTTTAAAACAATATTTGTTGAAAACTTAATTTTTTACAGAACTAAAAAAGGATTATCTCAATTAGAACTTTCTGGCATTTGCGATTGTGCCAAAAGTACAATTAGTGGAATTGAATCAAGAAAAAATTTCCCATCTTTTGAATTATTACTTAAAATTGCTTACGCTTTAGAGGTACATCCAGCTGATTTATTTTTAAGAAATGCTAGTAAAAACAGGGAAGAAATTAGAGATTTTTTTGATAACGAATTATCCATAACAATAAAAGAAATGATAGAAGAACGATTTCCAAAAGAAAAATAAATTACTCTTTATTATAAAATCCTTGAGTACTAAATTCTGCCCACTTATTATACATATCTTGATAATTAATTTTTATAAAGGCTTGAATTTTATTAATTTCTTTATCTGTTAGAACACCTTTTGCTTGCAGAACTGAATCACCATTACCTTTTACAAAAAATTTAGCAGATGTTTCTTCTGTTAGTTTTGAATCACTTGCATGCACATGCATTGCTTCAACAATACATTTTGAAGTGAAATACAAATAATATCCTGCAATTTTAAATGGATAATATTTTGGCATTATAACTCCAATAAAGAAAAATTATTAAGCAAATATTTTTGAGCAATAGAAAGTTCAATATCATTCATATTAGTTTCTATTAACTCTCCTTTCATATTAAAAACAGCAGCTCCCGATTTATTATTCAAATCAAAAGTTCTTATTTCATCATTATTTTTCTTAAAAGCATATCCATTTACAATAATATCAGCTTCTTCTGCAATTCTCTTCAAATCAGGCATTTACTACCTCCACAGATTTTATGTGTTTCAAAAATTCATCAGGTTCCATATATAAATTTTTCAAAATTGGAATCAAATCTATATATTCCTCTATAAGTTCATCTTGATGAGCATATTTTGTCAAAACTTCAATATAACCGTTATCCCACTTCAACACTTTTTTATAATATTGAAGAGAATACGGAGAAATAAATTTTAATCGATTTTCGCCAAAAGTAAAAATAGTATAACAACCCTCATTACTTAAATATGCATTTTCATTTGCCATACTCAAAAACCTTCCATAATAAATAATATACCACAAGATTCCATCATATAAAAGCAATTTCAAAAACCATAAAGCCCCCTCACAATAAATAAAAAAAAGCGACCAGCCACACGACTAATCGCTTCTTGTAATAAATTAATCTAAAAAATTTTATTTAATTTGTGAAATAAAATTGTTCAGTTTTTTATCAAGTGTACCAATTTGATGATTTTCAACAGAATAATATGCTGCTAAAAGGCAATCAACAAAATCTAATTTTGTTTGTGCATAAAATAACAACGCACCTCTTAGCAACATCTCATTTGAAACTTCAAAATAATTAAATGAAACTATAATTAAATTTTTAATTTCTTCTCGTGGAACATTATATACTTTTTGTAATACAAACACTACTTCCGCAACAACTTCATTAGGAACAAAACAATCGTTATTTTCAATAAGAGATTTTGCTTGCATTGCTAATTGTTGATTATCATTAAGAATACATCTAAGAATTACATTAGCATCAATTATCATTCTAACCTCGGTATTTTTCTGCAACCGCATTAGCCCATGCATCTTTTTCTTGATCAATCAAACTAGGATTTGAATATTTTTGTAACGCTCCAAAAAAAGAGGAATCTATATCTTTTTTTTCTTTTGCACGAATATTACTTGTTTTTGTAGCTAAATAAAGTGCAAAATCATACAATTCTTTTTGAGCAGTTTCTGTCATTGTATCATATAACTGCATAAGACTTTCAGCCATGTTACACCTCTTCATAAAATCTACTATTTAAATATAACACAATAAATAAAAAAAATACACATAATAAAAAAAAGCGACCAGCCACACGACTAATCGCTTCTTGTAATTTACAAATTATTTTTCTTTATGGCGTCTGTCTAGCTCGTTGTAAACATCTTTCCATGTAACGCCTTCTTTGTACATCAAAACGCTTACAAAATAAAGCAAATCGGCAGCTTCCCAAATTACTTCATCTTTGTCTTCTGCTTCACAGATTTCTTCTGCTTCTTCTTCAACTTTTTCACGAACACGCTTGCCATCTAAAGTTGCAGTATAAGAACCAGGTTTTGGATTTGCAAATCTTTCTGCAATTGTTCCGTACAATCGTTCCAAAGTAGAAGCTGCGTCAGGGTCGCTACCAAAACAAGTGTAACTTCCTGTGTGGCAAGCACCACCATGTGGAATTACTGTTGCCAAAACTGTATCTCTATCACAATCGGCTCTTAGTTTTACAACTTCAAGATAGTGTCCGCTAGTTTCGCCTTTTGTCCAAAGGACATTGCGAGTTCTACTAAAGAAAGTTAATTTTCCTGTGTCAAAAGTTTTTTCAAAGGCTTCTTTATTTGAATATCCCATCATTAAAACTTCGCCGTCAACACTTTGTGCAATAACAGGAATCATATCAACTTTTTCCCAGTTCAAACAACGAATAAATGATTCTTTTAATGAAACTTTTCCTGTGTACAAAGCCATTCCAAGCTGAACATCACAACCCATTTTTTCAAGTTGTTCAACTTCATCTTCGCTAGAAACACCACCTGCAACAACAACACGACATTTTACTGCATTACGCAAATCCTGTGCCATTTGCATATTTGTTCCTTGCATACAGCCTTCTTTTTCAACACAAGTAAAAAGCAATTCACTACAATATTGTTCAGCCTGTTTTGCTCCATCTACTAAAGGAACATCAATTGTTTCTGTCCAACCTTTTACAGCGATTTTTCCATTAATTGCATCAACAGAAATAATAATTCTTTGTTTTCCGATTGCAGCAACTAATTCATCAAGAAATTCTGTATTCATTACGCTTTCACCTGGAACTATATCTTTTTTCCAAGCAGCAGAACCAATGATAACTTTTTCTGCACCTAATGAAATTAATTCTCTTGCGCGTTTTACTGAACGAACTCCGCCACCAGTACGAACATTTCCTTTGCGAAGAAGTTTTTTTAACAACGGTGTATTTACTGTATCACCTTTTGGGTTTGTATTTCCCAAAGCTGCATCTAAATCAATTACTGCAACTTCACCATATTTATTAAAATCATTAATTAAAGAGTCTGAATCATCTCTTTCAATAACGGGATCTTTTCCGTTTTTTAATTGGACAACATGTCCGCCTTTTAAATCAATAGAAGAAATAACCATAATAAAAAAAATATACTAAATTTTATAAGTAGTTACAATGCTACTATTATTTTGCATCAACTAGCTGGTAATCTGTAATTCTATATGTTACGCGCACAGGATTATCTGGAAACTGTTCTTGGTTTTGTTTTCCTACAGAAAAGAATGCCATTACGCCATCAGAATTTCCAAATCCTTCAGGAACTGTAATTGTATTAACTTGTGTTCCGTTGATGTACAAATTATATGATGTATCGCTTGCTTTTTCGATTTTTAATTTGTTTGCGCTGTCATATCCGCCAACAATTGCAGAAGATGGATACATATAAGCTGTGTTTTTATCATTTGCTTCAACTAAATCAATATATGTTGAACCTTTGCAAGCATAAGCAGCATATTCACCAGCTGTTGTAATTTCAAATCTTAAATAATCAGAAAGTATTCCTTCTTCATTTGCTGTATAACCAAAAACAAATCCGAATGCGCTGTTTTCATATCCGCCAGATTTTTTAAATTCACCTTCAATCATATTAAACTGACCAAGTTCTGGTGTTGTAAAAAAGTAACCTAATTGTTCAGTTTTGGAAAAAATATTTTCAATCCATTCTTTTGAAAAAGTAGAAAGCAATTCTTTTTCGTTACCAGAAACATTTGTACTTTCGCATGATAAAAATAATGTTGCACAAATTGTAGCAATTGCTACTAAACAAATCTTTTTAAAATTCTTAACTGATTTCATTTTATATAACCTCTTTTATATATGTAAAAAGTTTCTACTATTTTAACACAGTGATTTTTTATTCTCAAGTAAAACAATTGCAAACAACTGTAATATGTTTAAAAACAAAAAGAGTTCCATTCATATAGAACAGAACTCTTCTTTTATTGAATTAACTAAAACTAGAATTTAAGTGAAACACCAGCTTTTACGATTGTTGGATAACCTAATTCAACATTTACACCAAAAAAGTCTGAAAAATACCAACTTGCACCAATTCCCCATTCTGAATAGAAATAAGTTTTTGTATCTGAACTTTTTTTATCATCATAATTGTTATCTTCTTCCCACATATTAACTTTTGCACCTAAATATGTTCTTGCATAAACATCAAGATTTTCTACAGGAAGCTGTGCATGATATTTAATCAATCCACCAAAATAAAGATTGTTTTCTGCCCTAGCGTAATCAAAATCGTACTGTTTCCATTTGTCTAAATATCCATCATAAGCAAAGAATCCACCAAAACCAAATGGTAAAACCCAGATTTTTTTAGTATATTCAACAGATGCTTCAATAGGAGGACAGAAAAAATAATGACCGTCAAACATTGCAGAATTAATACCAGCACCAACATTAACGATAAACTGATTTTCTTTGATTCCGCCACCATAATTTTGCCAACAATCTTTCCATTCATAAGCGGAAACAGAAGCAACCATAGTAAATAAAGCAACTGCAATAGCTACTAATTTTTTCATAAAAAATACCTCTAAAATATTATATTCTTCAATAGAATACAGAAAAAAACACAGTATAGCAAGTAGTATCAAAAAACAACATCAAACTGTCATTTCAAAAAAAATAAATCATAAGTTAATTCATCGTGTCTAAACTTTTAAAATATATAGATTACTCACATTTTTTTTGTTATACTTTTGCCATGGCTGAGCGTTGTTATCGTTGTTTTAGACCCTTATCTACTTGTCTTTGTAGTTACACAAAAGAATTTGATCCACAAATTAAATTTGTATTTTTAATGCATCCAAAAGAAGCAAAAAAGCAACGCACTGGAACTGGTCGCCTTTCAAAGAATTCCTTAACTGATTCAGAAATTTTAGTTGGCGTAGATTTCACTCAGAACAAACGCCTTTTGCAATTAATCAACGACCCACAGTATTTTCCTGTTTTGTTATACCCTGGAGAAGACGCTTGGAATGCAAAAAAAGAAGGCTTTAGTCAAACTTTAGGAAATAAAAAATTATTAGCAATTATTATTGATGCAACTTGGTTTTGTTCCCGCAAAGTAATTCAGCATAGCCCTAATTTATTGGAATTACCAAAATTTACATTTGCTGGTGAATATCGTTCCATTTTTACTTTTAAAAAAGAACCAAAACCTGAATGTGTTTCTACAATAGAAACTTGTTACTACTTAATTAAAGAAATGCAAGATTCAGGGCTTGTAGACAAAAATATCAATCCAGAACCATTGATGGATGTTTTCAAAAAAATGATTACAGACCAAATTCAAGCAGAAAATGAACGAATCGCTGGTTTACGCCCAAACACTCACGCCAACGACTGGAAATACAGAACTCAACGCCCAATGCCAACTTTTGATTAATTTATTCAGTAAATGGCATTACACCTTTTACAGTAAATTCCCCATTTAATGCAGCGTACATTGCAACAAAAGTATATCCAGAATAACTATATCCCAAAAGAATTTCATCTGCCCAATCTAAATCAAAAGAATTTACTGGTGACATAATAGAAAAAACAATAACACGCTTTCCGCAATCTTTTAATTTTTGAGCAATTCTTGCGCTTCTATCGCTGGAAACACAAATTATTATTGTATCGTAGCCATTAATATTTTTAAGAATATTATCACACATCCATTCTGTTTCATTTGGCCCTAATTCATAACTAAATCTAAATTCGGAACTATTTGGATAACGCTTTTTCCCTTCCGAAAAGAATCTTGGCAAAGAACCAGCTAACAAAACTTTTCCTGCATCTTGAGCTTTTACAGGAAAATTAGTTTTTTTATACAAAGTTATTGAACGACACGCTTGTTCCAAAAAGAATTTTTGTCCGTCTTTATCTGGAATAAATTGACCAATTGTATTTGGATTTGGATACAACGGAGCAACATTATTTCCTTTAAAATATTCCAACTTTGCTTTTACAACTCTGAAAGCTGCATCTTTTACACGCTCATAAAAAGCTTCATCTGTTTTGATTAAATTCAAATTATTAGTCCACAAAGCTTCGTTCAATCTTGCAGTTGTTGAAGAAATAACAATGTCATTTCCAGCTTCAATTGCCATTCTGAAGGCGTTTGACAAGGAACCAGCGTACAAAGTTGCACCATTCATCATCATATCATCAGTAATAATTAAGCCTTCATATTTTAGTTCCTTTCGCAAAATATCCATAAGAATATGCTTTGATAATGAAGCAGGAGCTTCTGTTGCATCAATATTTGGCATAGATAAGTGACCAGACATAATAGCAGGAACTTTTTCTTTAATTAAATATTTAAATGGAACTAATTCTCGTTTATTTAATGTGTCATAATCAATTTCGATTCTTGGTAATGCCCCATGTGAATCCAAACTTGTATCCCCGTGACCAGGAAAATGTTTAGCAGTAGGAATTACACCAGCTGCAATACTTCCTGCAGAAAAAGCGGCCCCAAGGATTCCTGCGTATTCTGGATTTTCGCCAAAGGAACGAGTTCCAATAATTGTAGATTCATGATCTGTGAACAAATCTACAGTAGGCGCAAAATTCATATTTATTCCAAGGGCTTTAATTTCTTTGTTAATGTAATAAGCTGCATACCACGCATCTACTGGATACCCAGAAGCACCAATTGCCATATTTCCTGGAGTGTTTGCAGTTTCACCTTTTACATGGCGAATCCAACCACCTTCTTGGTCTGTTGCAACAAACAAAGGAATTTGAAATCTTCCTCGCGCAGAAGTTTTTTGCAACGAAGTAATAGATTTTGCAACAAGTTTTATATCATCAGTATTCCAACCAAAAACTTTTACGCTTCCTAAACCACGATTAACCCATTGATACAAAAGATTTTCTGGTTCAGCGCCAGCCCAACCAAACATAAGAATCTGTGAATATAATTCTTCTGGAGTCATTCTATCGACAATAGTTTTTGCTAAAACTTCATTTGGATAATCGCTCCAAAAAGTAACATTATCAGGCAACACTTCATTTGAATAAATAAAATTTGTAAATACAATAGAAATAAAAAAAACAATTACTTTTTTTATAGATAAATTTTTCTTCACTTTATACTCCGCAAACTTTTTCACATTAGTAAAATTCTATTTATTCAAAGTCTGAATATATTCTTCCACGCTATGAGCGGCAACAGCCCCATCACTTACAGCAGTAACAATTTGTCTTAAAGGCTTTGAACGAACATCTCCTGCACAAAATAATCCAGGAACATTTGTTTGCATTTTTTCATCTGTAATGATATAGCCAGAATTATCTTTGTTTAGTGTAGAAACTAAGCCAGTTTTTGGCGACATTCCAACAAAAACAAATACTGCATCAGTTTTTACTTCTGAAATTACTTTTGTTTCAACATTTTCTGTCACAACACCAGTTACAACAGCAGAACCAACAATTTCTTTTACAACTGAATCATACATTAATGTTACATTATCTTTTTGCTTGATTCTATCAACAGTTGATTGCGCAGCTCTGAATTTGTTTCTTCGGTGAATTACAGTAACATTTTTTGCAATTGAAGATAAATATAAGGCTTCGTTTATAGCAGAATCACCACCGCCGATGACTACTACATCTTTGTTTCTAAAAAAAGGGCCGTCACAAACTGCACAATAAGAAACGCCTCTTCCGTAAAATTCAGTTTCGCCAGTAACGCCAAGTTTTTTATGTTCTGCGCCAGTTGCAATTAAAAGACAATAGGAACTGTATTCTATATTTTTTGTATGAACAATAAATTTTTCACCAATTTTATCTATTGAATTAACTTCTGATTGAATTATTTTTGCGCCAAAAAATTCAGCTTGTTTTTGCATTGTGGAAATAAAATCAATTCCATTAACACTCGGAAAAACTCCTGGATAATTTTCTAATTCAGGAATTTCTAACGCTTGCCCACCAGGAACAGAAATATCAATAACAAGTGTTTTTAATCCTGAACGAGTTGCATATTGTGCAGAAGCTAATCCTGCTGCACCAGCTCCGATTATAATGTAATCAAAAAATTCTTTTTCCATATTATTAACTATAACAAATTTTATTAGTAATCACAATTAATAAAAAAAGACTGTCTAAAAAATAACACAAAATTGATATTATTTTTTAGACAGTCTCATATATAATAAACAGACTGCGGCTTTGCCATGACCAGCCTGAAAAAAAATGCTGTTCAAAATGAACAGCATTAGAGGCGTCTAACAGAATCGAACTGTTTCATAGTGGTTTTGCAGACCATTCCCTTCCCATTTGGGTAAGACGCCATAACGCTGTTAAATATAACAAAAAAACATTTTTATGTCTAGTGTTATATTATGAATTCTATATATCCAAAATCATTTAATTTCTATCCAATGAAGGATTTAATTCCAAAATGGTTTTAAGCGCTTCCTTTTGTTCTTGATAATCTGCAAACATAAAAGAAACATTTCCTTTTTTAGTTGTAATAAATTTTATTGAATTGCTTAACAAATTTTCTTGTTCCTCTTTTGAAAAACCAAGCACTGGAATTGCGTATATTTCTGAAAACAACAAAAAATGCCCATTGCCAATAATTCCATTTTTATAAATTCCGTTGTATTTAGAAAGTGAAATTTCGCTGGAACTCATTGTTATTGCTAAAATTGCAACGCCATAAATTACAATACTAAAAAATGTACCAATATTTCTAAAATACAAAACTACCATCAATGCAAAACTTAATGCAATAACAATTACAGAAGGAAATAATTTCCGTCCTTTTGTTGAAAAAACGCATTCCCCTACTTTTTGAAGTATTTTCTTTGTGCGTAATGGAATAAAACACAAAATCGCAATAGCAATAACAGCGCTAACAACAAAAGAAATTAATTGTACATTTTTTTCCATAGGATTTCCTTTTTATGTTTAATGATTTTACAAATCTTTGTTTAAATTAAACTGTTCTATCCAACAAGTCAAAGCATTTTTTGCGGAATTAAATGCCAA
>JAEIGA010015463.1_pt1 | contig 11620 bp, 9 predicted proteins | sample 9270691 | NCBI WGS metagenome assembly JAEIGA01 (sample SAMN17057246, study PRJNA624740) | gut metagenome | biome: biome; isolation source: fecal sample | host: Bos grunniens | place: China: Xizang | collected 2019
TCGGAAAGATAGCGGTGATTGACCTTTATGTGCGCACTTACGACCGCTTCCCCTTAAGTGCCTTCAGGGATGAACTACTACATTCTGAATTCGACGATGTAGGCGATGAGCGGTGGATACCTTGGGATGAAAACCCGGAAAACATCCTCATAGACATAACCTCGGGTAGGGCTATTCCTATCGACTCTGCCTCATACTTCAAAGGGATAGACACAACGACCTATCACACCATTGTTCGTCGTTTGTTGTCCCAACAGATACAGGAAATAATGTGGCACATACTGACATCGCCAAACTATGCCCGCCTATTTTGTCCATCCATTGATATGGCGAACGAAAGCATTATCCAACATGCTAAACAATTAGGAATATATGCCAAACTCCATGCAGGGATGGAAGAAACTATAGGTTTTATAGGTAATAAGTTATAATGTAAGCCACCCACTATGTAGGCTTGTTTATGTGGCTCACTTAAGTTGGCGATTCGGCTCACTCTAGTTGGCGGTTTGGCTCACTTAAGTTGGCGATATCGCCAACCCAAGTGAGCCGCACAAACACCTATAGTTAGATGTATGCTAAGTGCTATAGTAAATATTGTAATTAGTATAAGTGATTACCTATATTATTAAGGTATGAATGTGATACTAACCTCACAACATGCATAACTCAAGCCTATCTCTCCAGACTCCCAATAAATATGCGGCGCGCGACTTGAATCGCAAAAACTTATCAATGCAGTAGTAGAAGCCTATAATCATGGCCGCCTCACCGATTTTGCCGCCGAGATAGAACAATACTACATTCCGGCCTACGATCCCGACTACGAAGAAGAAACCGAGGAGGATGAACTTCCCGACGATGATGGACGCTACGATGCTTACGTCTAAAAAACATTCTTAAAAACCGCGCTACAACACCTCCTGACGGGGGTGAAATCACATTAAACCTTTTGAGCCATTAGATTAAACCTTTTGCCTCAAAAGGTTTAATCTTTTTGTCCTTTAAGTTTAACCTTTTCAGAGGGTATCTTATACCCTCTTTTTCTATGCTTAAAAAAGAGTATTCTTTGAACTATCTTCATCCTTGATTTGTTAGGGGAGAAAATGTTCAATATCGCATGACTTACAAAATAGTTATCCTATTTATCTTCTGTTTTCCTTTTACCCTAAGGGCGCAAACGGAAAGTTATTCACTCTCTTTGCAAGAAGCAATGGAGTGGATGAGCAACAATAATCCATCTTTGCTGATAGCCGATAAAGCCATCGAGATAGCACATAGCGAACGACAGAAACTTAATGCGCTTTGGTTTCCAGCATTAAACGCATCGGGCATGTACGTACATATGTCCAACAAGATAGAAGTGCGCCAATCGCTCGACACTTACACCACACCAGCGAAGAGGTTTGTCCAATCCATACTACCCGACGAGCAACTCATCACTTCCATACTCGATAAAGTAGGAAGCTATACGCTATCCCTTCCACTGTTACAACGCAACCTCACCACGATTGATGCCAACCTATCGTGGCCCATATTCACCGGTGGCAAACGCATCTATGCCTCGCGTATAGGCAATCGGATGATTGATTTGGCACAAGTAGGTAAAGATGAAACGCAAGCGTTATTGCAAACCGAATTGATAGAAACATATTATGCCTTAAATTTAGCCGCAAAGGTTGTAGAAGTCAGAAAAGCGACTTACCAAAACTTACAAAAGCATTATGAGCATGCACTGAAATTAGAAGCCAACGGCATGATAACCAAAGCCGAACGATTATTTGCGATGGTAAATAGCCAAGAGGCAAAGCGAGAATGGGAATCCGCAAAGCAAGCATATGAAATAGCGCATCGTACATTCTGTTCGCTATTAAATATGGAAAATAGCGACATCGAGTTTACGCCTGTTACTCCTCTTTTTATTATAGATGAATTGCCCGACAGCCTCTATTTTAAAAGCCTCAGCCAAAGCGCCAACTATACGGTGAATAAACTGCGGTTGGAAGAGTCGATAGCCAACAATCAACTACGCATCAGCCAAAGTGCCTATCTTCCCAACATAGCCTTGCTGGGTAAGCATACTCTCTATGCACAAAACATACCAAGCAACCTGATGCCACGCACCATGATAGGCATTGGCTTTACATGGAATCTATTCGATGGGCTGAATCGCGAGGCCGATGTACGCACGTCACGATTAACCAAACAATCGCTAATTTTGGGAAGAGAGGAAGCCACAAACAAACTAAACGTAATGATAGACAAACTATCCAATGAACTACAACAAGCAGAAGAGGAGGTAAGCACCTTGCAGGCCACTATAGCCATGAGCAAAGAACTGTTGCGCATACGTCGCAAATCGTTCGAAGAGGGCATGTCCACCTCTACCGAAGTGGTTGATGCAGAAGTGATGCTTTCCAAAGTACAGATAGCCCTATTAATGGCATACTATCAATTCGATGTATCATTGGCTACGCTCTGCGCAGTTTGTGGAGTACCCGAGATGTTTTGGACTTTATTAGATTCACCACAGATTAAGAAACAAATATGGAAATAAAGAACAAGCTATTAGCAAAAGCATTCATCATCGGCTTAACGTTGGTGGTAGTAATCTCTATCTTCGGCATTGCAACAATGAGCCGCAAACAAGTAATCCTCCAAGGACAAATTGAAGCAAACGAAATTCGCATCTCCGGCAAGCTACCCGGACGAGTAGATACGTTTTGGGTGGCAGAAGGTGAAATGGTAAGTAAAGGAGATACATTGGTTGGCATCAATAGCCCCGAAGCACGCGCCAAGCTACAACAAGCAAGTGCGCTAAAAGACGTGGCCGCTTTTCAAAATGAAAAAGTGGACGAGGGCACCCGCATGCAGATTATCCGCACGGCCGAAGAGCTATGGAACAAAAGCAAAAGCGACCTGCAACTGGCTGCTACAACCTACCAACGCATAAGGAACCTGTATGCTGATAGCGTGGTAAGCGCCCAGCAGTTCGATGAAACCGAAGCCCTTTACAAAGCGGCAGTAGCAGCCGAGCGCGCCGCCCACCAGGAATACCTGTTGGCAAAGGATGGAGCGCAGAAGCAAGACAAGGAGAGTGCGCGTGCGATGGTAGATGCCGCACAGGGGTCGGTGAACGAAGTGGAATCTGTGCTTCGAGATGCTTGGCTTACGGCTCCTATGAATGGAGAGATTGCCACTATTTACGTAAAGCAAGGGGAATTGGTGGGCACAGGTACACCCATTATGAACTTGGTTGTGATGGACGATTGCTATGTAGTACTGAACGTGCGCGAAGACTACTTATCATTCTTCACTATGGGCCAGGCTTTTGTAGGAAAGGTGCCGGCATTGGGTAGCGAAGAGATGGTGTTCAAAGTAAATTACATCAGCCCATTGGGTAGTTTCGCTACATGGAAAAGCACGGAGAATAGTAGTAGCTATGACATGCGTACATTCGAAGTACATGCCTTGCCACTGCAAGAAAGCTGTGGCTTAAGACCGGGAATGAGTGTACTGGTAAGTTTGCAACAATGAAAGGAACGCTATTGGCCGTAGTTTGTCGCGAGTGGCACCGCATGACATCACGCCGCATTTACTTTGCCGCCTGTATCGTGTTGCCCCTGTTCTCCCTACTCTTCATGGCTACTATCTTTGGCAATGGGCGTATGGAGAATCTGCCAATAGGGGTAGTCGATGCCGACAACAGTTCCGCCTCACGAAACATTATCCGAATGGTAGAAGCAACCCCGGCGCTACGAATTGTGAAACGATACGCAAACGAAACAGAAGCGCTAAGCGATGTGCAACAGAAAAACATCTATGGCTATCTGTTTATTCCATCCAACTATGCCGAAAAGGTAGGCAATAACGAAGCAGTAGCCCTTGTCTATTACTATCACAACGCGATGTTGAGTGTAGGTGGTGAGCTACGTGCCACCTTTGAGCAACTATTAAAACAAGTGTCCGTTACTCCAATCGTAACGGAAGCGGTGGCATTAGGCGAGAGTGAAACAATCGCTACCTCTTTCTTAATACCGATAACAGAAACTGATTTTCCTATATACAACCAAAACCGCAACTATACAATATACCTGAGTCAACCCTTCTTTTTTATCTTCTTACAAATACTTTTGTTGCTTGTCACCACTTACGCATTAGGTAACGAAAGCAAGTTCGGCACTTCCGACGAATGGCTACAGGCCGCCAAAGGTAATATAGCTATTGCGGTGGCAGGCAAGCTACTGCCCTATACCTTTATATATATAGCTGTGAGTATCCTTGCCAATTTTGTCTTCTTTGGTTGGATGAAGATTCCGTTGCCGTGTAGCCTTTGGAGCATAAACATAATAAGCATACTTTTTATTCTTGCTACGCAAGCATTAGCCCTGGCGCTCTATTCATTACTACCCGTGCTAAGTATAATTATCAGCGTAGCATCCATGATTGGTTCGTTAGGAGCTACCTTGTCGGGCGTTACCTTCCCCCTCTCCTTCATGGATAGACCGATTTACGTCGTTTCCTATCTATTCCCTATTCGTCATTTCATGGAAGCGGTACAAGTGTTGCTTTATAACGGGGGAGATTTTACCAATTATTGGACTAATGTAGTGGCATTATTGCTTTTTATATTGCTACCCTTACCTTTGTTAGCCCGATTAAGCAAAGCCTTAATTTCGCATAAATATGCAACTTTTGAATAACATCCTTCGAGTAGCGATATACGAATATCGTAGCATACTTCGTTCGCCCTCCGTGCTATTGGTATTGGCCGGCGGAATATTTATGTATGGCATGCTATACAACTATATGTACAGCCCCAATGTGTTGCATGAAGTGCCGGTAGCCATCGTCGATAATAACCGAACATCACTAAGCCGCCGCTTTACACGTTTGTTGGATGCTACGCCACAAGTACGAATAGAGGGTGTTACTACCGATATAGCCGAAGCGCATAAACGAATGAAAAAAAATGAAGTGGCCGGTATCGTTTTCATGCCGAAAGATTTCGACAAGAAGGTGGGAAAGGGCGAAGAAGCCCTATTTGTTGCGTATAACAACACAGCCTCATTCCTCTATTACGAGGCTTTGGCAGAAGGCTTTAGCGGAGCGATGTTAGCACTGGACGATGCTGTTCGACAGAATCAGTTGGTCTTTCTGAACAGCGATGCGGTATCGGCCATTACCAATACTCAAAGCATCGGAGTGCAAGGCATTGCACTTTACAACAAAAGCGGAGGATATGCTGATTACCTCCTCCCATCAGTATTAATGTTGATTCTCTTCCAAACCATGCTAATGGTCATCAGTATGCGGTGTGGCTTAGAAGCCGAACTATACATGCGACCCTTGATAGGTGTTGTTGGTTGCAGTTCTTCGTGGGGAAGAGCCGTTAGCATTGTGATAGGCAAAGCTGCGGTTTATGTAGGGTTTTATGCGTTATTTGCAATCTTTTTAGTGGGATTTCTCCCGTTGCTTTTCAATTTGCCACATTTAGCCAACCCGTTGCTACTTATCCGGATACTAACGCCTTACTTATTTGCCACCGCCTTTTTTAGCCTGGCCTGTAGCCCCCTCTTCAAAGATAGTGATGCCCCATTGTTGTTCATAGCCTTCTTCTCGGTAGGCTTGCTTTTCCTTTCGGGCATCTCATGGCCGTTAGAGTTAATGCCATGGCCGTGGCGAGCACTCCGCTATTTACTACCCGCCCCAATTGGAGTGCTTGCCTTTGTTAAAGCCAACAGTATGGGAGCTAACATTTCCGACATAAACGGAGAAATGGTTGTGCTGTGGAGTCAATGCATAGGCTATTTTGCATTGGCGTGCGTAGTGTATAAAAGAGATAGGTTTCGCTCGTAATTACAATTTCTTAGACAGAGTAAGAACGTTTTTGCCATCGATGCGCTCATAGCTCACCTCATTCATAATCTGGCGAATAAGGAATATACCTAACCCACCAATAGGGCGATCTTCAAGAGATAGCGTGATATCGGCTTCGGGTGCTTTCGTTGGGTCGAACTGCATGCCGGTATCGGTAAGAACAAACACGATAGAGCCTTCGTGTAGTTGGGCAGAGAGATAGATAGATTCATGCTTCTCCTTAGGATAGGCATAGTTTATCACATTGACTATGGCCTCTTCCAACACCAGATTAACATTAAAAACAACATCGGGTGTCAGTGAAAACTCATTACCAATCTCTTCTACAAACTCATTAAGCTTGCTTATCTCCGAAATATCATTTGTGAGAATGATTGACTTTTCCATATCTTAATAGTATTTTAAACACATTACAGTAATATCATCACTTTGTTCTGCCCCATCGGCATAATGGGCCACTTGGGCAAATGTTTCGGCAATGATTTCATTAGGTGCGGCACCAGCCTTGAGTTTCAGCAATGAAGCAAGTCGTTCGTCGCCAAATAGTTCTTTATCTTTATTTTCAGCCTCGTTAACTCCGTCTGTAAACAGATACAACGATGTTTGCTTGTCGAAATTTAGTTCTTGTCCTTCGTAGGGGAAACCACTGAACATTCCCAACGGAAGATTGGGAACTACATTCATGGAAGACACTTGACCATTGGCATCAATAATCAAAGGAGCATTGTGCCCGGCATTACAATATTTCAGCAAGCCGGTCTTCAAATCAAGTACACCAAGGAAAGCCGTGCAGAACATGTTCGATTCATTACCATCGGCCAACGAATCGTTCAGTGAAGCAATAATTTCCTCGGGTTTATCGAAATGCGAAGCTACCGATCTAAATAGGCGACAAGTCACAGCCATGACCAACGATGCCGGTATTCCCTTTCCGGAAACATCACCTATAATAAAATAGAGTTTCTCATCTTCGATGAAGAAATCGTAAAGATCGCCTCCCACTTCTTTAGCAGGAACCAATTTTGCAGCTAAGTCCAAATCGTCGCGCTCGGGAAAAGGTGGGAATATCTTGGGAATCATACCCATCTGAATGGCACGCGCAATTCGCAACTCACTCTCTATCCGCTCTTTATTAGCCGTTGTCGATTTTAGTTCATCGATGTATTTCACCAAAGATTGTTGAAGGTATCCAAAAGAGTCGTGCAACTCTTTGAGTTCATCCTTCGAACGTATTTGTGGCAGTTCTGCCGTAAAGTCTCCCTTAGCAATCTTTTTAGCAACGTTGGAGAATTTCTCGATAGGAGCAACTACCTTACGAATTCCGTTGTAGTTCAACACTATCATCAACAAAAGTGCAATTACACCCAAGACTATCAGCATTGCCCTTAGTGTCTTCACGCCCATGTAGAGTTCACTTCGGGGACAGACAATAGCAACTGTCCACTGCGTTGTTTCTACAGGCGAGTAAAACACAAAGAATTTTCCTCCATCCTTAGTTCTGAGTACTTCACCTGCTCTACAATTCACAATATCATCTTGCAACTTCTTCAACGATTCGTCTGCATCACCATAGGTGGACGAGAAAATTGTTTCATTGAGAATCAAGTCGCGGTCTGGGTGAACAATAAATGAAGCGTTCCGACTCACCATTAGGTTGTAGGAATTATTAAAAGCTTGAATCTCGCCTACCAGATTGGTGAGCCACTCAAGAGAGAGGTCGGCTGTAATGATGGCATATAGCTTACCATCAGCATCGTATAGCGGTTTGGAGTAGGTAGTCATCATCTCCTCTCCTCCTCCATCATCATAATATGGTTCGCTCCAATAGGGCTTGTTTAGCAACTTGGGTATCTGATACCAATCCATATAATGGTAGTCGTAAGTATCTGTTCCCAATTGTATCGTTTTAATTTCCCCATTCTCTGCCCTATATGAATAAGGTGAAAAGTAGTAGCCTTCTGAGCTAAAGTAATTAGGCTCAAATGCAATAGCGCAACCATAGATAAACTCATTATTCTGAAGCAGTCGCGACGTGATGCTATAAATAAAATCTGGCGAACTCAAGCGATGTGGTACAATCCATGCTGTATTCTCAACCGCAATTTCCACCGATCGCAAAATAGCATCTATCTGATGAATCGTATTGGAAAGCTCACTATGCGCATGATCCGTTGCTTCCTCTCTCATTTTGTTGGCAGCCATCCGCAAGAAGAAGGTAAAAGTCAGCATAAAGATAATGGCCGAGACAATAAGAACTCTAACCATTAAACGACCGGAGATAGATTCTTTAAACTTCAGCAACTTTATTTTCATAAGTCATCTCCTGTAAATTGTTTGTACTCAATAGGAGTTGAAATGTAGCCAAACTTTAGCAATGTTTCGTTGAGTTGGTTCAACGCATCACTACCCAATTTATAAGAAGGTATTTCCCCCTTGACATCTTCTTGTGCCTCAAGAATGGTTTCGAGCATCCATTTCTGATTGTAAACATTGGTAGGAACCTTTTCTGCCTTCACATATTTCATCACAATGTCAAGTGCCTCCTTACGATTATTCCTTACCCACTCCCAACCCTTGCGAGAAGCTTCGGCAAAGAGACGACACTGTTGGGGATACTTTTTAAAGAAATCCTCACTCACATACAAGCCATCTTCGGGATAGTCGTAACCCAATTCCGAGAATTTAAGCACACTTCCTGGTGTGATGCCCGACATAGAGAATAGAATTTGCTCATTATAACTTTTGCCCAATGTTGCATCGATAGCACGCGAGATATACATATTCAGCGGATTGATAAACTGCACCCACTCTATGCCTAAATGTTGTTCTTCGTCTATCATGTGAGGTATTTCGCTGAATCCCACCTTCCATGTGCCTACTCTGCATCCGGCAAGGTCGGACATTTGGTGCACATTTTCATTATGCGATATCAGTACCAACGTGGAGTGTTGCGTTGTTTGCAGTAGGTTTATGAGTTTAACATCCTTGTCTGTTGCCACCATTGCTTGTATCAGTTCGCTGGTAATAATATCAGAGGTACCATCCTTGAGCATACTCATCGAACTATACGATTTGGTGGGATGAACAATAGAAACATCCAAACCCACCTCGGCATAGTAACCATTTTCAAGGGCTGCATAATACCCAGCAAATTGGCTTTGCGGAGTCCATTGTGGGGTAAAGGTTATGCGCTGTGCGTATCCATAAAGCTGTGGGATAAACAAGCAGAGCAATAGGCAAAAATATTTTTTCATTATTCCAAGTATCTATCGCGTAGTACTTTCATCATTTCGGGAGTCACCCCGATACACTCTGTAAGATAATTCTTTAGCGAACCATATTGGGCATCAACCTTATCCAAGGAGGCTTCGAATATTTCAGGATTTGCACTAATCAACGTGCTTATCACCATGCGTTGCGCATCGGTTTCAGTCTTTATCTGTGCAGTTATCTTGTCATAATAGTCCTTCGACAGCATAAAGTCTGCCATAATCAGTTCACGGTCGGCACCCAATGCAGCCAACAACATAGCCGATGCACAGCCTGCTCTATCCTTACCTTGTGTGCAATGCCACAGCACAGCTCCCTCTTCCGGATTCACAGTCAATAGGTCTTCAAAGAATTGGCGATACACCTTTTGCGATGCCTCTTCGAAGAATATCACATCGTACATGCCTGTACACATGGCCTGTACTGCTGGATGCTCTGCATGTTGCAACAGCATAGCAATCATTTGCGATTCATTCTCAAACTTAGGGTTGCTTTCGCTACCTTCTTCGGTGAAAGATAACGCAAGCGACAAATATCTGGCTCCTGCAGGGATTACATCAGGTGCTGAAAGGCTCTCCTCACGTCCACGAAAATCATACACGCACTGCACCTTGTATTTATCGCAAAGCAGCGTAGAGTCTTGTTCAGAAAGCTCAGATATTTTGGCTGTACGTAGCAACAAGTTGTCCTTGATTTTTTGATTACCAATCTGATATCCACCCAATTGTCGAGCATTATGCGCACTGGTTATACCAATCAATTGATTCTTCAACACGATTTCTTGTTCTTCAATAACATTCGTTTTACAAGAGACAAACATGACCATTAAAAAAATAATAGATAATATACGAATCATATATAGCGTTTTTTAAAGGGAATTTACCAAAAACTTAATTCCGCCAACAATCTTCTGGATATTCGGGAAGAAATGCTGACGAGCCATTTCGATGATAGCCGGACGGAACTTTTCTGTATTTTGTGAAGTAAAACCGATAGCAAACACAGCTCTAATCAAGCGTAAGCCATCCAATATGCCGGCATATTTTTGAATCATTTCAGGGTCTTCTGTCTTGAAATACTTCCTGATAAAGCAATTCTTTAGCTGCATCACCGTAGCGTTATCCATACCGCAAATGCCGATTGTCATCTCGTCTGTTCTCATTCCGTTTAGCACCACAGCTATAGAGATAAGGTCATAGATTGGGTGACCCACAGACATACCTTCCATATCAATCCATAACATCTCACCGTTCTGAATCATAATATTCTTTGGATGGGCATCGCAATGCACCAATCTGTCGCCTTCGGGTAAGGCTTCGAGTACAAGTTTCAGTAGTTCGCCTTCCTCCTCGGTCAAGTATTTAGAAGCATCTTCCACTTGCTTGGCATAGTTTGCCTTGGCATTGCTAAAGACAGGATTGTTTGTGTGGACAGCGTGCAGCAAATTTAGCTGTTCAATGTATTTCTCTGTCAGTTCTTCCATTCGGGATGGATCTTTCTGAATCGTCTCGCCCAAAGTGCTGCTCTTGATAATTTCATATACAACGCCCCTTCTACCCTGGCCGCAATCTACCATGTCGAACGATATGGCGGTAGGTATTCCTAAAAGGAAAGCCTCCTTAGCCTTTGCAAGTTCTTTATCAAGACCTTCGTATGTATCGGGATTGTAGTTCACCTTAACAATTTCATCCTCGCTCACTCGATAAACGGCTCCGTTACCACCGGCACCAATTTTCTCGCATTTATCCAAATCTATTTTGCGCAGTGCTTTGGTTATTTTGATTATTTTCGAAAAGCCTGTTACCTCGAATACACTGTAAACTGCAGGCGAAACATTCTCTAATCTGAAGTTCTTCTCCGTCTTCACCATCTTAAGTATGATGCGAAGACCACTCGATGCGATATACTCAAGTTCGGAGGCATCAACCACCAAACTTGTGTGCGGATTTTCATTGTTTATTACGGCAAATTCTGGTTCAAATTTAGCCGAAGCTTCTGTGTCAAGTCTTCCTTGTAACGACACAATAAGGACATCATTCTCTAACTTATAACTGTAATTCATCATATATTAGTGTTTTAAATTTCTCATGCAAAGTTCCAAAAATCCACAATACGAGCCAAAAAAGCGTTGTTTACATTTTGGTTTACTATTGGGGTATTTAACATATAATTCTAAGACATAAATAAGGCTTACTCAGTAGGATCTTCTTTTTGCAAACTCGAATTAGCAACTAACGTCTCATTTGAACTAACTTGATACGTCAACATATCTTCTATAAAATTTTCCAACGAATTGTCGGTTGTCATTCCTATCTTTTGACGGAATCGATGACGAAGCATCAAGACACTTCGTGGAGCAATTGCCAACAGCTCGGCAATCTCCTTATTATCTTGCTTTAATACAATGAGCATAGAAAGGAGCTCTTCGCGACGAGTAATCGATGGTATCTGTTCACGAAGACGAGGAAGGAAA
>JAEIGA010015464.1_pt1 | contig 11619 bp, 8 predicted proteins | sample 9270691 | NCBI WGS metagenome assembly JAEIGA01 (sample SAMN17057246, study PRJNA624740) | gut metagenome | biome: biome; isolation source: fecal sample | host: Bos grunniens | place: China: Xizang | collected 2019
TCTTCTGATGCTGACAAAAGCATACAAAATACATTAGCTTACTATAACAGAACAATGTGGATAAATTTTGCTTCGGCAGCTGTTATGGCGCCTTTTTTGTTTGGAATTCCAAGTGTATTGTGGATTTTAGGACCGTGGGGAGCTTATGTTTGTTCTAAAAAAACAATTAAACAAAGATATGGAAATAAATCTAAAAAACTTACAAAGCTTCAAATAAAGAAATTTCGTATTAATGCAAGAAAAATATGGGCTTTTTATTACGATTATGCCGTAGAAAGCGATAGTTTTCTGCCCCCTGACAATGTACAATTTTCGCCGGTGTATTCGGTAGCCCACAGAACATCTCCTACAAATATTGGTTTTTTGATAGTTTCTACTGTAATTGCACAACACTTCGGTTATATATCTCAAGGAGAAATGCTTGTTCGTTTAGAAAAAATTATGAATACCTTAGACAGAATGGACAAGTGGAACGGGCATATTTTTAATTGGTATGACACAATGTCTTTGCAGGTTCTGGAACCAAAATACGTTTCTTGTGTAGACAGCGGCAATCTTGCTGCTTGCCTGTTGGCAGCGTCTTCATTGATAAATTCAATAAATGAAGTGGAGACAACAGAAGATTATATAAAAAAATCTGCTGAAGGTCTGTACGATACAGTATGTTGTTTAAACGAATTTGCAGAAAAAGGAAATACAGTAGAAATATGGGTTTTAGAAGAATTCTTAAATAAAGATAATTATACAAAAGAAGAATTTCTGAGAGTAATACAATATTATAAAGAGCTTGTTGCGCCTGTAAAGAACGAAAAGGCAGACGCCCATTCTTTTCGCTGTAATTTGAAAGAAATGCTTGTTAATGCAGAAAAAAATATTACACAAGGTGTTTTCAATTTATATGAGGATAAAAAAATTCTGGCAGCCAGAATGAAAAATATGGCGTTGGCAATGGATTTTGGCATTCTGTATAACGATAAACATAGGCATTTATGTATAGGTTATAATTACAGTACGGGGGAATTTTCAAATTCTTTTTATGATATGATTATGTCGGAGGCGCGGCTGACTTCTTATGTGGCCATGGCAAAGGGTGATGTGGAGGCGGAACACTTTTCTGCTCTTGCACGCAGATGTAATGAAGATGGCAATGTGCTTCTTTCTTGGTCCGGAACTGTTTTTGAATATGTATTGCCTGAATTGTTTGTGCCGTCGCCTTGCGGTTCGGCTTTAAATAAATCAATTTATGAAATGCTGGAAATTCAGCAAAGTCTTGCGGGAGATAAACCTTGGGGTATTTCAGAATCAGGTTATAATGCGCTTGATATAAATATGAATTATAAATACAAAGCTTTTGGCCTAAAATCTTTGGCAGTCAAGAGAATGCATAATGACGATGCAGTTGTAGCACCTTATGCAAGTCTAATGGCAAGCAGCATTACGCCACAAGCAGTATTCAGTAATATGGAGCTGTTGTCACGATTGGGAACAGAGGGAAAATATGGTTATTACGAGGCAATTGACTTTACTCCGGGAAGAAAAGGCATTGTAGAAAGTTTTATGGCACATCATGTGGGTATGGCTTTATGCGGCATTGCAAACTTGCTTTTTGGCGAAATGGTATCAAAAGGCTTGAGCGACATGGCAATGATGCAACCGGTTAAAGTAATGCTTACAGAAAAGTTCCCTAAAAAAGCATTTAAAAAACACGCTTCAAAGACGAAAAATGAGCTTGTCCGTAAAGAACCTTCAGGTGAAGAAAAACAGCAGGAACAGTACGTTTGCATTTCCGGACACGATGCTCATGTACTGTCAAATGGTAAATACAGTGTGGTAATCAACGGTCAGGGAAACAGCTATTCCTCCCTATGCGGGATGGGCATTGATGTTCACAGAGAACAAATTTTACCTGAGGGCATTGTGTTTTATTTAAATGGTGAAATGATGAAACCTGTAAAATGTACTGTTTATTCCGGAAGCGGTGAATATCTCTACCTTACAAAACAAGAGGAAGTAACACAAAGTATATGTGTAGCAACGGAAGATAACGCAGAAGTTCGTATTTTTAAAATTACAAACAAAGGGAAAAATGAGCTGTATGAAAACATAACATTGTATTGCAGACTTATGATGGATTATCCTGCTTCGTATGCGGCGCATCCTTCTTATTCGGGAATGTTTATTACCACGAAAGCTGTAAAGACAGAAAACTCAAGTGTTTGCCTTTTGGCAACAAGGCGAAAGCATAAGCCGACGGATAATCATGTGGAAAGTTACTTTTATGTGGATGTTTCTTCTGAAAGCAAAAAACAGGTGGAATCAATAATGTATGACACTGATGTACTTTCTTTTAAGTGAAGAAACGGTAGTTCTGACTTTTTGTTATCAGGCATAGCGGGAACCGTTTTAAATCCATGCTTTGCAGTAAATCTTAAGTTGCGTGTCGAAGCCGGAGGAAATGCAGTTTTTTCGCTTGTTATGGGCATGAATCAGAATAAAGAGACTGCTTTTACAGAAATTAACAGTTTTGCCAACACACAACGTATTTTTGAATTGGCAAGGACGCGTTGCCTCATAGAAAAAGAACATATTTCTTTTAGAAAAGGAGATATGCAAATTTTCAGAAGTTATGCTTCTAAATTACTTTACGGCAGAAAATATTATGACGATAAAACAAAAAAGCATTTATGGGGCTACGGTATTTCAGGCGACAATCCTATAATTACTGTTTTGATACGCAAAGTCGAAAATGCTGTAAGACTTGAAAGATTAATAAGAATGTGGTGCTATTATAGTTTCAGAGGTATAAAACTTGATATGGTTTTAGCAGTCTTTGACAATTCAGACTATGTAAGTCCGATACACGAGTTGGCCGATTCTCTTGTGCAAAGAGCTATGTGGGGATGTTTCCCTGTAAGAGGCGATATTTTTGTAATTGTGCCTAAAGACAGTAACGGAGCTGCACCAATCATTGAAGCATCAAATCTTGTCTTTTGGCTATGATAAAAAATTGGGAGTGCTGCTTGTGAAAAGGAATTTTAATTACGGTAATTTAGAATTTAACAATGGATTTGGTGGTTTTGATACATCGTCAGGAGAATATATTATATATAAAAGTCCTCCTGTACCTTGGATTAATTGCATCTCTGCTGCTGAAGGAGAACCGTTTGGCTTTATTATTTCAGAAAAAGGCGGAGGTTACGTTTGGCATGGAAACAGCAGAGAAAATCCTATAACTCGCTGGTATTGCGATCCTCTGGAGGATTTATCTGATGAACGTATAGAAATTACAGAATTTACAGAAGAAGGAGAAAATTCTATTTCTCCTTTTTCAAATTGCATAACACATCATGGCTATGGATATTCATCCTTTAAAGGAGAATATAACGGGATAGAGTGGTGTTTTACAACATTTGTACCAATAAACAAATGTGTTAAAATAACGCTTTTTGAAATTACGTCGGAGAAAGAAAAGAAATTGTCTCTAAAGTATTCCGTTGAAACACCATACAGGCACGAGATGTATTCCTCGGCGGAAAATATACGAAAGGCTGTTTCTAAAGGTGATACATGGAAAGGTGTTTTGCTACTGTCAGACAATAAGACTGTTTTTCAAGAATATACCAGATATGAAGCATGCAGCGAGGCGCTTGAAAAAGTAAAAGATTATTGGTCAGAATATTTAGGACGAATTCGCATAACTACGCCGGAAAAGAGCATAAATGTTATGATGAACGGTTGGCTTTTGTACCAAACAGTAAGTTGCCGCTTAAATGGCAGAACTGCTTTTTATCAATGCGGCGGTGCTTATGGCTTTAGAGACCAACTTCAAGACAGCCTTGCCCTTTTATGTACAGACCCGCAGAAAGTTAAAGAGCGCATTTTACTGCATGCCTCAAGACAGTATGAGGAAGGCGATGTACAACATTGGTGGCATCCTCCGGAAAATGCAGGTATACGCAGCAGATACAGCGACGATTTACTGTGGCTCGTTTACGTGACTTTTCGCTATATAGAAGTTACGGGAGACAGTGGGATTCTTGATATAAAAGTACCGTATATTAAGAGTAAACCTCTTGATTTTAACGAAATTGACAGATATGAGATACCTGAGGTGTCTGAAAAAAGCGAGAGTCTGTTTTCCCATTGCCTGTTGGCATGCAGGCACGCAATGAGATACGGAGAACATGGTATTCCGCTTATAATGGGCGGTGATTGGAACGACGGAATGAACCGCGTGGGCATTCAAGGTAAAGGCGAAAGTGTCTGGCTCGGCTGGTTCTTATGTTATTGCCTAAAGGCCTTGGATAAAATGTCGCTTCTGTCTCAATCTGCAAAGGTGGACAGGCATAGATTGCAAACGGAAACAAAAAAAATTGCCGAAGCCATAGAAAAACATGCTTGGGATGGCAATTGGTATATTCGTGCGTTTTGTGATAACGGGAGGGTTTTAGGCAGCCACCGTTCGGGAGAATGTATGATAGACTCCATAGCTCAATCATGGGCAGTGTTAAGCGGCTTTGGAAATAAAGAAAGGTGTAAGACTGCTCTTTTGTCTGCGGAACGCTTTTTGGCAGATTATAACAACGGAATAATAAAGCTGCTCACGCCTCCTTTTTCTGCTGATTCTATTGAAGATGTGGGTTATATTGCGTCATATCCTGCCGGAATACGTGAGAATGGTGCACAATACACCCATGGGGCAGTTTGGTTGGCAAAAGCATTCCTTAAAATGGGAGATGATTTTGCTAAAAAAGGCAGACGCATGGTAGATGTAATAAACCCTATAAATCATACCAGGACAGAATTGGAAGTTGCGCGTTATAAAACGGAACCTTATGCTGTTGCAGCAGATATTTACAGCGATGAAAATATTGGTCGCGGCGGTTGGACTTGGTATACAGGTTCGTCCTCATGGCTGTATCAGGTGATTCTTGAAGATATTTTGGGATTTACAGTGAAAAACAGTGAAATTAAGGGTAAAGCAGAAATAGTATTGAACGCAAACATTCCGGATGAGTGGAAGGAATATACAATAGAATATAAATATAAAAATTCTGTATATATCATTACTGTAAAATCAAAAGGATGCAAAACAATAAAATTGGAAGATGACGGAAAAGTGCATAAGATATTAATCTGAAAAAGGCAGGCTGTTGCTCCTTACACGTTGACATGAAAAAATTTTTAGGGTATCATAATCGAGTATTTTTTACTTCGTCTCTGTTTTATCGGAGATGAAGTTTTTTGGTTTATGAGAAGGAAGTGTTTTTGTGGGACAGAATGCTGATGGTACTTATTCAGAAATAAGACAGATAGTTGCTCGTGATGTAGATATGAATAACAAGATAAAAATGTCTGCCGTTTTTGCAATTGTGCAAGATACTGCCAATGCTCAATGTGTTGAATTTGGCTGCGGCTGGGGCGACCTAATGAAAAAGTATAATGCTTGTTATATTTTGTCGCGTATGCGTTTTGAGATGCAAAGGCATCCGGGAGCCGGAGAGGAAATCGTTATCAGAACTTGGCCCAACAAGAACATGAAAGTTATTTTTACTCGTTATTTTACAGTTGAGGATTTAAAAGGCAATGTTTACGGCAGCGCTGTTTCACAGTGGGCCTTGTTTGATGTATCTAAGCGTTCTGTTTTAAGACCTTCGGAATGTAATATTGCATTCCCGGAGATTATCTCGAAAGAGGAACCTTTTGCAATGCCAAAGGGTGCTATGTATTCACCTGAGGTTTTTGATGTTTCAAAAGTGGGAGAGCGCACGAGAATTCCGTCGTATGCTGATTTTGACTATAACAGACATGTAAATAATGCAAAATACGTGGAGTGGGCTGAGGAAGCTTTGCCGATAGAATTTTTTGCAGAGGGGAACAGTATTTCTGTAATTGATATTAAATACAAGCATGAAATTTCTTTTGCAGAATATATAGCAAAGCCTGAACCAAACAGAAGCGTTAAGATTGAATGCGCCCGTGATACTGATGGTACATATTGCATACGAAGCATTCTGCCGGAGGGAACGGAAGGTATACAATGTATCATTAAATAATATAATATAAAGGGGAACGGTGATTTCGCATGATTATTGATGTTCATGCGCATTATGATGATAATGCGTTTTCAGAAGATTTAAACAGTTGCCTGGAAAGAGTAAAAGAGGCGGGTATAGGATATGTAATAAATGCTGCCGTCGATTATGAGACCTCGGTAAAATCCATAGAGCTTGCAAAGAAATTTGATAATGTTTATTGTGTGCTGGGAATTCATCCGGAGTATGCGGAAACATATTCATCTGAGGTTCTGGGCAAAATAAGTAATCTTATAGAAAACGAACCGAAAGCGGTAGGTATTGGCGAAACGGGGCTTGATTATTATTGGCTCCCTAAGGACAAGCCTGATGAGGTGCTTAGATTAAAGGCTTTGCAAAAAGTTAATTTTATTGAGCATATACGTATGTCGGAAAGCTTGAGGCTGCCTTTAGTGGTGCACGACAGGGATGCACATCAAGATACTCTTAATATTCTTAAAGATAATGTGTCCGGTCAAGTGGAAAATGTATTACATTGCTATTCCGGCAGTGCAGAGATGGTAAGAGATTTTGCGGAGCTTAATATGAGTTTCTCGGTGGGAGGCGTACTGACTTTTAAAAATGCAGTTAAATTGGCAGAGGCTGTGAAAGTGATGCCAAGAGAACGCATACTTATTGAAACGGACAGCCCGTATTTGACTCCTGTGCCATATAGAGGAAAAAGAAACGATTCGTCGTATACAGTATACACGGCAAGACGAATGGCAGAAATTCTTGATGTTTCTTATGAATATATTTGTGAGTTAACAACAGACAATGCTTTGAGAGTTTTTGGCAAATTGCACTAAAAAATAGGTTTTTCCACAGGCTTTTTTGTATAAGTTGCGAGCATCATGCATGAAATTTTGCAAAACAGAGATAAAAAGTTGACACTATTCCCGTTTTTATACTAAAATTGTAGCATACGTGACTCTGCCGGAGGTAGGGCGCGTTGGGAAATTTTGCAACAAGATAAAAGCTTGCGAAAAGAAAAAACAGATTGGAGCGATTTGTATTAGTATTCGAAAGCAAATCATAGCGATAAAAAAATCTTTAGGTTTGGTTAAATATATGGGCATCCTCTGTGGCGTAATGGCTGTTTCTATTTGTTTGGCTGTATGTCTTTTTACAAAAGATTTCAGAACAGTTACAGTCAGTGTAGACGGGGAGCTTTACGAAATAACTACTCGTGCGGAAACAGTTTCGGAGGCTATTAAGGATGCAGGTATTGTTCTTGCAACAGATGATAAGATAAATTATGACCTTACTTGCAATTTGGATAATGTAAATAATGTTATTTCCGTCTCCAGACCGATTACACTTCTTGTTACAATGGCCGGAGAAGAGAAAATTATCAAAACTTATACAGATAATATTTCGGACGCCCTTACGGAAAACGGCATAAAGGTTGACGGTTCCGATGTAATTCACGGTGGTAATCAAGACGGGACTGCTTCTGACGGTGATGCGATTACCGTTGTGATTGTATCTACAAAGGTAGTAGAAGAGAAAGCCGATATTCCGTATGAGACGGTTTATGTAGAGGATTCGACTTTATATAAAGGTGAGTCGGAGGTTGCGGTTCAAGGTCAGAATGGTTCTGTTACAAGAAAGTATTCTGTAAAATATGAGGACGGCAAGGAAGTTTCCAGAGAATTGATTTCAGAAGTCAAGACACAGCCTGTAAATAAGGTTGTTGCAGTGGGAACGAAGGTTTCTTTTACAACAAACAGAGGTTTTAACGACAGTTATTCAAAGGTTTATGATATGGTAGCTACTGCTTATTCACCTACACCTGAAAATTGGGGTTATTCAACAGCTTCCGGAAACAGGGCAAGAGAGGGTGTTGTGGCAGTCGATACAAGAGTTATTCCTCTTGGTACAAAGCTTTATATAAAAAGTAATGTTGCAGGTATACCGGATTACGGATATTGCATTGCATGGGATGTGGGCGGATCAATTAAGAATATGAGAGTTGATTTGTTCATGGAGAGCGAAGATGATTGTAATCGTTTTGGTATTCGTGATGTAACGGTTTATGTTCTTGAGGATCAAAGTGTGGATGTTTTTGCCTTAAGAGGTTAAAAAGAACAAAAAGTAAATTAGTGAGGCTAATAAATGGATCAGAAGTTTAATACAAAGGATCGTATGAATTTTTTCGGCATAAAGCCGTCAAAAAGTCTGGGACAAAATTTCCTGAACGACATTTCAGTTGTTCAGGAAATTGTTTATTCTGCGAATTTGACAGAAGAGGATATTGTTGTAGAAGTTGGACCGGGATTGGGAGTGATGACCGATTTACTGGCTAATGAGGCCGGGCTTGTTATTGCTGTTGAGATTGATAAAAATCTTATACCGCCTTTGCAGGCTGTATGTGATATGCACAACAATATTGAGCTTATTAACGATGATATTCTTAAAGTGAATATAAGAGAAATAGTAGCACAGAAAATAGAGGAGTCTGACGGTAAATTAAAAAATGTAAAGGTGGTAGCAAATTTGCCGTATTACATTACAACACCTATTATTTTTTCTTTTTTGGAGAATAAGATGCCGCAGCTTCGCTCTATGACGTTTATGGTGCAAAAAGAAGTAGCCAAAAGAATGACGGCAAAGCCCGGTGGCAAGGATTATGGTGCTCTTACCGTAACAGTGGGATATTTTTCCGAACCGGAAATAGAATTTATTGTGCCGCCGCATTGTTTTATACCGCAACCGAATGTGGACTCGGCGGTTATTACATTGAAGCTTCGCGAGAAGCCGCCTTTTGAATTGGACGATCAAGAGTACTTTTTTAAAGTTGTGCGTGCTGCTTTTTGTCAAAGACGAAAAATGCTGGCAAACTCTTTAGCAAATGCACAATATCTGGGAATTACGCGTGAAACTGCAGTGAAATGCATAGAAGAAATTGGAAAAAGCTCAGGAATACGGGGAGAAGTGCTTTCTCCGGAGGAATTTGGACAGCTTTCAAATTTATTGTTGCACAAATCTTCGTTTTGAGTATAATATATGTTGCGAGCTAATAGAATTTCGCAAGAAAGCTTTATAAAAAGCTTTTATGAGAGTAAATGAAACAGAAAGAAGGACAGGAACATGTATAACAACGTTTACGTTAACGAATGGGTTGAACAGATGGCAAAAATGACCCAGCCGGATTCTATAGTATGGATTGACGGTTCAGAAGAAGAGCGTGAAAGATTAACAAAGCAAGCTCTTTCAACAGGTGAGATGATTGAATTAGATCAAGAAAAACTCCCCGGTTGTTTATATCATAGAACAGCAGAAAATGACGTTGCCAGAGTAGAGCATCTTACATTTATCTGCACAGAGCACAAAGAAGACGCAGGCCCGATTAACAATTGGATGGAAAAGAGTGCAGCTTATGCAAAATTAGGTACACTTTTTGAGGGCAGCATGAAGGGTAGAACAATGTATGTTATCCCTTACATTATGGGACCTGCTTTCTCAGAGTTCAGCAAAGTTGGTATTGAGATTACAGACAGTATCTATGTTGTATTGAACATGAGAATTATGACAAGAATGGGTAAAATTGCTATGGATATGCTTGGCGATTCACCTAATTTCATTAAAGGTCTCCATTCAAAAGGCGAGATTGATCCTGAGAAGAGATATATCTGTCACTTCCCTGAGGATAATGCAATCTGGTCAATCGGTTCAGGTTACGGCGGTAACGTTCTTCTCGGTAAAAAATGCTTCGCTCTTCGTATAGCAAGCTGGCTCGGCAGAAAAGAAGGTTGGATGGCTGAGCACATGCTCATCCTCGGCGTTGAGAGTCCTAAGGGTGACATTCAATACGTTTCAGCTGCATTCCCAAGTGCTTGCGGTAAAACAAACCTTGCAATGCTTATTCCTCCTGAGAAATACAGAGCTATGGGATATAAAGTTTGGACAGTGGGCGATGACATCGCTTGGCTTAGAATAGGCGCAGACGGCAGACTTTGGGCAGTTAACCCCGAGGCAGGTTTCTTCGGTGTTGCTCCGGGAACAAGTATGAAATCTAACCCCAACGCGCTCCTTACATGTCAGAAAAATACAATCTTCACAAACGTTGTTATCACTCCTGATAAGAATGTGTGGTGGGAGAGCATGGGCGTTGACGCTCCTGCAAAGGCAATTGACTGGAAGGGTAATGAGTGGACTCCTGATATGGGAACAAAGGGTGCTCATCCTAACTCAAGATTTACAGCACCTGCTTGTCAGTGTCCTTGCATCTCTTCTGAGTGGGAGAATCCTGCAGGCGTTCCGATTTCAGCTATCGTATTCGGTGGTCGTCGTGCAAAAGTTGCTCCGCTTGTATATCAATCATTTGATTGGGAGCATGGTGTATTCGTTGGTGCTACAATGGCTTCTGAGACAACAGCTGCAGCTACAGGCGCAGTTGGCGTAGTAAGAAGAGATCCTATGGCTATGCGTCCTTTCTGCGGATACAATATGGGAGAATACTTCCAACATTGGCTTGAGATGGGTAAGAAAATCCCCAATCCTCCTAAAATCTTCAATGTTAACTGGTTCCGTGTTGATGAGAACGGTAAGTTCATTTGGCCCGGATTCGGTGACAACCTCAGAGTTCTTCTTTGGATTCTTGCTCGTTGCAATGATCAAGTTGACGCTGTTGAGTCTCCTATAGGATACTTGCCTAAAGTTGAAGATATTGATCTTGAAGGCACAAGCATTACTAAAGAAGTTCTTGCTGAATTGCTCTCTATTGACAAAGAGTCATGGATGCAAGAAGTTGAGGATCAAAAAGCTCACCTTGCTCAGTTTGAGAAACTTCCTGCAGAGCTTCAAGCTCAGTACGAAGGTCTTGCTGCAAGAATTGCTGCCATGTAATCCTGTTTCTTTATAAAAATATAAATTATATTGGCCTACAATAGTTAACGACTGTTGTAGGTCTTTTTTTGTATTTTTTAGGATGAATATTTTTTTGTATTGAGGTAATAATAAATGCGTATCCAAAAGATATAAATTATTATACGGAGGCGCTTCGAAATGGACAATTGTAAAGATTCGAAAAATTGTAAAACAGGAAAGCAGTCAATAATGTGCAACGTTAAAAGCTGCAGATATAATATGGAGACAGAACATTCTTGTTCTTTAGCTGAAATTCAGGTTGCACCCAGAAAAGGGAACTGTTCTCAGACAGAGGATGAGAGTTTGTGCTCAAGCTACCGTTGCAAAAATTGTTAATATAATAAGATAATTATAATTTAGCAACTTATAATAGATGAACAGTACTACAGAAGCTTTTTGCGAAGTGGTGCTGTTCTTGTTTTTAGTGGGAATATTTTATGTTTCCCAAAGATTGACAGTGGAAGACAAGTTGATATATAATCAATAATAGCTGTGATTATATATATCAACAGATATTTGTAAATACACAAATATGAATGTGTATTTGCTTGCAGTTATACCCAAAAAAGGAGTGAAGTAGATGGTAAATAGAATTTTAGGTGTAGTGATGACAGTAGTTTTTCTGTTATCTTCGGTACTTGTAGCGCCTGCTACGGCAGACGATGCCACAGCA